>Ga0102814_10000501_pt1 | contig 28579 bp, 30 predicted proteins | sample ColrivemetaGS741_FD_79112 | JGI IMG/M metagenome (GOLD analysis project Ga0102814, IMG submission 79112) | Estuarine microbial communities from the Columbia River estuary - Flood tide ETM metaG S.741 | ecosystem: Environmental > Aquatic > Marine > Intertidal zone > Estuary | place: USA...
GTGTCACCCACACCCTCGTCCTCCATGAAGACCGACACGGCTCCAGGCGTCTCGAACGCCTTCGCCTTGAGGTCGTCCGGCGCACTCTTCGCCCAGTAGGCGATGCCGTAGCCGATCGTCTCCACGATGTCATCGATGGTGCTGTCCGGCAGTAGTGCCTCGGTTACTCGCATGGTCCGTAGACCTCCTCTGTGATCTGCTTGATTACGGGGGCGACGAGCGCGTCGTAGAGCGCGTCGTACTTCGTCTTGAGCCGATCAGCCTCGGCGTCGATCTCATCGAGCAGCGCGTCGATCTCCTCGTCGTCTCCATCGGGGGAGACCACCCACGCGAGGTTGTCTGCCTCGTACCACTCCACTCCTCCAGAGTTGTGCGTGAACCACGTCTCCCGTAGGTAGCGCTTGCCGTCGATCTCCACCTCGATCGACTCCGAGAAGTGATCGTCCAGGGGGTCGGCTTGGCCGATGATGCGGAAGGTGCTCATACGATCCTCGTCTCGTCTGGCACTAGGCCGAGGTCCTCGGCAAGTGCGTTGGCGTCCTCGAAGACGCAACACTGTGCAGCGTCGTCGTCTCCATCGGCGCGTCCACGGTTGTCCCACTCGTCCGCTGCTCGGTCGATGACCTCACCGATCTCGTAGATGTCGGCGTCGTCGTCAACGGGCAGAGCGATGATGACTGTCTTCATGGCGTCTCCTGTCGTTGTGGGGATGTCCTACGGCTGCACGCAGCGGTAGACAACCTTGTGGTGCGAGGGGTCGTAAGACTTGAGACGGAGCTTCGTCGCGTCCTCAGTCTTGATGCACCCATCGCCCTTGATGATGAAGCGCACGATGCCGTTGGTCTTGACATCCTGGGTGACCTTGTAGAACTCCACGCGGTCCTGCTGTACGAGCGGGGTCGTTGCCTCGATCGGGTAGAACACGGGAGGAGCGTCCGGCTCTGCAAGCGCGTTCGGTACAACTCCGATGGCAATGCCAGCGGTCGCGCCGATGCCGAGTAGGGCAAGGCTCTTGAGTGTGCGTGTCATGCTGTCGCCTCCAGTGTTCGAGTCTGTGCGGACTCCACAAGTCGCTTCGTCCGTGAGGCAGCCTCAAGGATGAGACGCGCCTCTAGTTGTGTGAGGTTGTTCGGCACGAAGATGGCCGAGTCGTTGTCCGAGCGGTCGTAGCGCTCGTCCTCAGCGACCCACCAGGCCAACTCCATCTCGGTGCCTGGCAGATGTCCGTGGGGCACGAGCGTGTGGAGCAAGCGCTCCGCAGCCTCGCGCGTTGGTGGTCCCATGACCTCCACGGCCAGGATGATGACGTTCTCGCTCATAGCGCCTCCTCGTCCCACTCGATGAATCCGTCGAGGTGCAGCGCGTCCACGAGCGTGCCCGCTGCGCACTGTGCGACCTCTTCGTCCTCGTTCCACTCCGTGCCCCTGGGGAGCACGTCCAGCCCGAACGGCAGGTCGATCATCTGCTCGGCCCAGTCACCCATCGGGTGCTGGCCTTCGAGCCAGTCCAGCAAGTTCTCTGCCACGTCCACGTAGGCCATCGGCAGCGCTGGGAAGTGATTAGCTCGGATGTGCCACTCCAGTCCGGCTCGGCGCATCCCGTTGTCTCGTGTGGCTTCGGCCATTGCGACCGCTCCCATGCGTCCCATTAGACAGTCCACTCCTCTAGGTCGTCTCCCATGAGGCCAGCGACTACTGTCGCGGCGTCTTGCTCGTAGTGGTCTCGCACGTTGATGTAGTCCGAGTGCAGCCGGAGGTAAGCGCTCGTGGCTGTCCCACAGTTGCCGTAGCGGTCTGGAGACTCCCAGCCGCACTTGCAGCGGCTCACCCATGCGCCATTCACTAGCGCGAAGCCAACGAACTCGTGTCGAGTCCTCAGTGTGGTCGTCATACGTTCCACTCCCTTGCGATCTCCGGCAGGCCGAGGTGTCCGACCTGATCGGTTAGTGCGATGTACGCCTCCATGATGTGCAGCGACACGTTCTCGTCCTGGGATGTCCACGAGAGCGAGAAGAGTGCAGCCGCTACCGAGCGCGCCTCAGACTCGTTGAGTGTGAGTGTGATGTCTCCAGCCGTCGCGGTGGCCATCTCAACGCACCCAGTAGGTCACGCCGTCGAAGTCCACGGACGAGTAGTCCATGCGCAACTCCCATGCGGCCTTGTCCCAGTCGATGCAGGATGCAGGCCAGGACAGGTCGTCCGGCACCGCTCCGATGTCGTCCGCGAACTCCTGGGCGTAGGTGACGAAGTACGAGTCTCGCACTAGCGTCGCGCCGTAGGTCCAGTCCTCGGAGACGCTCGCACCCTCAAGCGCAAGGGCACGCAGCGAGCGCAACTCCTCGGCGTCCTCGTCGTCCAAGTAGGCGTAGTGGTCCACGTCGGCCAACTCGCCGTAGGACACTCCCTCGCCGTTCGGGTCGTACTCGGCCTCCCAGCGTCCAGTAGCCTCCAACTCGATCTCGGAGATGCGCTCCTCGATCTCGCGGCTGTCGATGATGTCCTCGTATCGGTCGATCGTCATGCCATCTCCTCAAGTCGTTGTGTGAACTACACTAGCACACTTCGGGCTAGATGTCCAGGCTCTCCTGTCCCTCTCCAGCCATCGCGCGGGTCAACTCCAGCGCGTAGTTCTGCATCATCACGGTGTCCTCTCCCCATGCCGTCGACTCCTCGATCGGCTTGAGCGTGATCGTGACGTGCTCCATGTAGACCTCCCACTCGACCTCAGCCAAGCGCATGATCCAGTCCCGATTGTGGTGCGGGTCATGCGCAGCCAGGAGCGACTCGATACGGAAGGCGCCGTCATACTCCATGCGCCAGTCCGACTCGTTGAGCCGTCCAGTCACGAACGAGTGGAAGCCGTCATAGGACGAGTAGTTCTCGTGTCCGAACGCGTCCACGTCGAAGTCCGGGGTCAGAGCACGGAGCTCTTCCGGGTCCACGTCCACGGTCATCTCGAAGCCGTCAGAGGTGAAGTTGTAGGCGACAGGACTCCACGAGTCGATCACCTTGCCGTTGGCGACAGACTCCAGACCGATGTCCCAGAGCGTCTCCACGATCCAGTCGCAAGCCTCTTCGGCAAGCGACCGAACGATGGCAACGTGGTCATACTCGGCGTCGTAGTCCTCCCACGTGATCTCTCGACCCTCTTGCTCCGAGAGCCACTCGATCTCAGACTCCAGCCAGGAGTCTCCCGTGAAAGTCTGGTACGTGTCAGGCGACACGTTGTAGGCGTGCCACGTCGAAGGTGAGAATCGAAGCGTGACAGTGCCGTCGTCGTTGAGGTTGTCCGGGTGGTCGAAGCGCGCAGAGTCCAGCGTCGTCGTCGTCATGTCAGAGTCCCTCGATGTAGTCGAACGCAGCGCGCATGGCCGCGTCCTGAGTGAGTTCGGTGTCTCGCACTAGGGCGAGGTCGTAGATGTCCGCAGTCGGCCCGTAGACCGACCAGACCCATTGCTCCGGGCCAGCCTCGAAGACCTCAGCGTGGTGCTGTCGGTAGGCCGTCGAAGCGTAGAAGATGCCCTCTTTCTCCTGTCCCGGCCAGTGACCGGGGAAGGGTGTCCACTCGATCATGCAGACCACTCCCGTGACATGTAGACGACATCCGGTCCACCCGGAGTCCAGTTCTCCTCGCGCCTGACTGGCACGAAGCCGTGGCGAGCGTAGAGCGATGGCAGGTATCCGTCGAAGCAATCCAGCCGTGTCGCTCCCGCGTCCGTTGCCGCAGAGACTAGCACATCTCCCCGACCACGGGCAAGTGAGAATAGGGCAATGAGTTCGCCCGTGTCCGTCACTCCGAAGCCGGACAGACCATCGTCCGTGAGGTGATACGAGACAGTCGTCTCGTGGGGTAGTTCAGCAAGCTCCGTCGTCATCTCTCGCACGATGTCCGATGTCCGACGAGCGTGCCCGTAGGCAGCCGCGAACACTGGCCAGGATACTCGGCTAACGGTAAGCATGATTCACCTATCCCAGCGTGCGCACTGAGGGCACGCCTGGCGTGTAGGGGTATCGCTCTCGCACGTGTGGCGTGAGCGTTGAGTCTTGTGGCCGTGGCGTCGCATTACAACGCCTCGATCCGAGTAGTCGTTACGGGGTAACGGCATCCGTCAGTCAGTCGCCATGCAACCTTGGCGCGTCCCTTGCGGGGGATGTCCGAGTGCCTGAGCGTCCCTTGCGGGTGATTGTTCAGCATGGTGTAAGCCTCTCACACTTGCACGTGTCTGTCAAGTCCGACCGATTGGTCGCACCGTGAGAGAGCAGAGCTCTCCCCCAGTGTCACCCATCGGGTGCAATGCTTGTGTGTGCGGGCCACTAGCGCCTAACTATGGCCTAGCGGGCTACGGTGGCCGATCACTTGTTAGGTGACCCTTCCCGCTAGGCTTGCCTAGCCGATTCACTCACCGGCTAGGCTTGAGGATTCTGTCTAGACAGATAGCGCGCTAGGCCCGGCCGCATGACATCCTACGGTTACGGTACTCGCCCACAAGCGCTAACGAAGCGTCTAGAGGTCGATCGTCACAACGGTGACTCTGGGCACCGTGCGCGCTGGAGGTCACTGGCAGGATGCCCTACCTACTCCACCACGCCTACGGGGCGCGAGGTCCAACCGTTCACCTAGGGTGCGACATCCCCACGGCTTTCGCCGTGAGGGGCCAGGGTGCTACCCCTACCCCTAGGCCCTGGCGCTTGAGGGGCCAGGCCCTATGGTCTTCGGTCTTTCTAGGTCTAACACTAGCACGCTTGAGAGTGACTGTCAAGGGCTTATGTGCGGGTCACGTGTCGCCGTGCCCCCGTAGGTTATGGCACGTGTCTGGCACGCTAGGTCCGCTAGGCCCTTGTGTCTGTCACCCTGTGCACTTGTGTCGTTCCTTCGATCTAGGTAGAACACTAGCACGGTTCGGGGAGTCTGTCAAGCCCTAGTCTCTAGGTCTTCCATCCTGCCCCTGTGCACTTGTGTCGTTCCTTCGATCTAGGTAGAACACTAGCACGCTAGGCAGGGGGCGTCAAGCCATCACCACGTGACGCGCGTCACACTGTGCACCTAGCACGGGGTCGACAGTCTAGCTCCGCGCACGCGCGTCGCGCATGGGCGCGCGATTGTAGGGCATGGCGTGGCAAGTGTCAAGGGCTAGGGCTAGGTGAATCTCACGCGGTGCTAGCACACTTGAGCCCTAGTGTCAAGCCCTAGCGCGCGGTGCCCTGTGCCCTGGGGGCATGACCCCTAGGTGCCCAGCCTCCTCACCGATGCGTCGTAGCAGCTCGGATCGAGCCACAGTTCAGAGGTCGCTCAGAGTGGTCGCCTCGCGGCTGAATGTGATCCCCCTCACTCACCTCGCCAGTGTGCAGAGCTGAGTTCCCTCGACTAGGAAGTGCGCACCAACGCTACCGGCAACGGTAGGGTCTTGCCCCAGAATAGTCGGACGCCAGCGCCAAGGTCGATGGGGTTATCCACAGCCTGTGCGTGCGGCGGCTGCCTGGCGGCGTTGCGGCGGCGAGGTCAGGCGGGTGGCGAGGAGCTGTCGACGGCGGCGGTGAGCTCATCGGCAGAGAGCTTGCCATCGGCGTGCGCATCACGGCAGAAGCGTGAGCCGCGTGAGCGGCGAATGCTTCGGAGGGTGGCTTGCGGGAGGAGGGATTAGGGGGAATGGGAATGCCGTGTTGACTTTCTCGTCAAGGTCATTCTGCATTCTGCATTTCCAGAATCGAGCAGAATCGAGGGGCGCCTTCGGCGCCCTATTGACGGTTTCCGCCGAGTCAATAAGGCCCCCTCCGGGGGCCGTCATCGCATCGTTCTAGGGCCTCAGAAGAGTCTTCGCCAGTGCCGATCGTCTCACATGTTGAGACAGAATCCGTCTCACATCTTGAGACAACCTCGCCATCGCAAGGCTCTGACCTGCGGTTATGCCGAAGCCGGCAAAGCGTTACACGTTCGTAACCAAATCTGCTTGTAGGGTTTCGGAGCGGAGCTCGAATAATACTTGAAGAGCAAACACCATACAGCATAGAGCATACAGCATTGCAGTAGTTCTGAACGATAGTGAAGAACTACAATAGCTTATGGCAACATAAGTTATGGCTTTAGGGAGTAAGGGTTAGGGAGAATAAGATAGGGGTATTCAATACCTAGGCATAAAGCCTAATGCATAATGCTAATGCTAAAGCATAATGCATAATGCATAATGCTTTAGGGAGTAGGGATTAGGGAGTAGAGTTATTGCCTAATGCCTAATGCATTGAGCATAACGCGCACGCGCGAGGAGCCGAGAGCGACGCTCCGAATGGGAGAGCAAGAGTTTGCACCTGGGTCCATAGCCTCATCGGCCCACATGGTCGGGTGCACTTCGTGAGGGTGGGTGGTCTCGATGGCCTGGTCGAGTAGCGACCGTCGAGCCCACCTCCCGAAGAACTGGCAACAGCTCCGGCGTCGGGTCTTCATCCGTGACGGCCATCAGTGCACAGCGATCGACCCGAACACCGGGCTCCGCTGCCCCGAGGCTGCCGATGAGGTTGACCACCTGGGGCACCGCGACGATCACCGGCTGGAGAAGCTGGCAGCGATCTGCTCCTGGCACCACAAGCAACGCACAGCCGCCCAAGCGGGCGCCGCGAGAGCGAGAGCGGCCCGTGAGCGAGACAGAAAGTTCCGTAGGACCGAGGAGCACCCCGGTCTGACCTAGACCGGGAGAACGCCTGTGAGCCTTTCCGACACCCTTCGCACGGCGACGCTGGACGCCGCCACCCTCGAAGCCCTCCTCGACGGCGCCTACGCCGACCTCCTCGAAGCCGACGAAGAGCTGGACGTGGCCCTGGCCGCTGGCGCTCGCCTCGAAGCCGAGACCGAGGCCCAAGCCACCGAGCTCGCGAGAAGGGCGACCGTCATCCGAAAGCTCCGTGCCAAGATCGACCGCCTGCTCACCCCCAAGCGGAAGACCCTCATCGGGTGCTCGGTCAAGTCCTCGGACCTGGCGGCGCTCGACAAGGCCCGCTCGGTCTACGGCCCCCTCGGCATGGTCCGGCGCTTCTCGTCCGGCCTGCCCACGAGCGCCCTCCTCCCCGAGGACGGCACCCCGGTGGTCCTGTCGTTCAAGACCCCGGACGCCGACGCCCTGATCGCCGTCCTCGAAGAGGCCGCGCGCCGGGGCATCACCGGCTACTGGTGCTGGTACCACGAGCCCGAGGACAACGTGGAGGCCGGGCAGTTCACCGCTGCCGAGTACGTCGCCACCTGGCACCGGCTCATGGCCGAGGTCGAGGCGGCGCTCCCCGGCGCCACCCTCAAGCCGATGCAGATTCTCATGGGCTGGACGCTCCTCAAGCGCGACTGGCGCGACTACGAGGTTGCCGGTGCGACGATGGGCTTCGACGCCTACCGCATCGACATTCAGCTCCTCGCGGACTGGCAGACCGTCACCGGCCGCGACTTCGCGATCTGCGAGATGGGCGACGCCACCGACACCGGGGCGCCGATCGCTGACGACATGGCTCGCGCCGCGTACATCAACGAACGGATGCCCAAGCTGCTCGCGCTCAACCCGATTGCGCTCCTGTACTTCAACGCAACGGTCGGCGGGAACTACCCGCTCGACAACTACCCAAGCGCGGCAGCCGCCTGGCGGTCGTTCGCGAACGCCTAGAGCCTTCGAGCTCGCAACCGAGGGGGTGATCCTCGTCTAGTGCTTGCCCCCACGACGGACCTCGCATTCAGTGAGATTCCCGAAGAGCCACTCACCGAAGATGAGATTCACGAGGCCCTCGGACACATGGTCGCCACGGCCCGCTTGACCTACGAGAACGAGTACCGCCCGGCGCTGGCATTCGCCACCGCTGAGCGGAACCCGGACTGGTCACGCGTGCACGAGCGCATCAACGTCTTGCTTGACCAGCTCCACCCCGAGCTGGGGTTGCAGACGGCGTAGCTACCGCGCCGCTCCCCCGCCCCCTGGTGTCGCTGCCCGAACCCTCTCCCTCGGGCGCCACCAGGGGGCCTTCACTTTCGTTCCCATCACAAGGAGATTCACCGTGCCCAAGTTTCGCTACACCATCGACGTGACGCTCAGCGCCGACAACGATGGCGTCATCACCGACGCGTTCACCGCGTTCAAGGACGCCATCGACGCCGACCCCGGCCTCGAAGCGGCGCACAACATCACGCTCAAGGACAACAGCGGCAACCAGATGGTTCCCGCGCATGGAGACGGCGACATCTGAGCCACCCAGGAGGTGAGTCATGCCAGGCCCCATTCCCAACCGCGAGGCCGACCTGGCTCGCCCCCGAACCCGCAAGGGCAAAGACGTGGTGCCCGTCACCAAAGGCGTTGCCCGCAAGGTACGCATCCCGCGTGCAGACCCAAACTGGCATCCGATTGCGAAGATGCTGTACAAGTCGCTCAAGGAGAGCGGTCAGTCTGACTGGTACCAGAACTCAGACTGGGCGTTTGCTTACTCCCTGTGCGAAGACCTGAGCGAGTACAAGAACCCGAACGTCGACCGCAACGGCGTTCTGTACACGAAGCGCTCCGGTCAGATGCTCCAGACGATCTACTCCGCAATGGAGCGGCTCCTAGTCGCAGAAGGTGACCGTCGTCGCGTGCGCATCGAGCTTCACGAACCTGAGCCCGAAGTCGAGTCGGCTGCCGTACTGGCCATCGCTGACTACAAAGCAGACCTCGACGTAGAGGACTGAGGCTCTTCCGCCCGCTCTTCATTCAACCCAACCGTAAAGGAGCCCCACCGTGGGATTCGCAGTAGCAACACTCAACTCCATGCTCGATGCCGAGTTCGTCACTGGCGACCTCGTTGCACTTCACTCGGCCGACCCCGGTGGCACTGGCGCCAACGAGGTCACTGGTGGCGGCTATGCCCGTCAGGCCGTGGCCTACGACGCCGCTTCGGGTGGCGTCAAGCTGCTCACCGGCACCGAGACCTTCTCGGTTCCCGCTGGCACCGTGTCTCACTTCACCGTCTTCGCCAGCAATGGCACCACGGTGAAGGCTGACGGCGCGCTCTCCGCTTCCGAGGTCTACGCAGGCGCCGGAACGTACGACCTGACCGAGATCACCCTCACCCTGACCTGATCCTAAGCCGAGAGGAGACCTGCAATGACAGTCGCCAACTACCTTCTGCGGAACACATTCGAGAAGGGCGCGAACGGAGCAGGTTTCCTCTCGGTGGGTTCGGAGTTCGACGGAGACCAGCTCGGCGTCACCGACCCCGGTGGCACCATGACGTACGACAACACCCAGTCCGCTGTCGGCTCGCAGTCGCTTCGCCTCAACGCGACGACGAACTGCTACCTCAAGTGGCTGGACGAAGACCTCGGTAGGATCGGCGGCTCGTACGTCGGCGGTCTCTCCACCAGCTACACCCGCATGTACCTTCGCCTCCCGGCACTGCCGAGCTCGACGCGTCGCATCATGCAGGTCAACGACAGCGCCGGTACTCAGTGCGCGGCCATCGAGGTGCTCACCTCTGGCGTCATTCGCGTCAAGAACGTCGCCAACACCCTCGACCTCACCAGCATCGCACTCAACGCAAACGAGTGGGTGCGCCTTGAGCTCAAGGTCGTGCACGGTGCAGCGGGCAACGCCGAGCTGCGCGTGTACCAGGGCGCCAACGTCAACGGCACCACGCCCGACGACACACAGACCACCGCCACCACGGCCGACTACGGCCTGGACGCGAACGAGTGGCGCATCGGCTCCACCGCCAGCATCGTGCAGGATGGTCACCTTGACGACATCGCCATCAGCGATGTTGACTGGTGCGGCCCGGCATCGCCCGGAATGCTGCTCGACCGCTGGGTCGGCAACGTCACCGCGACCAGCTTCTCGGTGAACACCAACACCATCGGCATCGCCACCGGCCGCATCGGGTACTCGGTCAACTCCGACTACTCGGCCCCCACCTACACCGGCTACGGCACCGCTGATGCGACAACGGGGTACACCCGCTTCGACATCACCGGGCTCGACGCCAACACGGTGTACTACTTCTTCTACGAGGACGACAACGGCGTGCAGTACCAAGGGCGACGCCAGGCTGGCTCGCTCACCACGCACCCGGTCGATGGCGTTCCCGCCACGTTCAAGTTCGTCGTCGGTTCCTGCATGACGAGCCTCTCCATCGCGGAGAGCTTCATGGCAGCTTCCGATGAGGCCCCGCTCTTCACGCTCTTCACGGGCGACCTGCACTACGAAGACGTGGAAGTGAACTCGCCAAGCCTCATGCGCGATGCCTACCGGCAGTTCTTCCGCAAGCCCGTCGCACGCGACGCGCTCTACGCCATGCCGATGCACTACACGTGGGACGACCACGACTTCGCGGGGAACAACTCGGACGGCACTGCCGTCGCCAAGCCCGCTGCGCAGTCGACGTACCGTGACCGTGTGCCGCACTACCCGCTGCCCGCATCCGACTCGATCAACCACACCTTCGTGGTTGGCCGTGTGCGCTTCATCGTGCTGGACTGTCGCTCTTTCCGCAGCCCAACCGTCAACACCGACGACGCATCGAAGACAATGATCGGCGCAACGCAGAAGGCGTGGCTCAAGTCCACCCTTCTCGCCGCGACGGAGCCGGTCAAGATCATCGTGAGTTCAGCGGTGTGGAACGCAAGCTCCACGGTGGACGACACCTGGGGCGCGTACACGACAGAGCGTACCGAGCTCATCAACTACATGACGACGAACTCCATCACCGGGGTGCACTTCGTCAGTGGTGACACGCACATGCTTGCGGCCGACGACGGCACGAACGCGCCGGGTGGCTACCCCTGCATTCAGTCCTCGCCGTTCAACAACAACCCGTCCATCAAGGGTGGGGGAACTTGGAGTGAGGGCTTCTTCCCTCCCACCGAGGACGGCTTGACCTACCGCCTCTACGGGCTGGTCACTGTCACCGACAACGGTTCGACCATCAACGTCGACTTCGAGGGCAAGGACTCCGACGCTTCCAACGTCGTGCGCGTATCGCTCGCGTCTTCGGTCACGGCAGCGTACGCGGGCAACGCCTCGTACACCTCGGCGGCGAAGGACGCAATGCTCGATGCGGAGTTCGTGAACGGCGACCTCATGTCGCTGCACACGGCAGACCCCGCGCTCACCGGAGCCAACGAGCTCACTGGTGGCGGCTACGCGCGACAGGCAATCGCCTGGAACGCAAGCTCGGGCGGCGTGAAGGCGATCTCGTCTTCGATGTCGTTCAGCGTGCCGATTGCAGACTTCACCCACTTCACCATCTGGGACTCGACCGGCACAACGGTCAAGGCTTCGGGTGCTCTGGGTGCGGCGCAGTCGTACCCCTCGGCCGGGACGTACAACACGTCCGGTCTGTCGATCACCCTGTCCTGAACTGATACCCGTGGAGGTGGCTCGTGGCTGTCGAGACTCTCTACGCTTCGAGCCACCTCGCGGGTTCAGTCACCACTCCGAACAACGCCCTCGGCGCACCGAACGGAACGTGGACCGGGGACTCCAACGCCGTCACGTCGTGGACCTCGCGGTTCGCGATGGACAACGCCAGTGGGGGCGACGGTGCTGACGGTACCGCCACCGTCACCATCACCGCCCGCAAGGGCAGCAACTCTGGCGACCCGAGCATCTCGGGCGTCAACATCTACGAGAATGGCACGCTGCTCGTTGCGGCGACGCTCTCGTCCGGTGACACGATCACGAGCACCGCAGGCATGTCCTCGGTGTGGACGTTCGATGCCACCCTCATCACTTCTGTCACCGACCTTGAGGTCGAGGTCGTCACCGCAGCCGTAGGCGGCTCCCCTTCCACTCGTAACGCAGTGGCCATCGACGGCATCGCTGCCGCCATGAACATCGTCGCGGTGTCCGAGAACTTCTCCGGCACGGCCACCGTCACCGCTGTCGCTTCGAGCATCAGCTCGACCGGCGCCAAGACGGGCGCGGGCACCGCCGCCGCTGCCTCCTCCAGCTCGATCAGCTCGACCGGCTCCAACCCGAACCCGCCCGTGACCTCCTCGCTCTACGTGGAGAAGTTCGACGGCGACGTTGAGACAGCCCAGATCACCACCGGCAACACGACCTTCGATGGCGTCGCTGGCACCGCTGGAGTGTTCGCCGCTGGCGGGGTCGAGGACCTATGCGCCGAAGCATCCCCCAGTGCGTCGCAGTGGAACGTCACGAAGACACTCACCGGCTGGTCCGGCAACAAGTTCTTCTCGCGCAGCTTCGTCAAGTTCAACGAGGCCGTGACCGCCAACGCCGTCATTCAGGTGCTCCAAACCTCCGGGGGCGGAAACCTCGCGCAGTTGCAACTTATGACGACGGGCATCCTCCGCATCCGTAACGTCGCCACCGCTGTCGGCACGGCCGTAACCGCCATCACCTACGGTGAGTGGATTCGTCTCGAATGGGACGTTGACGGCGACGCTGGCACGCAGGAGCTTCGCATCTACACTGGTGCGAACGTCAACGGAACGACACCGGACGAGACTCTCACTGGCGCGTACACGAACGGCGCGATCGGCCTGACCAAGTACGGCACCACCGTTGCGATCACGAACACCTTCTGGCTGGACGAGATCGCGATTGACGACACCGCCACTCCGGGGCCGCTGCCCACAGCGCCCCCCGGCATTGCCGCTGCCTCTGCTGCAAGCAGCATCGTCGTCGGTGGTATCGGCTACGACACTGCGACCGGCCTTGCCTTCTCGGAAGACTTCGAGGGCACTCCCGGCGCCTCGATGGACACCGGCAACACCGGCTTCGACATCTTCAAGGGCACGGGCCTCGGCACCTTCGAGTCATCCCCCACGCCCATCACTGGGTCGACGGTCGCCAAGTGGACGTACAACGGCGACACTCGTCGCGCGAAGTACGACTTCGCCTCAGCCGACATCCCGGTCGTGCACATCCGTGGCTACTTCATGTTCGGGGAAATGCCCTCGGCGCAGAACCGCTTCTTCGCCCTTGAGACGAGTGAGACGGTCGACCCTCCTGGTGAGGACCTGAGCGGCGTCGCGATTCGCCCTGACGGCAAGTTCCGCGTGCAGAGCGTTGACGGGTACGACCTGGCCAACGAGACCGCGACAGCCTGGGCCTCAACGACCGAGTGGGTTCGCCTCGAACTCAAGCTCGACAGGCCGAACGACCAGATCACGTTCCGCGTCTTCGCGGGCGCGAACGTCCACGGCACCGTGCCTGACGAAGAGCTCGTCATCTCGGGCGTCAGGCCGTCCTCGAACGGCCACCCCATGATCGGGGTGAACGTCGGAACGCTGAACCAGCTCACCCAGACCGTCTACTCTGACGCGGTTGCGGTGAGCCCGGTGGACTGGCTTGGTCCGGCAGTCACGCCGGAGGCATTCAGCGGTACTGCTTCGGTGCTAGGCACCCTGAGCATTACCGAGACCGGCAGTTCCGTCGAGGCATTCTCTGGCACCGCGTCCACTACTCCGGTCGCGAGTTCCATCTCCTCGACTGGTGCGAAGACCGCATCCGGCACAGCGGCGGCAAGCGCTACCTCCTCCGGGCCTACGTCAACCGGCACGAAGATCGGCTCTGGCTCTGCCACCGTCGCCCCGGCGACAAGCTCCGTCACCGACACCGGCCTCAAGGCTGGAGCTGGCTCGACCTCAACAGTCGTAGCCAGCTCTTCGGTGACATCGACCGGCCTCAAGGCTGGCTCGGGCTACGTCGTCGTCCCCGGCGCTGCATCCTCGGTCACCTCAACGGGTGCCAAGGTCGGCGCCGGTACGGCATCGGTCACACCGGCAGCCACCTCGATCACGTCAACGGGCGTCGCCATCAGGGCCAACGCGGGCACCGCTTCGGTGTCGGCCGCTTCGTCCACCGCGACGACCGGGGCCAAGGGCAGCATCGGCGCACTGTCGGTGTCCGGCTCGCTGTCTACCAGCCAGTCTGGCTCTACGGCGGGCTCGGGCACGGCGAGCGCTTCGGCTGCTTCGTCGGTCGCATCGACTGGAGCCAAGCGCTCCCTCGGCGCATCGTCGGTGTCCGGCAACCTGACTGTCATCGAGACCGGCGTCTCTGAGGTCTACTACGCCCTCGGCTTCGCTTACGTCACTCCGGCTGCCTCCTCGATCACATCGACCGGGAGCAAGCCAGCGGCCCTATCTGGAACCGCAACCGTCCCACCGGCAGCGAGCTCAGTCTCGTCGGCCGGTGCCAAGAACACGGCCGGTACCGCCACCCTCCCCGCGATCACCACGAGCGTGAGCTCGAACGGCACGCGGCACACCGGGGGTGGCGTTACCGCGTCGGCCTCCACCTCGATCGCCTCAACGGGCGCCAAGGGTGGAGCGGGCACCGTATCGTCCAGCGCTACTGCATCCCTGACAGCCACCGGCATCAAGTCCGGCGCGGGTTCACTGGGTGCATCGAATCTGGGCGGCACGGCAGCCGCAACCGGCGTCAAGGGCGGCAGTGGTACAGCCACCGTCGCATCGGCCACCTCATCTGCAACAGCGTCCGGTCTCGCTCCCGGCATCCTCTTCTCCGAGGACTACGAGGGCGGCTCGAACGGCGCATCGATCACGACCGGCAACACCGGGTTCGACATTGTAATCAACGACCCGGCCACGTTCACCGACGCGTACAAGATGACGGGGCTGCTCGCCGGTCACTACCTGGCCACGGGCGTCACCATCAGGACGAAGAACGAGTTCGCGGACGCCAGTGGGCTACCGCTCGTCTTCGCGCGAGGCTACTACCGCTTCGCCTCCTACCCGTCCGCCGTCATGCGATTCGCAACCCTGGAAACGTCGCCCTCGGCCGACCCGGCTGGGGACGACATCGTTGGTCTCCGCATGGAAGCCAACGGCAGGGTGCGAGTCAAGAACGGCGTTGCCTTCGACGTAAGCAACCAGACGGCTGATCCGATCCCCCTCAACGAGTGGGTTCGCATGGAGTTCGGCTGGGACGAGTCGGCCGGAACGTACGGCACGGCGACACTGCGCATCTTCAAGGGCGCCAACCTTCACGGGCTGGTGCCTGATGTGGAGCTGGCGGTTCCGCTCATCGTCGCCCCGACCAACCCAGTCACCACGCTGGCGGTCGGGGTCAACAACAGCGTCTCGGTCGACTACGTGCTCGACTCGATCGAGGTCAACTCGGTCAACTGGGTTGGCCCGATCGAGATTGCATCGGGTACCGCCAGCGTGTCGGCAAGCGGCGCGGTCAGCGTCACTGGCTCTAGGCGAGTCGGTGGCACTGCATCCCTCGCGGTTACTGGCTCAGTATCCTCGACCGGCGCCAAGACTGGCCTCGGCACCTCCTCGGTGTCGGCAGCTAGCTCCATCTCCTCGACGGGCCTCGACTCAACACCAGCCGACGCATTCAGCGGAACGGCTTCGGTCACTGGGTCTTCGGCGTCGAGTGCGACGGGAGCGAAGACTGTCGGCGGAAGCGCCGCAGCCAGCGCCGCATCGAGCATCAGCTCGACCGGCATTGCAACCGGCCTAGGCTCCGGCACCATCGCCATCTCGGCGGCGGCGTCAGCCAGTGCCACTGGAGCAAAGAAGTCCAGCGGAGTCACGACACTCACACCTCTTGTGACTGCCGTCTCGGCGCTTGGCTCCAAGCACGGCCTCGGCACCGCATCGGCGTCGGGCGCATCCTCGATCAGCTCGACTGGCGAGGCCCCGCTCATTCCATACAGCGGGACCATCAGCCTGTCGGGCGCGAGCGCCGTCTCTGCCCAAGGGGCGAAGGTGGCGCTGGGTCAGGCCGTTGCCACCGCGACGGTCGCCATCAGCTCGTCCGGCGCAACGCGCCGCTCGGGTTACGTGAGCGCAAGCGCTGTCATCACTGGCAGCTCAGCGGGTACGAAGCGGGGCTACGGCTCCGCGCTGAGCATCAGTGCACTGACCGGCGCAAGCGGCACCGGGCTCGACCCGACGATGGCTGGCCTCATCATTCCCAACCCTGGCGTCAACGTCCGCAACACGCGGACGAGCGTCACCATCTCAGCCCCAGGTGGGGCAGGCTTTAGGAGGCCCTCGTGAGCAAGAAGTTCGCATGTAAGCGAGGCGACCTGGAGCCTGCCCTCCTGGTGGAGCTGACCAGCAACCGCGTGCCACTCGACGTGAGCGCCGCCATCGGCGTCAAGTTCACGATGACGGACAACGCGGCCACCCCCACGGTCATCACCGGCAACGGCGTCATCGAAGACGACGGCTCGGTCGAGAAGCGTGGCTGGGTGAGCTACCCCTGGGTCGCTGGCGACACCGATGTCGTCGGCCTCTACCAGGGTGAGATCGAGCTGGAGTGGTCAGCGGGTCGGGTGCAGTCATTCCCGGCTGAGGGCTACCTCACCGTCAAGATTACGGAGGACCTGGATTGAGCCCCTACACCGTAGCGTGGCTCGTCTGGATCGCCAGCTTCGTAGCGATCGAGGGCGCTGCCCTCAAGGACGCGCGCAAGGGCGACACGCTCTCAGAACACATTCGATCCTGGTTCGGCGTTACCGGCGAAGGGTCGTTCCCAAAGCTCCGCAGAGTGGCCCTGGTGGCCGGTCTGGCGTGGCTCTCCCTGCACCTCATCACGCGGGGCTACGTCTAACAGGAGGGGCCAGGCGCCTCACTGGAGGTGACCCGATGGCCGCTCTCACCGCAGAGCAGATCGACAAGCTCGAACCCGTGCACATCGGGCCGACCTGGCTCAAGGACCCGGACACCGGCAAGTGGAAGCTCCCCGAGCACACGCTCGGCTGGGAGATCGCTGGCTGGTGCGCCGAGTACCTCAAGGGCGAGGACGGCAAGCCGTGGAAGTTCACGCGCGAGCAGCTTCGCTTCATCCTCTGGTGGTACGCCGTCGATGAGTACGGCCGCTTCATCTACCGCAAGGGCGTTCTGCAACGGCTCAAGGGCTGGGGCAAGGACCCGATTGCCGGTGTGATGTGCATGGTCGAGCTCGTCGGCCCATCACGCTTCTCGCACTGGGACAAGAACGGTGACCCCGTTGGCAAGGCCCACCCGCAAGCCTGGGTGCAGGTCGGCGCCGTCTCGCGCGAGCAGACCCGCAACACGATGACACTCTTCCCCTCGCTCATCAGCGAGAAGGCCATCGAGACCTACGGCATCACGCTCGGCGCTGAGCTCATTCGCGCCAACGGTGGACGCCAGCGCCTCGAAGCTGTGACCAGCTCGTTCCGTGCGCTCGAAGGTGGACGTTCAACCTTCGTCATCCTGAACGAAACGCACCACTGGATTCGCGGCAACAACGGCGACAAGATGTACGAGACGATCGACGGTAACGCAACGAAGAAGGACGCGCGCTACCTGGCCATCACGAACGCTTACCTACCGGGCGAAGACTCGGTGGCTGAGCGTATGCGTGAGGCGCACGAGAAGATCGTGGAGGGACGGGCAGCCGACATCGGCTTCCTGTACGACAGCCTTGAGGCTCACCCGAGCACACCGCTGTCACCAGAATCTCTGCGCATCGTCCTCCCCAAGATTCGCGGCGACGCGGTGTGGCTGAACGTCGAGACCATCATTCAGTCGGTCCTCGACACGACGCTCTCCGCTTCGCGCTCACGCCGGATGTGGCTCAACCAGATCGTCGCTGAGGAAGATGCGCTCTACGGCTCTGCGGACTGGGTTCCGCTGGAGACACAGGGCGCCATGCTTCTGCCCGGCGACGAGATCGTGCTCGGCTTCGACGGTGGTAAGACCGACGACGACACCGGGCTAATCGCGATCCGCACCACTGACGACTGCGCCTTCGTGCTCGGCCACTGGTACAAGCCAGACGGCCCGGCAGGCGAGGGCTGGGAAGTCAACCGCGATCAGGTCGACACGGGCGTGCGTGACGCGTTCCGGCTCTTCAACGTCAAGGGCTTCTACGCCGACGTTGCGCTCTGGGAGTCGTACATCGCCACCTGGGCAACCGACTACGCCGAGGGTCTCGCCGTCAAGGCGGAAGGCCACAACGGCATTGCGTGGGACATGCGCCAGTCGGTGCAGCGGGTCACTCGTGCACACGAGCGGCTCATGCAGTCCATCGCGGACGGCAAGCTGCACCACGACGGTGACCATGCACTCAAGCGGCACGTACTCAACGCGCGTCGCCGGACCAACAACTATGGCCTCTCATTCGGCAAGGAGTCGAGGGAGTCGCCGCGAAAGGTTGACCTCTATGCGGCGCTACTCCTCGCACACGAGGCGCTCAACGATCTCCGCATCCGTGGGAAGAACAAGCGTCAGCCCACCCGTCAAGGCTACTTCATCTAGGAAGGAAGGTGCCCAGTGAACAAGCGTGATCTGGCAATCAAGCTGCTCGCCATTCTGGACGAAGACCTTCCGACCCTGAGTCGCATCGATGCGTACGACCGTGGCACCCACGACGACCCCTACATGCCAGCTCAGGCCGATGACGAGTACAAGCTGCTCGCCAAGCGCGCCACCTCGAACTGGTGCCCGCTCCTGGTGAACACGCCAGCACAGGCGCTCTACGTCGACAGCTTCCGGCCCGGCCGCGATTCGGTCCCCGGAACCGACAGCCCCGAGTGGGAGCACTGGCAGAACTCACGCCTCGACGCTCGGCAGATCGCCGTGCACCGTGGCGCACTCAAGTTCGGCCACAGCTTCACGCTCACCGAGAGCACCCGCAAGGGCGTCATCTCCAAGGGCCTGTCGGCCATGCGCACCACGGCCCTCTTCGAGGACGCTGCCAACGACGAGACCCCGTACGCTGCACTCACGGTCACCCGCTGGCCCGTCGCTGAGAAGCAGGTCGGCAAGGCTCGCCTCTGGGACGGACTCAACGAGTACCCGGTGGAGTTCAAGGGCCTCACCGACAAGGACTCGATCCGCGTCGGCAAGGGCAAGCTGCACGGTGCGAGCGAGTGCCCCGTCACACGCTTCGCCGCAGCGGTCGACCTTGAGGGTCGCACCACGGGCGTCATCGAGCCGATGATCCCCCTCCAGAACCGCATCAACCAGACGGTCTTCGACCTCCTGGTGACACAGACCTACGCCAGCTTCAAGGTGCGCACGGTGACGGGCATGGCCCCGCCACTCAAGCGCGACACCGAGGGCGACGTGGTGCTCGATGAGAACGGCCAGCCCGTTCCTCTCCCGATGAACCACAGCGCCAAGCGGTTCCTGTTTGCTGAGGACCACGAGGCGAAGTTCGGCACGCTGGACGAGACGCCGCTCGGCGGCTTCATCGAGTCGGTCGACATGAGCATTCGCCACCTGGCGGCTGTGTCGCAGACTCCCCCGCATCACCTTCTGGGACAGATCGCGAACCTGTCGGCCGAGGCTCTCCTCGCTGCCGAGACCGCGCTCTCCCGCAAGGTCGAGGAGTTCCGCAAGGGCTTCGGGGAAAGCTGGGAGCGGGTCTTCCGCCTCGCAGCGGAGATGTCTGGCGTCGAACTCTCGGCCAACGACCACTCAGGTGAGGTCATCTGGCGTGACATGGAGCAGCGTTCGCTCGCACAGAGCGCCGACGCTCTCGGCAAGCTGGGCGACCAGCTCGGCATTCCCCTCAAGGGACTGTGGGAGCGCGTGCCCGGTGTCACGAAGAACGAGCTCGACCGATGGAGCGAGATGGCGGAAGAGGACAACACCGACCTCCAGCTCGTCCAGTCGCTCCGACGCTCGTCCGGCCAGGACACCATCAACTCCATTCCGCCATCTGCCCCCACGGGGTAACGAGGAGGTGTCGTGCCCAGAGCAGCCAAGCTCGCCGCTGAGGCCGACAAAGCCTCACTCGCATTCGAGGTCGCACTGGCTGAGATCGGAGCGAAGACCATCGAGGATGCAATCTCGATGTGGTCCGACGTTCCGGTCAACCGCGTCGATGCAGTATCCGCGAAGTGGCTCGACAGAGCCGTTCGCCTGGTGCTCTTCCGTCGCGGTCAGTCGCGTGCCCTCTCGATGGCCTACTACCGATTGGTCCGGGCGCTCCGCACTGGTACTACCATTGCGGACCCCGACCACCCGGAGCCCAAGTACATCACCCTGCAAGAGCTTCGCGACGAGTTCGCGGCGCTCGCCTCTGACAGGGGCACCACGGTCGTTGACAAGGAGACCGGGGAGATTACAGGGGCGAAGGCTCCTGAGCCGCCCACGGCCCCAGAATCAACGCCTAGCCCCACCACAGACCCTCCCGCTGAGCTGTCGGACGCAGACCTCGATCGCATCCTCGTAGAGGAGCTCGAAGGACTCGAAGCCGCACTAGCTGAGCAGGACGCCCGAGCCGAGACCGAGGCCGAGGTCTTCCTCGACCTCACCGGCCCGCGCAACCTGAACGACAAGCTCACCATCATCGACACGTCGCAACCCGGCGATGTCGTTGACGAGGAGCGGCAGACGGCTCACGACAAAGCCGGTAACGCCCAAGCCGCTTCGGCTGAGCACTCGGTCATGGACGGAGCGAGGGGTACCATCTGGGCCACCTCTCAGCTCGACAAACGCGTCATCGGATTCATCCGGCTCTCGCGCACCGGCACCCCGTGTGGGTGGTGCGCAATGCTCATCTCGCGTGGACCTGTCTACAAGTCTGCGGAGGGCACGAGCGCGAGCACAACGTACGGGGACCTAGACAAGTACCACGACCACTGTCACTGCTACGCCGAGCCGATCTTCTCGCTCGACCAGTACAACAGCGATCCGAGGTACGACCTCAACCGCCAGTACGCAGACCTGTGGCCGCAGATCACGCGCGGTTACAGCGGCAAGGCTGCCATCACCGTATGGCGGCGCTTCATTCGTGAACAACAGAAGCTAGCCCAGGCGGCTAGCACACCCTAATCGCCCAGGAGGCGTGAGTGAATACCACCAGCACATCTGAGTACCAGCCCACTGAGTTCGACATCGAGGCCGTTCTGGCTACGCATCGAGCAGTCTTCGGCAACCTCCGCATGGAGGCCGAGGGCGAGGGTGCACCCGAAGGCGAAGGCGACAGCGGCGACGCTTCAAGCGATGGTGAAGGCGAAGGCTCCAGCGATGGAGACTCCGGCGACACGTCAGGCGATGGCGAAGCAGGCGACAAGCCCGCGCCCGAGGATGAGCTTCCCGAGTGGGTCAAGAAGGAGCTCGGCAAGGTTCGTGGCGAAGCCGCGAGCTACCGCACGAAGTTGCGTGACGCCGAGAAGAAGCTCGAAGGCGCCAAGACTCTTGAGGAGTTCGAGGCCGCAACACACGAGCTTCGCGAGGCCAACGCACAGGCCGAGCGCCGAGCCCAGGTGGCTGAGGTTGCTCGCAAGTTCAACCTTCCCGACGAGCTCGCTTCGCGCCTTCGCGGCGCAAGCGTCGAGGAGCTGGAGTCCGACGCAAAGGAGCTCCAGAAGTTCGCACACTCAGACCCCGAGGACCTCTCGGGTGGACTGGGCGGCGGAAGCGGTGACGACTCTGATCCCACCGATCCCGCTGAGCTCGCAAGGAAGTACGGGCGTGGCCGCAACAAGCAGCCCGCCTGACCCAATCCGTTCAATCACTCAAGTCATCCTAGGAGGATAGACAGCCAATGGCTACCAACGAACACACTCTGGTGAAGCCGGAGAAGCTCGTGGCGACCGCTGTTGGAATGCTGGAGCAGGAGCTCCTCGTTCCGAAGCTGTTCCGTCGCGAAGGCGTCGACCAGTACAAGGGCGCAGCCGACGACACCATCTCTGTCACCGTGGAAGGCATCCTGCCGTTCCGTGACTACGACTGGCGTTCAGGTTCGACCAACAGCGCCACCCCCGGCACCCGCGCCGGGATCGTCTTCGACCAGTACAGCGAGCGGAAGATTCCCGTCACCTTCGGTGGGAACGTCTACTCGGCCGTCAAGGTCACCGACGAGCAGACCGACTTCGACCTCAAGGGCTGGGCCAAGCTGCTCAACCCGCAGGTCAAGGCCGTCGCACGTGGACTGGGCCGTCGCGCCGTCGACACCCTGACCGCTCAGACGTACAACGTCACGATCGGCAACGCGGAGCTCAACCTCCGTGGAGCACTCACCGAGGCACGTCGCGTTCTGAACGCGTTCAACGTCCCGGCCGAGGACCGCTACCTGCTCGTCGGGTCGGACTTCGAGGCTGCGCTGCTCAACGACGACAAGATCAACCTGGCCCAGAACGTCGGAGACTCGCTCGCTGAGTCTGCGCTCGTCAGCGCCACGATCGGCACCCGCATGGGCTTCCGCATCGTCGTGGACCAGACGATCCCGAGCGATGCCGCGTACGCCTTCTCGGGCAGCGCGTTCATCTTCGCTTCGGCTGCGCCGAGCGTCCCCCAGTCCGTGCCCTTCGGCGCGACGACCTCCTTCGAGGACATCGCCCTCCGCTGGGTGCGCGACTACGACAGCGAGTACATGCAGGACCGCTCCGTCGTGAACACCTACGCTGGCTTCCGGGCCGTCGAGGATGTTCTGGTGGGCTGGAACGGCACGGACTCTGAGGTCGTTTCGACCGGCGAGCACTTCGTTCGCGGCATCAAGCTGGAGCTGGACGGGTCTTCGGACTACCCGGCTGCGGCCTCTGAGCTGGCCACCATCACCGGCGTTTCTGACGCTTCGGTGTGGACGCCGACTGGCCGCGTCGCTGAGGTTCACGCCGACAACGCCTGATCTAGCTGAGCGGGGAGCGGGGCCTTCGGGCTCCGCTCCCCCTCTCCTCAACGTAAGGGGAACCACACATGGACACTCTCGCAACTGTGGACGATCTCATCGATCGTCTGGAGTGGACACTGGACTCCGACGAGGAGCGCGCAGCGATCGGTGCATTGGAAGACCTGTCAGACGACGCTCGCTTCTACGGCAGCGACGTATGGCAAGACCAGGCCACCGCTCCAGCTCAGGTCCAGCGGCTCGTCCTCAAGGCTGCGGCCCGATGGATGCGCAACCCGGACGGCTACACGCAGTCCCGAGCGGGCGATGAGACGCTGGCCTGGGGCAACCGTGGTGAAGCATCCGGTAGCCCTACCTTCACTGAGAACGAGATCAAGATGCTCGTCGCCCTCGCGGGCCGGAGCAAGATTCACTCGGTCGAGGTGCAGGCATGGGGAACGAAGCCAGCGGAGACGACGGGCTATGTCCCCACAGGACAGAAGTCCTTCCCGTTCTTCGCTGACGAGTACATCTGATGAGCGTGCAGCGTAGGCGCGGCCAAGCGGCCATCGTCTACCCCGCCATCACCGTCACAGACAATCGCGGCAACACGCAGCTCGAAGCGGACCTCAACAGTCCCATGTTGGTTGTCGCGGCATTCATCCCAGACCGCTCCGCTCGCGCAGAGGTGCCGGGTCAGGCAATGGTGAACATCGTCAAGATGCTCGTCAAGCCCGACATCCCCGGCATCGACATGTGGGCGAGGGTGGAATGGGACGGCCGCTCCTGGGATGTCGCAACGCCACCCGCGAACCACCACGGCTCGCGACACACACGGCACACGTCGCTCATGCTGCGACAGAGGCCCGGCTGATGGCCGTCGTCTTCGCTGCCGTCAAGGGCAAGAAGCTGACCAAGCTGATCGCTGAGAACGATGGCGTGCAGGCAGACCTTGAGATAAGAACCTTCGCCGCTGCGGTTCGCGCAGAGACGATGCTCCTTGAGCATCGCGCTGAGGGCCACTCGGCAATCGAGATCGACCACGGCAAGGTCGACTGGTACGTCATCCTTTCGGACGAGCGCGGCGAGCAAGCCGCCATGTCCATCGAGTACGGCCGCAAGCCCTACGAGATTCAGTACAAGGACGGCACCATCGAGGAGCGCCCAGGCAGCGACGGTCTCTTCATCCTGCACCGAGCATTCCATCTGCCCAAGAAGGGCGTGAAGGTTGCGCTCGGTCGCGTTCGACTACTCAAGAGAGGCAGGTAACGTATGGCAGGAATCCCACCTGGCATCAAGGCTCTCGCTGAGATGAGTCCACTCGAAGACCTTCTGCTCTACGTTCTTCGAGCTGGCCTCCCAGGGGTGGACGTGCAAACGCTCATCTCGTTTGAGAATCAAACCTTCCCGCTGGTGCTCGCCCGTCGATCACCAACATTCGGAGACTGGGTTGGGGACACCCGATTCCTCGACTCCGGGGAAGTGTCCGTTCACTGTTTCGCGGAAGACCCGAACGGCGACGAAGACGCCGCACTCCTCTCTGAGGCTGTGCGCGTTGTCCTTCGCGACGCTTGGCTCAACCAAACCGTCATCCCAGGTAGGGGTCACTTCACCTACATCGAGATGGCATCACCGCCACGACGCTCGCCCGACTGGGCTACGTCGACTGGTCCCGTGCAGTACGCGGACCTTCCCACGGGGGTGCATCGATACGAGACGCGGTTCCACGTCTCGGTTCGCAAGCCCTCAACCCTGTCCATCTGATCTCGTAAGGAGACGCCCTAGTGGCAATCAACGACGCTGCAACACTCGTAATCGGCGCTGGCAACTACTTCACTGCCCCCGTCGACACAGCGGCCCCCGCTGACTACACCGCCCCCGAGGTGGCGTGGACCAACGTGGGTCACACTTCCATCGAAGACATCTTCTCGGTGAGCTCTGAGGGCGGCGACGCCACCACGCTCAAGACGCTCCAGTCGAGTGCACTGCGCACCTCGTACTCGAAGCGCACCGAGACGCTGGCCTTCACGCTCCAGCAGTTCGATGAGGATGGCCTCAAGCTGTACTACGGCTCGAACGCCACCATCTCAGGCGACGGCTCCGTGCAGGTTCCCGAGTCGCCCACCCCGACGACCACCGCGTTCCTCGCGGTCTTCATCGACGGTGCGAACCACTTCGCGTTCTACGCGCCGAAGGCGGAAATCTACCGCGCCGACGACCTGTCCATTGCGGACACCGAGTCGCTCGCCGGTCTGCCCCTGGGCGTGAAGCCGCTCAAGAGCGGAAGCAACACCTGGACGTACGCGGTCACGCCGCTCGTCTGAGCTATCTAGCTCTCGGGGGGCGTCGGGTCATACCGGCGCCCTCTACTAGCCCTGCCCCGCATCGAGTGGCGGACCCGGTGCGGGGTGGGGCTCTCACTTCTTGGTGAGAGCAATACCCATCCGTCAGGTCCGCAGACACAAGGAGGTCCGCTACCAATGGCAGCATTCACGCTTGACTCAATCCGCGAAGCCGCAGAGGCGAAGTACGGAAGCACCGACATCGACCTGGGCGACGACTTCATCGTCAAGCTGGTCAACCCGCTGCGTCTCGCCAAGAGCGACCGCGCTTCCCTCATGGCGAAGCAGGCCGAGCTCGAAGCCGAGGACGCCGACCAAGAGGGTCTGCTCGCGGAGTGCATCATGCTCGTCGCAGAGAACCCGACCGCTGGCGAGAAGCTCCTCGAAGCGATCGGTGACGACCTTGCACTCATGGTGCAAATCTTCAAGACCTACTCCGAGGGGTCTGAGCTGGGGGAAGCCTCAGCCTCGGAAAGCTGATCGATGAGGCGGGCGAGGGGCTGTACCCAGACCTCCTGTTCTATTACAACGTCGACCTGACGAAGGTAATAGCGGGAGAGGGTCCAGCCCCTTCGCTCGTCGTCGCGCTCGCTCAGAGGCTTCCAGACACATCACTCACCACCGCGCTCATCTCCGGTGGCAGAGAGCACTTCGGTTGGGGCACAGACCGGCACATCATGGCCGACCTGTTTGACGCCATCAACCAGAACACTCGCGCGACCGGGCAGTGGGGCAAGAAGGGTCCACCCAAGATGCCTAGCTGGCCGCGTCCAACCACCGCTACTGATCCGGCAGAGAAGAAGCCGAAGACGGTAGCCGAACTCCATGCTCAGCTCTCTGGGAGGTAACACGTGCCTAGCACTCAAGCGATCATCGGTCGGGTAGGCGTCAAGGTCCTGCCCGACACGAAGGACTTCCGCCGCGAGGCAGAGAAGGCACTTGGCAAGATCGAGAAGACCATCAAGGTCTCCATTCCGACGATGCTCGACATGACCGGCGCCAAGCGCGACATGCTTGAGCAGATTCGGAAGATCAACCAAGAGAACCGCTCGATGGACTCTCGCAAGATTCGGTTCCACACGACCATCTCGCGCGACACGATGAATGAGACCATCTCCCGCGCAGTGCGCCAGCTCAACGAGCGCGCCGCTGTACGCAAGATCAAGTTCGGTGAGATGGAGGTCGAGCTCGCGCTGGACCAGTCGAGCAAGGACCTCGTGCAGAGGGAGATCGAACACTTCAAGCGCGCGAACGACCCGGTGCACGTTGACGTGGTTCCGCAGTACAGCGCAACCGCCAGCGCGTTCGTCCACGCTCGCCTCGCCATCCTCACCCACCTTCGCACCGTGAAGATCGTTCCCTACGTGGACCCGAAGGCTGCGGCTGGCGTTGCCACCGTGCTCTACGCGCTGTCCGGTGGGCGAATGATCGTCAACATCTTCGACAACATCTGGGACTCGATCAAGAACCTAGACAAGGCGATCCCGCTCATCGCGCTCATTGCCGAGTCCATCGTCGGACTATCTGCCTGGTCACTGGCCGCAGCGTCCAACATCTTCGCGCTCGGCAGCTCGTTCGCTGCGATGGTCCCCGCTGCACTCGCACTGCCCGGCATCCTCGGCGGCATGGCGGTTAGCCTCGGCGTCGTCGTCATTGCGCTGGCTGACTTCAAGAAGCAGCTACCCGGTGTGGTCAAGCAGTTCAACGACATGAAGAAGATCGTCTCGGAGAACTTCTGGGACCAAGCTCGCAAGGGCATCTCTGAACTGGCCACCGTCTACCTGCCGCACCTTGGCGAGACCGCGAAGGCGGTCGGTGGATTCTTCGGCGCCATGTCGTCTGCACTGGCCAAGCCGTTCGAGTCCGCTCTCGGCACGATGTTCGATAACCTCAACAAGAGCATCGAGATCAGCTCCAAGGGTGTCGACGCGTTCGCCAACATCATCGTCAAGCTCGGCCTCGCTGGCTCGGAGTACCTGCCGCGCCTGGCCAAGTGGTTCAACGATGTGGCGACGCAGTTCAGCAACTTCCTGAACAAGGCGTCCAAGGACGGATCGCTCAAGGGCTGGATCGACAACGGCATCGAGCAGATGTCGCAACTCGGTCGCATCGTCAAGGAGACGTACAACATCTTCGGCGGTCTGGCTGACGCTGCCAACGCAGCGGGCGGCTCCAGCTTCTCGGACCTGGCTGACACACTCGCGCGCATCAGCGCCGTGGTCAACGGTGCCAACTTCCAAGAGTCTCTGACGCAAGCCTTCCGGGCTGCACACGAAGCGATGACAACCATCGCCACCATCAGCGGGCCGTCCACGGAGAAGTTCTTCCTGGCGCTGTCTGATCTCTTCGTGCGCGTCTTCCCTGTCGCGGCCGAGACAATCGGTACCGCGTTCAAGGGCATCTTCGACGCACTGTCTCGCGACTCTGTGAGCGATGGCGTCATGGACATGTTCACCGGACTGCGTGACGCCTTCACGGCACTCGCCCCGTACATGCCGACGATCGGTGACGGACTGGGCGAGCTCATGTCCATCATCGGTGAGCTCGGTCGTGGCGCTGGCCCCTCGCTGGCTCTCGCTCTCGGCGCCGTCGCTGAGTACCTCGTGCAGTGGGGGCCGGTCCTCCGGGTCGTCACCCGCGCACTCTCGGGCGGACTGCTCAAGGCACTGGAGCTCATCGAGCCCATCCTCCCCACGCTGGTCGCTGCGTTCGCGGCGTTCCGGTTCGGGCAGTTCGTTGCCGGTGTGTACACGACGGTCACTGCGCTCTACGCACAGATCGCCTCAGCCGTCGAGACCATCGCCATCATGTCGCTCTACGCATGGGAGGCGGTCAAGTCTGCGGCCAAGTCGGCAGCGGCTTGGGTCGCCTCGGTGACGCAGACCATCGCCATCTGGGCAATGCTGGCCGCTAGCGCGGTCGCTAACGCCGCGAAGACGGCAGCCGCATGGGTCGCTAACAACGTCCGCGCTGTCGCCTCTATGGCCGTCACAGCCGCCGCCTACGTGGCTGGCTGGGCACTCATGGCTGTGCAGGCAACGCTCAACGCCGTTCGCATGGCAGCCGCATGGCTGATCGCGATGGGGCCAATCGGCATCATCGTCGCGGGCGTCATCGCACTGGGTGTCATCATCTTCAAGAACTGGGACAAGATCGTCGCGTTCACGAAGGCAGCCTGGGGCTTCATCAAGAGCTTCCTGCTCAAGGCATGGGGCCTCATCAAGGCAGCCGTGGTGCTCTACTTCAACATCTACAAGACCATCATCACGAAGGTCTGGAACGCGGTCAAGAAGGTCTTCACGACAGTGTGGAACTTCCTCAAGGGCTTCGTTCAGAAGGTGTGGGCGGGCATCAAGTCTGCCGTGCAGCTCTACTTCAACGTGTACAAGACGATCATCTCGAACGTCTGGAACGCGATCAAGGGCGTCACGACTGGCGTGTGGAACGCTCTCAAGGGCTTCCTGTCTGGCGCCTGGTCCACCATCAAGTCCAAGCTGGCCGGAGCCTTCTCGGCAATGGTCAACGTGACGCGCGAGGGCTGGTCGAAGATCAAGCAGTTCTTCACCGACGCCATCGACAAGATCAAGGCGATCTTCAACAACGCGAAGGACATCCTGGTCGACGCCGGTAAGGCCATCATTCAAGGTCTGCTCGACGGCATTCAGGCGATGTGGGACAAGGTGAAGGGCAAGTTCAACGAGCTCACCGA
>Ga0102814_10000502_pt1 | contig 28410 bp, 23 predicted proteins | sample ColrivemetaGS741_FD_79112 | JGI IMG/M metagenome (GOLD analysis project Ga0102814, IMG submission 79112) | Estuarine microbial communities from the Columbia River estuary - Flood tide ETM metaG S.741 | ecosystem: Environmental > Aquatic > Marine > Intertidal zone > Estuary | place: USA...
GTTATCTAAATTATTTATGTCATTTCTAAGTTTTTCTATTTGATCCATGAGTAACCCTCGTTTCTAGTAATAATTTCCAAAACTGCATAATTTGTAATTGCATTAACAACATGGATTGCTCTTTGAACAATACAAGGGTCATGTCGCCCTTTTAGTTCTAAATCTGCACTTTTAAGGGTATTTATGTCTATTGACTTCTGTACTTTACCAATCGATGCTGTTGGCTTTACCACGCAATTTACCAGTATTGGCATACCATTTGAAATGCCACCTTGAATTCCACCTGAGTTGTTAGTTAACGTCTTAATAGTGCCGTTATCATATAATATCGAATCATTTGCCTCTGAACCAAACATTTTTGAAATTCCAAATCCAGCCCCAAAAGAAACCCCTTTTATAGCTGGAATACTAAACAGTAAGTGGGATAAGGTACTTTCTATAGAATCAAAGAAAGGGTCACCATATCCTGGCTTAATACCAAGTATTGATGTTTCTATGGTACCTCCAACACTATCTTGATCACTTTTTGCATTTACTATTTGGTTAATCATACTGTCTTTTTTACTGAAGTCAAGTAATGGAAAATCGCTTGTTACAAGGGTTTGTAGCAATTCATTAGTTATATCAACATCCTTAAACATTATATCATTAATATCTTTAATAGAGCTGATATGGGACCCAATATATATACCATTTGATCTTAGCACTTGTTTGCATAAAGTACCCAAAATCATAAGAGGTGCAGTTACTCTTCCAGAAAAGTGTCCACCTCCTCTATAGTCCTCATATCCATTATACTTAACATGAGCAGTATAATCAGCATGTGAAGGACGTAATATTTCACGATTATAGTCTTTTGACCTTTTGTTAGTATTTTCTATGAATATTGACAATGGTGAACCAGTGGTAAACCCTTTGTAATAGCCACTTAAGAATTTAAATTCATCCATTTCAACACGTTCTGTAGAAATCTTTGAACTAGGTCTTCTTAGACTTAAATCTCTTCTAATTTCATCTAAATCAATTTTTATACCAGCAGGAAAATTATTAATTACTATGCCTACGCCATTTCCATGCGATTCACCAAATAAATTTATAATGATTTGTTTTCCAAATGTACTCATATTATCACCTACAAATATTCTTTTATCTCTATTTTTTCCATTGGCTCCACCAAAGCTTTTCCCAATGTTTTTACTCTAATTATATTCAATATATTGCCTTTAACCTTCTTATCAGTTGTAATATAGTTATAAACATCTTGTTTATTGTATTCATAAACTGTCGGAAGACCATATTTGTGTAAAAGTGAAACTAACCTTTGATAATAGTCTTCATTTTGGCTTATTTTAGCCATTCCAATTGATATTGCTTCTCCATGAAGTAATGAATACTTTGAATCTTGTTCTAATGCATGCCCTATAGTGTGGCCATAATTTAGTAATTGTCTTACACCATGATCAAATTCATCTTGTAATACTAGTGCTTTTTTTATCAATAAGCATTGTTCAATATAAGGAGAAACATCACTTATATTAATTCCGTTTTCAAGGGCTTCAATGAGCGGTTTACTGCTTATCATACCATACTTAATCATCTCTGCAAAACCATTATTTAGTTCCCTTTTGCTAAGTGTTTTTAACACTAAAGGATCAATTAGTACAATGGAAGGCTGATAGAATGATCCAATAGAGTTTTTCATTGATTTCGAGTTAATTCCAACTTTTCCACCAACGCAACTATCTATTTGTGAAAGCAAAGTTGTCGGAATTTGTATGAATTTTACACCTCTCATATAAATACTAGCTATAAAACCAGCTAAATCACCAACTACTCCACCACCCAATGCAACTACAGAAACGTCGCGAGTTACACCGTCTTCAATCATTTGATTAATCAATGAGTAAGCCGTTTCCATGGACTTTGAATTTTCCCCTGGATTAACTATATACGTTTTACAGTTTAGTAATTTCGAGCTTAGTGTTGATAAATAGAGAGGTTCAACATTTGAATCTGTAATAATGACAAATTGCCCATTTACATCAAGAAATTCATCAACTCTATTTAATATTCCCTCTAAAATTAAAACATTATACTCTTTTCCAGGAATAGGTATTTCAATTTTCCTCATAATTACACCTCTATTCTATTAATCCACCAATGGATTTGTAGTCTTTGTAGAAATTTGGATAAGACTTATTTATTGCACTCGGGTTGCTAAGTGTCACTGCTTTCTCACAAACTGAAGATGCTATGGAAATCATCATTGCAATTCTATGGTCGTTATATGAATCATGAGTAACACCTCCACCAAGGGATTTCCTACCGTGGATTATTATCTCATCACCCTTAGATTCTATATCAGCACCTAGCATTTTTAATGAATTTACAGTTGATTCTATACGATCTGATTCTTTTATTCTCAATCTACTTGCATTTACTATTCTACTATACCCAAAACTTAGTGATAATAATAGAGCAATTATAGGTCCAAGATCAGGACAATCAGAAATATCAACGACTGTACCATAAGTATTAGATTTATTAGTAATGAAGCCGTTTTCCATATGTACTATATGTCCTTTTACTTGCTTAATTACATCAATAATTCTTCTGTCGCCTTGAATTGAATCGTTGTCTAAATCTTCTACAATAATTCTATCATTTATTAATCCTGCTACTAAAAAGAAGGCTGCTTGAGAAAAATCTCCAGGGATTTCATAATCTGTTGATTTATAAGATTGGTTTCCTTCAATATAGTAACCATTTTCAATTTCCAATATTTTGATGCCAAATTTTTCTAAAACTTCAATTGTTAAATCAATATAACTTTTTGATTCCAGTTTTGTATTCAAATAAATATAACTATCTTTTTTTAAAAGTGGAAGAGAAAACATTAATCCTGAAAAAAACTGTGAACTAACATTTCCATCTAAATAATATTTTCTTGCTTTTATAGATCCTTCAATTTCGATAGATGTTTTATTTACTTTAAAAATATTCGAATCATCATTAAATATTTTCTCATAGATTTTTTGAGGTCTTTTTATAAGTGATCTTTCACCACTAAAAATTACTTTCTTTTGCGATAACGAAAATATTGGTATCAAAAATCTTAAAGTTGAACCAGATTCATCACAGTAAACTTCTTTATGTGGAGGCTTAATTTTTTTGACTCCAGTTACTGTTATTTTTGTACCTTTTATATCAAATTTAGCACCAATTGTTTCAAGGGCACTAATAGTTGCAATTATGTCTTTAGAAAAATCAACGTTACTAATAATACTTTTGCCGTTTGAAAGGGCAGATGCTATAAGTGCTCTATGAGCTAAACTTTTTGAAGGAGGAGCTTTTACTGTTCCATTTAAAGTAGATGGTAACAGCTTAATTGAGCTATTTTTATCCATCTATACTACTCCTTTTTTTAGTTGATTTTATCATTAATTCCTCTATCTTATTCTTGTCTTTATTCTTAATTGCTTCTTTCAATATGGACAATTCAGATTCGAATTTTTCAATGTTTTTTACTAAAAAATCTTTGTTACTTAGAAACAATTCAGACCATAGCTTTTCGTTTATCTTTGCAATTCTAGTTAAATCTTTATAGGAATCGCCTATAAACAGCTCAGTATTGTACTTTTCTTGGTCGCTATTCACAAGTGAGATTGCAATTGCATGAGTAAGTTGCGAAGTGAACGAGATTATCTCGTCATGCTCAACATCTTTCATAAACGAGATATTTTTAAATCCCATTTGTCCCGCTAATACTTTAATCATACTCAATGCTTCATCTGTATTACTATTAATGGGAGTTATTACGAAATTTGCACCTTTAAATATATTCTCATCTGAGTACTTAATGCCACTAGTTTCTCTTCCTGCAATTGGATGTGAGAATACAAATTCAACTTCATCTTCTCTAAACATATCGAATCCATCAATCATCTTTCTTTTTACTCCAGCAACATCAGAAACTATGGCTCCTCTTTTAAAATTCATTATATTTTTTCTTACAAATTCTATTGCTTGTTTTGGATATAAACATAGAAAAATAACATCAAGTTTCTTTAGAAATTCTCTTGATGGCAAAATTGTTCCATAATCAATGATGTTGTTTATTAGCGCATAATCTATCGCTTCCTGGTCAATATCTACACCATAAATTGAATATGGGTACTTTTTTAAGCTTTTTGCGTATGTTCCACCTATTAAACCTAGTCCTATAATTCCTATATTCATATAATCACCTTCATTATTATTATATGTTATTATACTATATTTTTAAGTAAATTATTAGAGCTAATTGTGTAAGCGTTTTAGTTATGGGGTTGCATTTTCCCTTTTCTTGTGAGAAAATCTTTACAGAAGACTAATTACGGAGGATGAAAATGGAAAATGTTGATTTAAGAATTGCTCAAGAAGCAAAGATGAAAAAGATAACAGAAATCGCTTCAAAACTTGGGCTTTCAGAAGATGAAATAGAGCTTTATGGTAACTATAAGGCTAAAATTGATTTAAGTGTTATGAAAAGATTAGAAGGTAATGAAAACGGTAAAGTAATTTTAGTTACTGCTATCAATCCTACACCTGCTGGTGAAGGGAAATCAACCACTACTGTTGGTTTAGGACAGGCATTTTCTAAAATTGGAGAAGACGCAATCATCGCATTGAGAGAACCTTCTTTTGGACCGGTTATGGGAGTTAAAGGTGGAGCAGCGGGAGGTGGATATAGCCAAGTTGTACCAATGGAAGATCTAAATCTTCACTTTACAGGAGATATTCATGCAATAACTACTGCAAATAATGCAATAAGTGCAATTATTGATAATCATATACACCAAGGTAATGAGTTAAATATCGATCCAAGAAGAATTACTTGGAAACGTGCAATTGATATGAATGATCGTTCTTTAAGAAGTGTTGTTATTGGACTTGGTGGAATTGGTAACAGTTTACCTAGAGAAGATGGTTTTAATATAACAGTAGCATCTGAAATTATGGCAGTACTATGTTTAGCATCTGATTTAGATGATTTAAAAGTTAGAGTTAAGAGAATTGTTTTTGGGTATACATATGATAGAAAACCTCTTACTATAGGCGATTTAGCTATAGAGGGAGCTGTTGCATTAATTTTAAAAGATGCAATAAAACCAAATTTAGTTCAAACTTTGGAAAACACACCTGCATTAATTCATGGAGGACCATTTGCCAATATAGCTCATGGTTGCAATAGTATTATTGCAACAAATATGGGGAGAAAACTTGCAAAGTATGTAATTACTGAAGCAGGATTCGGTGCAGACCTAGGAGCACAAAAATTCCTTGATATCAAAACACTACAAGCAGGATTTGAACCTAGTGCAATTGTTCTTGTAGCTACTATAAGAGCGTTAAAAATGCATGGTGGAGTAAACAAGAAAGAACTTGGACCCGAAAACATTGAAGCACTAATTAAAGGGGTTTCCAACCTAGAAAAACATATTGATACAATTAAAAAATATGGTGTTCCATATGTTGTTGCTATCAATTCATTTATAACAGATACAGATGCAGAGACGAAAGCTTTAGAAGAATATTTAATAGGAAACAAACATCCATTTAGCCTAAGTGAAGTTTGGGAAAAAGGTGGAGAAGGTGCTGAAGATTTGGCAAGAAAAGTCATTAATGAAATTGAAACAAAGGAAAATACATTTAAAAGAATGTATGAACCAGAAGATACATTAGCCTTGAAAATTGAGAAAGTCGCTATGAATGTATATGGGGCAGACGGAGTAGAATTTACCAGCAAAGCCAAAAACCAGCTAAAAGCATTCAAACGACATGGTTGGGATCATCTTGGAGTTTGCATGGCAAAAACTCAGTATAGCTTGAGTGATAATCCTAAGTTACTAGGAAGACCAACTGGATTTACAGTAACAATTAGAGAATTAAGACCATCAATAGGCGCTGGATTTATAGTCGCCCTTACTGGAGACGTAATGACAATGCCCGGCTTACCTAAAGTACCTGCAGCAATGAAAATGAATATTGATTCAGAGGGAAATGCAGAAGGATTATTCTAATATATAAAACACACTTCAATAGTTTGAGTGTGTTTTTTTTAATTCGGTATTGTGTTGCACACACTACTGTGTTACAATCAGTATGAGGTGGTATTATGAATTCACAATTTAAAAGAGGTATAGTTGAACTTTGTGTACTCTCTGAATTGATACAAGAAGATATGTATGGATACTCAATCATAAGTAATATATCTGATCATTTAGACGTAAATGAAAACACGGTATATCCCATCCTTAGGCGCTTAACAAAAGAAGGATACTTTACTACATATTTGCAAGAATCAAACATAGGGGCAGCAAGAAAATACTATAAAATTACAGAAAAAGGTTTTAACCACTATATGGATTTAAGAGACTCATGGGACTACTTTATTGGTGGAGTATATGAGATATTAAATAAAGGAGGAAAAAAGAATGAAGAAATATTTAAAAGATTTGGAAAAAGAGTTAAGAAAACTAAAGATGAGTGATAGTGAGATAAAAGAGATATTAGCCGATCACTCTGAAATGATAGAAACCGCCTTAGAAGAAGGACTAGATGAAAGTGACTTACCATCGAAATTCGGTGAGCCAGAAAGTATTGCTAAAGAATTACACAAAGATAACTTGGTAGTTTCATTAGAAAACTCTTCTATTGATGAAATTGACAAAAGTGAATTGATTGAAGGGTATGAATTATTTGAATCATTTAATTATGTTGATCCTAGTTATAAAATTAGAATTAAACTAATAAGCGCTGATATTGTTTGTAAAATACATGACAGAGAAACTATTGATGTTTATATAACAAGAAATAAAGAAAAATACGAATGCTATTATAAAAATGGAGAGTTTGTATTAAAGAGAAAGAAAAAAATTGCATTGTTTGAATTTAGTAAAGGATCTGATTTCGTAGTATTTTTACCAAGTAGTTCTGCCATTGAAGATTTTGATTTTGCAGCTACATCTGGGGATGCTGACATTAGCGGGATATCTACTATTGAAGCTAAAATATCTACTGTAAGTGGGGATGCAGAATTGTCAAAATTCAATGCAAAGAATGCTTTGTTTACTACCGTAAGTGGAGACCTAGAATTACAAGATATTAAATTAGATGAGGTAAAATTCAATTCAGTAAGTGGAGATGTTGAAATAAAGAATATGGAAGTTAATGGAGATATGGTATTAAAAACTGTAAGTGGAGACTATGAATTATTTAATGTAGTCGCTGAAAATACATCTATAAGAACGATAAGTGGGGATTGCGAAGGTCACGAGGTTTATACGAAAACAATATCTTTATCAAGTATTAGCGGAGATATTGAAATAAAAAATTCAGATTTAACAAGATTGCCAACGGTATTAAAGAAAAAGACTGTATCAGGAGATATAGACGTAAACGGAGTTAAGCTTTAAAGCTCCGTTTTTTTTCTTATTTCATGATATAATATATTAAAGGAGTGATAGCAATGGAATTATTAAAAAAGTTTAGAGAATTAAGAAAAGTACAAAGTGCATACGGATATATGATGAATGTAGTTGGATGGGATTCAAATACTGAAGCACCGAGAAATTCATTTGGTAGAAGAGCAGAAATGATGGGTGTTATATCAGGGGAAATGTTTAAACTAAGCACTTCACAAGAATACCAAGATACTGTATATGGGTTATACAACTCATTAGATAAATTAGATCATTTTACTCAGATGGAAATTAAAAAAGCTAAGAAATCACTAGATAAACAAGTAAAAATCCCTGAGAAAGATTTTGTTGAATACAACAAACTGATTAATTTATCACAAAAAGTTTGGGAAGACGCTAAGGAAAATGATGATTGGTCTTCTTTTCAAGGTAATTTAGAAAAAATAGTAGAATATAATAAGAAGTTTATAACATATTATGACATAGACGATCATCCTTATAATGTTTTACTCGATGAGTTTGAAGAGGGAATGTCAATGGAAGAGTATGATAAATTCTTTTCCACATTAAAATCAGACTTAGTACCGTTTGTTAAAGAAGTATTGAATAGCGGGAAACGTGTAAATGACGACATTATTAATGATTTCTACTCGAAAGAAAATCAGAAGATATTTAGTGAGTATATTACCGACGTTTTAGCATTTGATTTGGATTCTGGACTAATGAAAGAAAGTGTTCATCCATTTACTTGGAACACACATCCAGGAGATGTAAGATTCACTACAAGATATTTAGAGAACTTTGTTTTCTCTTCTATATTTGCCTCAATTCATGAATTGGGACATGCGACTTATGAGCAACAAGTTGATCCAAAGTGGAACGATACACTATTAAGTGGTGGGACATCTATGGGAATTCATGAATCACAATCAAGATTTTATGAGAATGTAGTTGGTCGAAGTAAAGAGTTTTGGGCAGTTCACTATCCTAAATTCAAAGAGTTGTTCCCAAAACAGCTAGAGGGTGTTGAATTAGACGAATTTCATTTAGCAATAAATAAAGTAGAAGCTTCACTAATAAGAGTAGAAGCTGATGAGTTAACTTATTCGTTACACATAATGATAAGATACGAAATTGAGAGAATGCTTTTTTCTAACGAAGTTGAGACAAAAGACTTACCAAAGTTATGGAATGAGAAAATGGTTGAATACCTCGGTATCAAACCAAATAACGACGCAGACGGTGTTTTACAAGATGTGCACTGGAGTGCTGGATTAATGGGATATTTCCCGACATACGCTTTAGGAAGTGCATATGCAGCTCAATTCTATTACACAATGATTAAGGAAATTAACCTTGACGAAATAATCTTACAAAATAATATAAAAGACCTAAATAGATGGCTAAAAGATAAAATTCATCAATTTGGTGGGAGTAAAACACCAAAAGAATTATTGTTTGATGTAACTGGAGAAGATTTCAATCCTCAATATTATGTTAGATATTTAAAAGAAAAATATTCTAAGCTTTATTTATAGGTAATCCCTTTGTTAAGCAAAAAGAATGCGGGAGAAACGCATTCTTTTTTTATTTTTATTGTTAACAATTTAAGTGATGTTATAATATTTATGGAGGCGATTATATGAAATATACAGACATTAAATACAATGAATTATCATCAGAAATGTTTGATCAATTACGTAAAGGAGTCTTTATGACTACTAAAGTAGGTAATAAGGTAAACACTATGACAATAGCGTGGGGTGGAATTAATATTGTTTGGAATAAATCACTATTTGTTGCTTATGTAAGATATTCTAGAGACACGTACAATATGGTTGATGAAACGAATGAATTTACTATTAGTGTTCCATTAAATAAAGATATGAAAAAAGAATTATCTTTTTGTGGTACAAAATCTGGCAGAGATTATGATAAGATAAAGGAGTGCAATCTTAATGTAGTTGATTCTAGAACAATTAATACACCTATTTTAGCTGATTGTGAATTACACTATGAATGTAAAGTAATATATAAACAAGCAATGGAACCAAGCAACTTATTAAAAAGTGTTAAAGAAAGATATTATAATAGCAACGATTTTCATGTGATATTCTATGGAGAAATATTAGATTCATATTTGATAAAAGGAGAGTAAAACTATGGGAGAAATTATTAGTGGTAAAGAATTATCTAAAGAAGTAAGAGCAGAAGTTAAGATACAAGTTGAGGAACTTAAAGCTAAGTATAAAGCCGTTCCCCATTTAGTTGTTATATTAGTTGGAGAAGATCCTGCTAGCCAATCTTATGTTAAAGCAAAAGAAAGAGCATGTATCAGAGCTGGAATGAAGAGTACAATAATTCTTAAGGAACCATCAATTTCTGAAGAGGAATTATTAAGCATTATTAATAAATTGAATAATGATGATGATGTGCACGGGATATTAGTTCAACTTCCAATTCCTAAACATATTGATGAGAATAAAATCATAGATGCTATTGACTTTAAGAAAGATGTAGATGGATTCCATCCATTAAACATTGCATATATGCATATGGGTAGGAAAGCAATTGCACCAGCAACACCTAGTGGAATTATTACGATGCTTAAAAGTAAGAATATCCAATTAAAAGGAAAAGATGCTATCGTAATCGGGAGATCAAATATTGTAGGAAAGCCCGTTGCTATGCTACTTTTAAAAGAACATTGCACAGTAACTATTGCACATTCTAGAACACAAAATTTAAAAGAAAAATGTTTAAGAGCTGACATTATTGTTGCAGCAGTAGGAAGACCAAACACAGTTACTGAGGATATGGTTAAAGAAGGAGCAGTTATTATTGATGTTGGTGTAAACCGCGTTGATGGAAAACTTGTTGGTGATGTTGATTTTGAAGCAATAAAAGATAAAACAAGTTTTATCACACCAGTTCCTGGCGGTGTTGGACCAATGACAATAGCTTCATTGTTACAAAATACTGTAGAATGTTTTAAAGGATTGATGGAATAATGATTGAAAGGTATCGTAGACAAATAATGCAAGACATCTTTACTGATGAGGCAAAATTTGATGCATATTTGCAAATGGAAATCGCAACTCTTGAAGCTTGGTCTTCTCTTGGTAAAATACCAATTGAAGATGTGAAAAAAATACAGGATAACGCTAAATTTAGCGTTTTAAGAATAAAAGAAATTGAATTAGAAACTAGACATGATATAGTTGCTTTCACTAGAAATGTTAGTGAATACTTAGGAGAAGAAAAGAAGTGGGTTCATTACGGACTAACTTCAACAGATGTTGTAGATACGGCAAATGGATTTATACTAAAAAAAGCGAACGATATAATTTGGGAAGACTTGTTAATGTTTACTGAAGTATTAAAAAAACAAGCTTTAAAATATCAAGAAACACCATGCATCGGAAGAACTCATGGTATTCACGCAGATATTACTTCATTTGGTCTGAAATGGGCTTTGTGGTATGACGAAATGAATAGACATTTAGAAAGATTTAAAAACGTAAGGAAAGAAGTAGAAATTGGTAAAATTAGTGGAGCAGTTGGTAATTTCGCTAATACACCACCAGAAGTTCAAGACTTCGTTTGTAAGAAATTAAATATAGGCAGTGCTAATATATCTACACAAACTCTTCAAAGAGATCGCCATGCGAATTATATAGCAGAAATCGCATTAATTGGCGCAACTATGGAAAAAATAGCAGTCGAAATAAGACATCTACAGAGAACAGAAGTTCGCGAGGTAGAAGAGTTTTTTAGAAAAGGACAAAAAGGTTCAAGTGCAATGCCTCATAAGAGAAATCCAATCAGTTCAGAAAATATTGCTGGGTGTTCACGTGTTTTAAGGGGATATATGGTTGCTTCTTATGAAAATGTTCCTTTATGGCACGAACGCGATATATCACATTCGAGTGTTGAAAGAATCATTATTCCTGACGCACTTATGCTTCTAGATTATATGCTAAATAGATATGCAAAAGTATTGGATAATTTGACTGTTTTTGAAGATAGAATGATTAAAAATATATACTTAACTAATGGTGTTATATTTTCTCAAAGAGTCTTAACAAAGTTAATAGATAAGGGATTATCCAGAGAATTAGCATATGATACAGTGCAACCAATTGCTATGAATGCTTGGGAAAACAGTCTAGAGTTTAAAGGGTTGTTAGAGAAAAATGAATTGATTAATAAATACTTATCGATTGAAGAAATAGAAGATGCATTTGATATTAAGTTTTTCTTAAGAAATGTTAGTATTATTTATAAACGTGTCGGAATTTTATAGCCTAACAATTTGTTAGGCTTTAATTAAAAAGAGGTGAATCACATGAAAATCTATAAATTAATCATTACAATCACAATACCTATATTTATATTGATGCTTTTTGCATCAATACTTACTACAAAGCAATATCTTTTAGTCTCAAAGGGTTTATATGAGTCTCACAACGATATTACATTTGATCACGATTTAGCTTCAGATAAAATAATGGGGTATTTAAATTATAGATATGATGAATTACAGTATGATTTTGAAGATGGCTCTCCTGCATTTAGGCAAATTGAAATTGATCATATGGAAGACGTTAAAGATTTATATACTGGTTTAAGATTAGTTGCATTAGGGTCCCTAATTATAGGGGTTTCCTTGTCGATATTCTTGTATAAAAAAGATAAAAAAGAGTTTTATAGTACATATAAATCAATGTACTTATGGCCGATGTTCTTTGTCATTTTTGTAGGTGGTTATGTGTTAATTGACTTTGGAGCAGCTTTTACTGCTTTTCATGGAATTTTCTTTAGAAATGATGACTGGCAACTATTTACATCAGACACATTAATTCAAATGTTACCTATTAATTTTTGGATGGTAAGTGGGATTATAATCCTTTTATCATTCAGTGGATCAATGGTAGGAATATATTATTGGGCAACAAAATCTTTGAGAAAAATTCGTTAATTAAATTAATTACAATTGTAAGTGTTTTTATTTTATTGAATAGTTGTAAATAGTTTGATATTATTGTAATTAGTTAGTACTGTATATGATTGAAAATAAGGTTCAATTGTCTCTACCCCAATCCGTAATTTTGGGACTATAGTGCATTATAATTTTTTACATAATATTAGAGAGAATTCTCCTTATTTTTTATTTTTTTATTTTTGCTGACTAAAAAAATAGAAGACGGAGGATTTTTTTAATGGAATTTATTACTAAATTTTTTAAGCTTGAAGAGCGAGGAACAACTTTTAACAAAGAGTTAGTTGCTGGTATCACAACGTTCTTAGCTATGGCTTACATTTTGCCTGTAAACTCTGGGATGTTAGCAAAAACTGGTATGCCTTTAGGTGGAGTATTCTTTGCTACAGCTGTTGCTGCAGCTATTGCCACTTTAGTTATGGCATTGTTTGCTAATCTACCTATTGCTTTAGCTCCTGGTATGGGACTTAATGCATTCTTTACTTACACGTTAGTTAACTTTGGAGACGGACCTTTATCTTGGAAAGCTGCTTTAGCTGCAGTTTTAGTTTCAGGGATTTTGTTCTTTATTGTTTCCGTAACAGGATTAAGAAAAATTGTCATTAATTCAATACCTAAAGGATTGAAACTAGCAGTTGGTGCTGGAATTGGGTTCTTTATTACATTTATTGGATTAAAAAATGCTGGTCTTATTGTTTCAAATCCAGCTACATTAGTTCAACTTGGTGATTTATCTCACCCAACAGTTTTACTTGGTGTATTTGGAATTATACTAGTAATTGTTCTTTATAGTATGGGAAATAGATTCTCTTTAATTATTGCTATATTCGTTACTGCTATTGTTGGTTACCTTATGGGATTAATCTTCCCAGACGCATTTACAATCATTGCTTCTAAACCAATATTTGGTTCAGATCCTATTGATGTTCCACTACTATTAATGCCATCATTCGAAGGTGCTGAACCATTAGCAAAAGTTTGGAGTGGGGCAGGAACATTATTTGGTGCTGCATTTGTTGGGTTAAAAGAGTTGTTTAAATCACCACAAGCATTTGCAATTATTTTCACATTGTTATTCGTTGATTTCTTTGATACTGCAGGAACATTAATGGCAGTTGGGAATCAAGCTGGATTAATTAATGAAGAAGGCGAAATCATTGGTTCAGATAGAGCGTTATTTGCTGATTCTATCGGTACAATGGCAGGTGCTGTATTAGGTACTTCAAATGTAACTTCTTATATCGAGAGTGCTACTGGAATTGAGCAAGGTGCTCGAACTGGTTTATCTGGTATTATGGTTGCAGTATTATTCTTACTATCTCTATTATTATACCCTGCATTAGCATTGATAAATGGTGTTGCAGTTGGATTTGATATTTATGGAGATGCTATTGTATATAGCCCAGTTACGGCTATGGCATTAGTTATGGTAGGTACATTAATGGTTGGACAAATGAAAGATATTGATTGGAGCGACAAATCAATTATTATTCCTTCATTCCTTACAATTGTATTCATGATTCTTACATTTAGTATTGCTAAGGGTATTGCTGTTGGATTTATATTCTACCCATTAGTAAAAATTGCTCAAGGAAAACGTAAAGAAGTAAATGTAGTTATGTATGTATTAGCGTTGTTATTCATAATTTTCTTTATTGTTGAAGCATTAGCATAAAAAATAGTTTTATAAACAGTTACTCTATGAGTAGCTGTTTTTTTTATGTCATATAATCTTCTAAAGATGTTTACATTGTTCATCTAATATTATAGAATATTTGTATTAAGAGGTGATTAAATGAGACTTTTGATTGACAGAAGCAAGATGACTAGAACTATAAGAAGAATAAGCCATGAAATCATTGAAAGAAACGGTGATTTGAGCAATTTAGTGTTACTTGGGATTGTTAGAAATGGAGTTCCATTAGCAAAATTAATTGCCGAAAACATTAAAGCATTTGAGGAAATAGATGTGGATTGTCTTGATCTTGATATTTCTGGGTATAGAGATGATAAGTTCATTGATGATTACCCTAGATTAGATGCTAATTTAACTTCTAAGACTGTAGTTATTGTTGATGATGTACTTTTTACTGGAAGAACTGCAAGGGCTAGCATGGATGCTATAGTTGATTTAGGGAGACCTGATAAAATTCAACTTGCTGTATTGATTGATAGAGGACATCGAGAATTGCCAATAAGAGCTGATTATGTTGGAAAAAACATTCCAACTAGTTCAACAGAAAAAATAGTTGTTAAGTTTGAAAATGACGGTGGAGTTTTTATAACTAATAAAGAGGAGAAATGACATGGAAAACATTAAAAAGTTTGATACAGAATTGTATGATGCAATAATGCTAGAAAAAGGTAGACAGGAGTCACACATTGAATTAATAGCTAGTGAAAATTTTGTAAGTAAAACTGTTTTGGAAGCTCAAGGAAGTGTTCTTACTAATAAATACGCAGAAGGTTATCCTGGAAGAAGGTATTATGGTGGTTGTGAATTCGTTGATTTAGCTGAGGATTTAGCTAGAAACAGACTAAAAGAATTATTTAATGTTAAATATGTTAATGTACAAGCACATAGTGGATCTACGGCTAATATGGGGGCATATCGTGCTGTTATCAAGCATGGAGATACTGTACTTGGAATGAGTTTGGATCATGGTGGACATTTAACACACGGACATCCACTTAATTTTAGTGGAATAGATTATAACTTTGTAAGTTATGGTGTAGATTCAATAACAGAACAAATTGATTATGTAAATTTAGAAAAGATAGCATTGGAAACAAAACCACAGCTAATTGTGGCCGGAGCAAGCGCTTATCCAAGAGCAATTGATTTTAAAAAGATGAAAGAGATTGCTGATAAAGTTGGTGCCTTATTAATGGTTGATATGGCACATATTGCCGGATTAGTGGCAGCAGGATTACATCAAAATCCATGTGATTATGCTGACATTGTAACTTCAACTACACATAAAACATTAAGAGGACCAAGGGGTGGGATCATTCTTACCAATAATTTCCAAATATACAAAGAAATCAATAAAGTAATATTTCCTGGAATCCAAGGTGGACCATTAATGCATGTAATAGCGGCAAAAGCAGCTGCATTTAAAGAAGCTTTATCACCTGAGTTCAAAGCATATCAACAAGAAGTTATTTATAACGCTCATGAGTTAAGCGAAGAATTAGTTAAGCTTGGTTTCAAAGTTGTTTCAGGTGGGACAGATAATCATTTAATTTTAGTAGAAGTTAAATCATTAACAGGACTTACTGGGAAAGATGCTGAAAAATTATTAGATAAAGTTAATATTACATGTAATAAAAATACAGTTCCAAACGACACAGAGAAGCCGTTTATCACTAGTGGTATTCGTTTAGGATCGCCAGCAGTTACTTCAAGAGGATTTAAAAAAGAAGATATGAAAGTTATCGCACAATGCTTATTTGATGCATTGATGAATCCAGAAGATGAAGCAGTACTTGAATCTGTAAGAGTTAGAGTAAAAGCATTAACAACTAAATATCCATTAAATTACTAAATAATATATTCTAATATCACAAAGGAGTGATTATATGAAAATAGCTATAGTAAAGAGTAATGGGATTGTTGATAAGAGAATTGAAAGAGTTTTAGTTTCAAACAAAATCAAAGGTGATTTTGTTGATAAAGTTACTAGAAACATAGTTATAAATTATGATTATGTAGTATTTTCTCAACACAATTCATTACCCAACTTACCAAAAGTTATTGAAAGAGTTGTACTAGAAAAGAAAGCAATTGTTCTACTTGTTAATAGAACATTAAACATCGGGCACTTTTATAATGTTATGAATGATAATAGATTTCATATCATAAATGAGCAAAGTTTGGAACAAGAATTAATACTTACAATCAACATTGCAAGCAAATATAATGGGCTGATTCAGAATTTATCAAACGATAATTTGAAATTAAAAAGCCGTGTAAATTTACTTGAAAACACTAATAAAGCAAAAAGAATTTTAATATCTAAAGGTCTTAGTGAAGCTGAATCACACAATTTCATACAAAAGAAAGCTATGGATATGAGAATTTCAAAAAATGAGATGGTAAGCCTTATCATTGAAAATAAGATTGACATTTAATTAAGTTATTCTTATAATAAACAATGAAGACAAGGGTGTCTGCAAAAAATAATATATAAAAACAATGGTGTCAATGCGTCAAGCATTTAGGCACCATTTTTATTTTATTTTAAGACACATAAAAATTAGGAGGATAAAATGCCAAAATACACTAAGGAAGATATTTTACGAATTGCAGAAGAAGAGAACGTTAAGTACATTAGATTAATTTTTACAGATATTCATGGAGTTATAAAAAATGTTGAGATACCAGCTAGAATTCTTGAGGGAGCTTTAGATAATGAAACTATGTTTGATGGTTCATCAATTGATGGATTTGTTCGTATTCAAGAAGCGGATATGTATTTAAGACCAGATTATGATACATGGTTAATATTAAGTTGGGAACAAACTACTTACGGAAAAGTAGCGAGATTAATTTGTGATGTATATTTACCAGATGGTACTCCATTTGCAGGAGACCCAAGACAAGTACTAAAAAGAAACTTAAAGAAAATGAATGAGATGGGATTTAGTGCATTTAATATAGGTGTTGAACCAGAGTTTTTCCTTTTCAAATTAGATGAAAAAGGAAATCCAACATTAGATTTTAATGATGATGGAGGATACTTTGATTTAGCTCCAGTAGACGGTGCAGAGGATTGTAGACGAGATATAGTATTAGAACTTGAAAGAATAGGATTTAAAATGGAAGCATCGCACCATGAAGTAGCACCCGGACAACATGAAATTAATTTTGAGTTTGACGGAGCATTAGAAGCTTGTGATAATTTACAAACATTTAAATTAGTTGTTAAGAATGTTGCAAAAAGACATGGACTTCACGCAACGTTTATGCCTAAACCAATATCACATATAAATGGTTCAGGTATGCACACAAACTGCTCATTGCAAGATGCCGAAGGTAATAATGCATTTGCTGATCCAAAAGGAGAAATTGGACTAAGTCAGACAGCAATGTATTGGATTGCAGGAATTATGAAAAATGCTCGTTCTTTTACAGCTATAACAAATCCAACAGTTAATTCATATAAAAGATTAATACCTGGGTATGAAGCTCCTTGCTATGTATCTTGGAGTGATGCTAATAGAAGTGCAATGATAAGAATTCCCGCTAAAAGAGGACGTGCAACACGTACTGAAATTAGATCTGTTGATCCAGCAGCAAATCCATATTTAGCAATGTCAGCAATTTTAGCAAGTGGACTTGAAGGTATTGAAAAGAAATTAGAATGTGCAGACAGAGTATATATTAATCTTTATGAACTTAGTAGAGACGAAAGAGAATCTCTAGGTATTGAGAATCTTCCAGAAAACCTTAAAGATGCGGTTAAAGAGTTAAAACGCAATGACGTAATCCAAGAGGCTCTTGGTTCACATGTTGTTGAAAAATTTGTAACTGCAAAGAAAAAGGAATGGGACGATTTTAGAACAAGCGTAACTGAATGGGAAATTAAAAAGTACTTAAAAGTTATATAAAACAAAAAGCCATCTCATTGAGAATGGCTTTTTTTGTAATATCTATTATATATGGCAACAATAATTAGAGGGAAACCCCTAATTTAAAGCATCGTTTGAATTTGGGATACTAATTAGTCATTCTTACTTAAATTGAACACATTTACCTATATTTATTAGTAATATAAAGTATTTTATATGGTTGTTTTCAAAGAATATTTAATCAAATTAGTTAAAAATCAAACATTAATAGATAATTAGCAAGATTATACAAATTTATATAAGGGAATATATGGAGATATTTAAAATAACTCACTAAATATCATAAAAACAGAAAAAAGTCACATTTAGTGGACTAATATTAGGATTTTTACCAATAATAAATATAAAAACCAGATTATTTTTGATTTTTTATACAAAAAACATAAAATAACCAAAATAAATCTTAAGTTGACTACAAAATCTAATAAAAAAGTCTTAATTTATTATAAAAATCAAAGTTATTTAGTGGAAATGGCTGTAATTAAGCGAGGAAGAGTCTTTGTTCTCTTTTCTAACTATAAAGATGTATTTTAAATATTAATTTAGCCTATTTTATCTTAATAAACTATACATTAATTTAGAATATGATACATATTACGCTATAAATTCTATTTTTTACAATTAAAACATTATAACATACTTGTTACTATACATATGGGGTGTAATCGCCATATTAAAGCGGTAAGTATCAATATAATCAATACATATATATATATATTTTAATATTGCCTTTAATTATAATTACATACATAAATATATATAAAAAAAGGACTTATATTACTAGTCCTTCTTTGCATTAGCCAATAGTTTAACTAAATCATGTTCTGTAAATATATATTTAGTACTACAAAAATCACAATGTACTTCTGCTTTCTTGTCTTCATTTAATATTTCAGTTAACTGATCTGTACCAATTGCTATTAAACCCTTTTCAAATTTTTCTTTTGAACAAGTACAATAATATGACAAATCAAGTTTTTCTAAAAATTGATGATCGCCTTTTGTTATCTCATTTACGATATCTTCTGGAGTTAGTCCATTTTCTATCATTTCACTAACAGGTTTTAGGTTTTTAATTGCTAATTCAATTTTTGTGATTGTTTCTTTTTTACAACCAGGCATTAGTTGTAATATAAATCCACCACTACTTTTTACTGAATTATCTTCATTCACCAAAACCCCTAAACCTACTGCACTTGGGATTTGTTCACTAGCAGTAAAATAGTAAGCAAAATCTTCACCAATTTCTCCGCTTTGTATTGCTGAGCTACTTGTAAACATATTTCTTACCTTTAAATCTTTAGTCACGTGAATAAAGCCATTACCCACTGCTTTTCCTACGTTTAATTTCCCACTACTATATTGTAAGAAAACATGGGGGTTTGAGACGTAACCTCTTACTTGACCATGGGTATTTGTTGTGCTCACCATTCCACCAAGTGGGCCATCACCATCAACTCGAATTGTTAATTCTTGATCTCCTTTATACATTGCACCCATTATCACACTTGTTGTAAGTAATCTTCCTAGGGCAGCAGCACTGGTTGGCCACAAATCATGGATTTCTCTTGCATGTTCAACTAAATCTGTAGTCTTTGCTGAATAAATTCTTACTGTGCCATCGAAGGCATATGCTTTCACTAAATAATCTCTCATATTATCACCAAATCATATTATAACAAATTATCCTCATAAATAAAATCATTCACATTGCAATTGTTAAAACATTTATGTACAATTAAATGGATTAATGATTAGGATGTGTTAATAATGTTTAAAATAGGAAATGTAGAAATCAAAAATAAAGTAATAATTGCCCCTATGGCAGGGGTTTCTAATATTGCTTTTAGAACTATAGTTAAAGAATTTGGGGCAGGGCTTATCTACGCGGAAATGGTTAGTGATAAAGCATTGATGTATGGTAACGAAAAAACCCATAAAATGATTGAAGTAGTTGATGAGGAAAAACCATTAACAATGCAGGTTTTTGGTGGAGATATAGAAAGTATTGTAGAAGGTGCTAAAATTATTGATAAACAATCAAATTGTGATATTATCGATATTAACTTAGGATGTCCAGTTTCAAAAATTGTGAAAAATGATGCTGGATCGAAGCTAATGTTATATCCTGAAAAGATATTTCAGATAGTTTCTCAGGTAGTTAAAAATGTTGAAAAACCAGTCACTGTTAAAATGAGAACTGGGTGGGACTTGTCAACAATTAATTGTGTGGAAATCGCTAAATTATGCGAAAAAGCTGGAGCAAAGGCTATTGCAATTCACGGTAGAACTAGGAGCCAAATGTATTCAGGAAAAGCTGATTGGACAAAGATAAAGGCTGTGAAAGATGCTGTTAAAATTCCTGTGATTGGGAACGGTGATATTTTATCTCCAGAAGATGCATTAAGAATGATTGAGGAAACTAATTGTGACGCAGTTATGATTGGAAGAGGGTTGCTTGGTAATCCGTGGTTAGTTAAACAAACTGTAGATTTTTTAGAAACTGGACATTATGACAAAGTGATTAATGACGAAGTTAAAATTAATTATATAATTGATCATATGAATCGACTCATAGAACTTAAAGGTGAAAAGATTGCTCTTTTAGAAATGAGATCTCATGCAGCCTGGTACATAAAAGGGATGAAGGGAGCTACTCATGTTAAGAGGGAGATAGCTAAAGTAAGCCGAAAAGAAGAGTTAATAAAACTGTTGAATGAATACGATGAATATATAAAAAAATAACACTATTGTAGTGTTATTTTTTTATTATATAGTTGGCATATTTTATTTTTTGGAGTGGACTTAGTTCTATTTCTATTTTAGTGCCCTCATCCAAGTATTCTGAATTGATTATTTTTGAATTACTACTCAGCATTGAAGTTATATCTCCTTTTTCATATGGGATCATCAATGTAACAATCTCATATTCTTTATATAACATTTCTTTAAGCTTTTCTAATACAACAACAACGCCTTCGTCTGATTTTAAAGATACAATAACTGATGGAAAATGGCCTTGATGTGGTATTTCTTCTATTAAGTCAGCTTTATTATAAACATAAAGAGTCTCTACATCTTTAACTCCAATTTCCTCTAAAGTCTTATTTGTTACCTCGATTTGAGTTTCCCTATATGGGTTACTTGAATCAACTACATGAATTAACAAATCAGCCTCAGTTATTTCTTCTAATGTTGATTTAAATGATTCTACAAGTTTATGTGGGAGATTGGATATAAATCCTACTGTATCAGTTATTATGAACTCTTTATTATCATCTAATATTATTTGTCTTGTTGATGTTTCCAAAGTAGCAAACAACATATCTTTTTCTAAGACTTGTTTATCTAGATTTTTGTTTGTAAATTCCATTAGATTATTTAATAATGTTGATTTACCAGAGTTGGTATATCCCACTATAGCGACCTTTTTGAGGTTGTTCTTACTTCTGTTTTTTCTTTGAACTTTTCTTGCTCTTACAACTGAAGTAAGCTCATTTTTTAAATATACTGTTTCAGATAAAATTTTTCTTCTATCTAATTCAAGTTTCTTTTCACCTGGACCACGAGACCCTATTCCACCTTGTTGTCTGTTTAGTGATTCTGTTAAACCAATTAGTCTTGGAAGCATATATTCTAATTGAGCAATTTCAACTTGTAACATTGCCTCTTTAGTTTTTGCTCTTTCTGCAAAAATATCAAGAATAAGAAGTGTTCTATCAATAACTCTGCAATCTAGTTCATTTTCTAAGTTTCTAATTTGAGAACCAGATAACTCATTATTAAAAATAACCAAAGTAGCATCTAGGTTATCCACGAATTGTTTGATTTCAGCGACTTTACCAGAACCAATGTAAAATTTGGAACTAATACGTTGTAAAGATTGAGTAAAAGAATATTGAACATCAATGTTTTTTGCTTCTGCTAATTTTTGTAATTCTTCCATATAATAATCAAGCATTCTTTCGTTCTTTAATTCAGCGCCAACCAATATTGCTTTTTCCACGATTATCACCTCTCTACTGTGATTATATCACATATACTCAATAAAAAAGACGCTTGGCAGCGTCTTTAGTTTATAATCCACATTTTAATTGAGCATTACAGTTTGTACAAGTATGGCAACCTCCAAGGTTTTCAACCGTACCTTCTAAACAAATTGGACAAATATCTCCAGGTTCAACACCAATATTACGATCTTGTCTATCTGAACGTAACCCTGCAGTTTTTGCTTTCTTTGGCTCTTTTATTTCTTCTTCAAGCTCTATTCCAAGTTCTATTAAATCCACTTGTTTAGGGCTTGATATCTTTTCATCTTCCTCTTTTGAAAGTGTTAGCACTTGTGAATCTCTTGAACCATCAACATAAACAGTTCCACCTTTTGCTCCACCTTTATAAAGTCTCATATATACTTGTTCAACTTCTTCAACAGTATAACCTTTTGGTGCATTAACAGTTTTAGAAATAGAAGAATCTACCCAGTGCTGAATTGTACATTGTACATCAACATGTGCTTCAGGAGCTAATTCCATTGCACTAATAAACACTTCTGGAAGAGTTGTTTTAGAATATTCTGGATGAACACTTAAATATTCTTCAACGATTGGTGCATTAACCTCAATGTATTTACCTAATCTTCCACTACGGAAATAAGTAAATGCAAAGTAAGGTTCTAGTCCTGTAGAAACGCCAACCATAGTACCAGTTGAACCAGTAGGTGCAATTGTTAGTAAGTGTGAATTTCTAATACCATATTTTAAAACGTCTTGTCTTATATATTCTGGTAATTTTTTCATATAACCAGTTTCGATGAATTTTTCTCTACTACCTTGTTCTTCTAAGAAAGGGAATGATCCTTTTTCTTTAGCTATTTCAATTGATGTTTCATATGCATTGATTGCAATAAACTTGAATAATTCGTCTACAAGTTCATTTGCATCATCGTCACCATATTTTTTATTGCACCATATTAATAAATCGTGTAATCCCATGATTCCAAGACCAACACGTCTTTCACCAAGTGCTTGTTTTTCATTTTCATCAAGGAAATAAGTTGTTTTGTCAATAACGTTGTCTTGCATTCTAATTGCCGTTTTAATCGTTTTTTGTAGTTTTTGCCACAATACCTCACCTTTTACTTTATCAACCATATTAGCTAGATTTAACGCTGCTAGGTTGCAAACTGAGTATGGTGCAAGAGGTTGTTCACCACATGGGTTTGTACAAACTACTTTTTGGTTGTATCCTTTTGCATTTGTCATTTCATTTGCATTGTCAATAAAGAAAATTCCAGGCTCTGCAGAATAAGTTGCACAAATATTAATTAAGTTCCATAATTCTTTAGCATCTATTGTACGATAAGTTTTAACATCGAAACCTAGGGCTTCCCATTCTCTTACATCTCCAACGTGCATCCATTGCTCATCATATACTTCTTTTTCTTTTCCTGTGTATGCATCAACATTTGGAAATCTAAGATCATAATCTATTCCTGCTTCAACAGCGTCCATAAACTCTTTAGTGATTGCAACTGATATATTAGCACCTGTTAAAAACTCAGGGTTATTTACTTCATAATGTCCACCTTTATTAATCTTTTCAAAAGCTGAATCAACGATTTGCTTTGAGAATAGACCAGGTGTTATTTTTGATTGTTCAAGGATATATTCATTAATCTCTATGTCTGCTTCAGACAAAGGAATAAATTTCAATTTAGCCTTTGCTGCTGCCACAATTGATGGTTCTTTAATTGTGTCGATTAGAAATTGAAGTATTTTTGGATTTTGCATTTTTGAAACGATAAATTCTACGATATCAGGATGCCAGTCGTGCATCATGATCATTTGTGCCCCTCTTCTAGAACCACCTTGTTCAACTAAATGAGTTAACTCACTTAAATCATGAAGCCAGCTTACAGCTCCACTTGATTTTCCGTTTACTCCCTTAGCTAAAGAGTTTTTAGGTCTTAATGTTGATCCGTTTGTACCAACACCACCACCACGACTCATTATTTCCATTACTTGTTTTCTATGATCACTAATACCACCACGTGAATCATGCACATGAGGCATTACAAAGCAGTTGAAGTAAGTTACGTTTGTGTTGCTTCCTGCACCAAATAAAACTCTTCCAGCAGGAACAAGATTTAACGATGAAACTTCGTGATAAAAATCACCTATTGTTTCTTTCGACTCATCTTCACCAAGATGATGAGCTAATCTCATTGCTATTTGTTCAAAGAATAATTCAAGAGGTTTATCGATTTGTCTAATGTTTCTAACAATTAGTCCCTCAGAGTTTAAATCTTCGGCACTACCAAGAAAATCTTCTTCAAGCATAATAGAAATATTATCATTATCGATACTAAAAACATACCCAATTCCACGTGATGGAAATTTCGGGTCATTTTTAACAATCGTGATTACTAAGTCACCAACTTCTAAAGTTTTTAATGATAAATCTTTCTGTGTATATCGATCAAGCATAACCAATCTTGAAACACCTTCGAAAGTTTTATTCATGTCTTCAGTTATTGGAAAAAGATGTGGAAATCCACCCCTAATATTCTCGTTAATTTTCTCTATTAATTCATTGTTATATTTATACATAATTTTCAGCCTCCCATATCAAAAATAGTGTAGTACAATTATAGCTTAAAATTAATTAAAAGTGTAGTCTTGACTTTTTAAAACAACTGTGAAATGGCTTTATAAAGGGGAAAAGATTAAAAACTTTTTTTGATGTGAAATCAAAGAATCATACGATTCAAAGTTATTTGTAAATATACTAAAAATACTGTTCAAAAAACATGTTTTTTATTAGTTTATGAAAAATAAAAAAATAAGATATTTCAATGGTTAATCAAGTTATGCTATAATGATAAAGAAGGAGTGATTTTATGGATAATTTTGATATCATTGTTCTAAATTTATATTTACTATCTATATTCTCAATAATAATAAAAATCAAAGTAAAACCATCTTTTTATAGATTGTTTGAATTCCTAAATATTGCCCTATTTGGATTCCTAATTTATATTGTTTTCAGTGAAAATGTGAGTACTATTGATATAGTAGTCAAAGGTGTTCCACTATCAGCGTTAATGCTAGTTGTAACTCAATCTGAGTTAATGATAATTATTAAAAAACTTGGGTTTGGGAAGAGTTCAATGTTTGTAAATACACTTGAAGATAAAATTAAAATTGAACTTGTTAAAAGTATTGATCATTTAAGCACTAAAAAAATTGGTGCGATTATTACCCTAGAAAAAAATAGTTCATTAGAAGAGTTTATTGATTCTGCATTTGAGATAAACGCACCACTTGGGAATGAACTTCTATCAACTATATTTTATCCTAAAACACCACTACATGATGGTGGAGTAATTATTAGAAAGAATAAGATATTATGTGCTGGTGCATTTTACCCGTCATCTGATAAAGTGGATATCCCTAAATCCCTTGGTTCACGTCACAGAGCGGCTATTGGGATTAGTGAAATTTCAGACTCACTTACTATTGTAATCAGTGAACAAACAGGTAATGTAAGTATTGCATATAATGGATATTTAGACACAGATATTAATAAGCAAGCCTTGTTAAGATATTTGGAAAGACATTTACAAAATTAAAGCCTTTACAGGCTTTTTATTTTGCATTTTTTTATAAAAAACCTTATAAAACAGGTGTTTTTTATTGTAAAAAGGTCTTGGGCATATTTTAACTTACTATCATGAATATAATTATGTTATAATTAAGGGTAATACAGAAATGGGTGGTTATATGGAAAACTATGATGTAGTAATAGTGGGTGGAGGGCTTGGTAGCTTAACAACTGCTACATATCTTTCAAAAAGACTTAGAAATGTCGCAGTTTTTGAAGAAGGAAAGAGAAAAAAACTACAAAAGTACTCAAAGCGATTTAAGGATTCTGAAAATAATAAATATGAATTCAAATTCTACAACTATGATCTTGGTGGAGTACACGAAGGTGATTTGTTTTTTGAATACATAAAACGTTGTGGACTTCAAACTGAATTCCAGTATTTTGATAATAATTATGTAATGATCGTTAACAAAGATAAAAGACTTAAAAAACGCCCAAATGATGCTAAAAATTTTAAAACGTATTTGGTTAGACAATATCCTAAACAAAGAGATAATATCCATAAATTATTTTCGGATATATTAAGACATGCTGGAGATTATAAGGAACAAAAATTACTTAGATTAAAGAACAAGGAACATACTTTACCCTCATTACTAATTGAATGGGGAGATTTATCCTTACAACAAGTTCTTAATAAGTATGTTAATAACGATGAAATAATTAATGAATTTTCTCTTGTGTATGATTCTATTGGTATACCGGTTGATGAAATTAACGCCTATAATTACTTTATAAAATGGTTTGATACATTTATTGATGGTTCACATTTTATTAAAACTTCGTATGATAATATTGTAAAAACTTTTACTAAGGAAATATCGAAAACCAAGGATAAAATATTTACTAATAGAAAAATTGATAAATTTATAATTGAAGATGGAACAATAAAAATGGTAATTGATTCAGAAGGAAATGAGATTACTGCAAGAAATTATGTAATTAATATGAGAATTGATCATTTCGTTGACGAATATATGCCTGAGAACATTGAAATGAAGGCTAATTTTTATCAAACATTTTCAACAGTAGAAAAAGGAAGATTTATAAATCAGCTTTATATTGGTACTTCAAAATCGCCTGAAGAACTTGGAATAACTGAGAAACACTACTTATTTAGTGAAATACCAGATGATGAAGTAAGATTATTAAGTGTAGTAAATTATAAATTGATTGATAATAAAAGCTGTGCGGATGGTAAGGGTGCAATCCTAATTGAATTTTTAGATGATAATTCTAAGAGAAGCGAGAAGGAAAAACAAGTATTAAAGCAATTAACAGAGTATTTTCCATTGTTAGAAGGAAATGTCTCTTTAACTAGATTGGGAACAAAAAGAGAGTATTTTGGTGGAATGGCAAGCGCTGAATATTGGAAAGACAAATCTACAAATGATCTTTTTGATGTTGAAGACTATACTAACATAAATCCTCTTAACAATGGCTATTTTATTGGCTCTTGGGTTAAACCTGAGTCTGGAATATCAGGTATCATTCAAACGGGAGTTGAATACGGAGACATTATAGATGACATAATTTATTATGGTGATGATGATGATTACTTTATTACACATGATGAACTAATGAATATTATTGCTCATCAATTTATTCCTGGATCATTAGGTAAGCAAGAACATAATGTTCAGTTCTTTATTGGAAAAGATTCCTATTATATTAGAACAAAAAGAAAGAACTACAGATTATATCATGGGGTCAGTGATATATCCGATCTGATTATTATAGCAACTAATGAGTGTTTGTATGATTTAAGTGTTGGAAATACAACGTTAGAAAAAGCACTGGAAACAGGGAACTTAGAGTATGTAGGTGAAAAGGATTTTTTAGAAGATGTTATAGAAGCATTCGACATGGGAATAGAATCTCAAACTGAACAAAAATATAACTATATTCATGGTAAGTATGGTATGAAATTTATGCTTGCCTTATTCATAACTATAATGATAAGTAATCTTGCTGCTAACTATATTTCATTTTCAATTATTTCACCAATAACTTTAGTAATATTTTCTTCAATTGCGTTTTGGAAATATAAAAAAATTAACTACTTTTCAACATTTGAATACTTCACTATTGGGATATATTTTGTTTTAACTGTGTTTGGAATTTTATCTTTATCAGGAGTATTTTCACAAAGTATTGATTACATATTTGAAAGCAAATATATATTATTGATTTTTGCAGTGTATTTGTTATCAACTTGGTTCATAAATAAACCTACAACTTTTGGATTTTTCAGATATGATTATAGGACAGATTATACAAAAACAAAATTGTTTCAAAAGAGTTGTGGTGGTGTAACATTTATTTGGGGAATAATATTTTTTACAATTTCATTGTTAAGTTTTATTGTTCCAAATAATTATGCAGCTTTGAGTTATTATATTGTTATATTTGGAATATTCTTCACATATTTTTATCCGAGATATTATGTAGAAAGTAATATAGATAATTAGAAATTGTCAGTTTTTTTCAAATAAATATAATGGGTTTTAGTTACAAACAGTTGAGTTGTACCTATTTAACGAAAGACGGTCAAGTGTAAAATACATTAGAAATTCACACTCAATTGAGTGTGAATTTCTAATGTATTTTACACTTGACCGTCTTTCGTTAAATAGGTACAACTCA
>Ga0102814_10000503_pt1 | contig 28377 bp, 23 predicted proteins | sample ColrivemetaGS741_FD_79112 | JGI IMG/M metagenome (GOLD analysis project Ga0102814, IMG submission 79112) | Estuarine microbial communities from the Columbia River estuary - Flood tide ETM metaG S.741 | ecosystem: Environmental > Aquatic > Marine > Intertidal zone > Estuary | place: USA...
ATGAAACCTTACCCAGAGCAAGACCTTAAAGCCTATACCGTAAATAAATTACGAGGTAAAGACTATCTAGGCAATGTAGAAGAAACAGCGCAGGAAGTTGTTTATGAAGATTTGGTTTTTTAAACGTCATCGCCAGAAGGCACAACGAAGCATTCTCTCAATACAAACCAAAAACTTTCTTTCAAATAAATTTTTTTATAAGATTTTTAACCTACGCTTGTCAGAATAAAACACTAGTATTCCTTTGTTCACCAATGTAATCAATTGAAAATGACCATCTCTTGGTGTTATGCCCAACCTTTCGTTATAGAAATACTATCTTCACCGGCAACCATAAAAAAATCAATGATTATAAAACTTACCGTCCTCGCCATTTATGTCTCTATTTTATTTTTAATCGGAATTCTTGCGTCACGGCGAGTTAAAAGCATGAGCGATTATTATGTGGGCGGTAAAAACATGGGTTTTTGGGCTGTTGCTTTTTCTGCCAGAGCTACCGGCGAATCGGGATGGCTTTTAATCGGATTAACAGGCATGGGCGCCATGGCTGGCTTTTCTGCTTATTGGGTTGTAGTTGGCGAATTGCTCGGGGTTTTAATCTCATGGCAATTTATGGCAAAACGTTTTAAAAGACGATCAGACGACTATAAAGCCATCACCATACCAGATTACCTCGAAAGTCATTTTAAATCATCCACAAACAGTCTTCGTATTATATCGGCTTCAGCCTTAGTTATTTTTGTGGTTATATACGTCGCATCACAAATGGATGTTACAGGTATTGCATTCGAATCTATGCTCGATATCGACTATCGTATTGGTGCGCTCATTGGTTTCGTAATTGTGCTTATTTATATTTTTATTGGTGGCTTTGTTGCGGCAGTATGGTCAGATATGTTCCAGGGGGTTTTAATGTTTTTCGGCTTGGTTTTACTCCCCATTGTGGTGTGGTTTTCAATGGATCACGGCACGGGAATCACTGATGGTTTAAACGCCATCGATCCCACGCTAACCCAAATTATGGGTAGGAGTGAAGACGGATTAATGAACCTATTTACCATTTTAGGGTTTTCTATGATAGGATTGGGCTTTTTAGGTTCACCACAAGTGTATGTGCGCTTCATGTCCATTAAAAGCGAAAAAGAAATTGATAAAGGCAAATGGGTTGCTTTGACTTTTACCCTCTTAACAGATGCAGCAGCCGTAACCATTGGTATACTGGCGCGAATATATTTCACAACAGAAGGGCAAGATCCCGAGGCCATTTTAGGTAATGGCGGGGAAGATGTTTTAAGCATGATGACTAACCAATTCTTGCCAACCATTCTGGTGGCCATCTTTATAGCTATTGTGCTTTCAGCCATTATGTCAACCATCGATTCGCTTCTTATAATCGCATCAAGTGCCATTACGCGCGACTTTTACCAGAAAATATTCAGACCCGATTTAAAAGACGAAGACCTCACTAAACTATCAAGAATAGTAACCGTTGCTATGGCAATCACAGCACTAGGCATCGCCATACTTTTATACAACCTGTATCCAGACAGGCAGGTTTTCTGGATTATGATTTTTGGATGGTCTGGTATTGCAGCCACCTTCTGTCCAGTCATTATACTATCACTTTTCTGGAAAGGCTATTCCGAAAAAGGCGCTATGGCATCTATGATCACCGGTTTTACATCCGTTATATTCTTCAAGTTTGTAGTAGCAAATATGGAAAGTATTGGCGCCTATTTTAAAGAATTAGACGTTCTGGCACCTTCTTTTGCCTTAGCCATGTTGGTAGGCTATATCGTTTCAAAAATATACCCACCCAAGCACGATACTAAGACCCTCTCAGAAACAGCTGAAAAAGGCGAAGCATAAATAAATATGCCTGAAATTGTCACTCGATAGAATTTCATCTATTTTTATATAAATCAAAAAGTGATAAATGAATATGGAAAATGATATTAATGGAGTAAAACGTCGGGAGTTTTTAAAAAAAAGCACATTGTTTGCTGCAGCAACAATGTTTATGGGTTTAGGAAGTTCTAAACTATTCGGTGCTCTTAACTATACACTAAAGAAAAATTCAATTCCAACCGTTAGGCTCAACAACGGAATACAAATGCCAATGCTTGGTTTTGGCACGAATACCTTAAATGGACTTACCTGTGTAAGATCTGTGTCTGATGCAATTTCAGTGGGTTATCGCCTTATTGATACCGCCCACGTTTACGGAAACGAAGAATTTGTAGGAGAAGGGATTAAGCAAAGTGGCATTAAAAGAGAAGAACTATTTATAACGTCAAAATTATGGGTTGATGATTCGGGGTATGAAAGTACGAAGAAAGCCTTTGAAACATCAATACAAAAATTGGGATTGGAGTATTTAGATTTATATCTCATTCATCGGCCTCGGGGAGATGTGAAAGGTTCATGGAAGGCGATGGAAGAGCTTTTAAAGGAAGGTAAAATCAGAGCCATCGGAGTGAGCAATTTTGAACCTGATCAATTTAATGATTTGATGGGATATGCCAGAATCAAACCCGCGATCAATCAAATCGAAACCCATGTTTTCTTTCAGCAGTACAATGCATATGAATTTTTAAAGAAATCTGAAGTGCAAATGGAAGCTTGGTCCCCTTTTGCAGCAGGTCGAAATGGAATTTTTAACAACCAAATTCTTGCTGATATTGCCATAAAGTATTCTAAGAGCATTCCTCAGGTATGCTTAAGGTGGCATTACCAGAGAGGAATTGTTACTATCCCGAGATCGTCCCAAAAAGCACATATGATTGAAAATCTGAACATTTTCGATTTTGAGCTTGCTGAATCTGATTTGCAGACTATAGCAACACTGGATCTAAATACTACTCAGTTTCCTGAATGGAGATGAAAATGAAGAGCTTAATCTTTATTTTTTTGGATTCCTTTATAGTAGTAAAATTAAGTACCAAAACTTAATACATTCGAAAAAACAGGGATACTCACAACAATTATTATAATCCATAAATATTTCAGTGTTTTCGGAAGCCTATCACCCGCATTAAATTTGGTGCATCCCGATAGGTTAAAAGTCTGCAATCTTATACGTATCATGCACCAACCGTTATACGAATATCCTAAATAAGCTTCTATCATCGCAATTTTTAATTAGTTTAAACTCCCAACAATTCCTTTCTAAAACCAAGTGCGGAACACTTTCATTAAAATAAAACGCTTAACTTTCAAAAACCAAAATATATTTCCCAACTTTGTCTTAAAGAAAATGAGCCAAACAAAACTCAATTTTTACAATAATGGTATCCACAATTATAGAGTGTTTAAATGAATTTAACAGAAATTAAAATACTACAAACGGGCATTGCTATAGCAATATACTTGCTATTGCGATTCATAATTATTAAATTTATTGATAGAACAGTAACCAGAAGTTTATTACAAAAAACGAGAGGGAAAATTATTAAAAAAATATTTCAAGTCTCTCTTCTTTTCATCGTAATCATTTTTATTCTGGTTATTTGGGGCGTAGATCAATCGGAGTTATTCACCTTTATGGCTTCCATACTCGCCGTTATAGGGATTGCCTTATTTGCCCAATGGTCGCATTTATCAAATATTACATCGGGCATTATTATCTTTTTTAGTCATTCCTTTAAATTAGATGATACGGTGAGCATTATTGATAAAGACTATGAAGTTGAAGGTAGAATTAGTGATATTGGTCTTTTCTTTATTAAGTTAAAAACAAAAGATGGGGAAGAGGTATCCTTACCAAATAACATCTTCATGCAGAAAATGATAAAAAAGAAAAACAAAAAACGCATAAATCCTCAAAAAACAAAAGATATTTAACCAACTTTGAATTCAAATAAAAATATAAGATTATGAGCAAGACAAAACTTACCATTAACAACAACGGTTCTATAAAAATAGAAGGCGATTTCGAAATAGTAGACAGCCAAGGCAATGCCTATGGATTAGAAGGCAGAACTGTATTGGGTGTGTGCCGTTGTGGACATTCTGCTAACAAACCATTTTGCGATGGGTCGCACCGCAATAATTTTGAGCACGAAGCCGAGGCTTTTAACTTACCACCTATGAAAACCCGTTAATACGGGCTAAAATTCTAATACAATCTATGATATTATTCTATAAAAAAAAAGAGGTGAGCCTTTCGGTTCACCTCTTTCGTTGTTATAATTTATTTGTAATACTTATTGTGGTTTTGTAACCGTGTTTTTATCAAGTACAACTGCAGTTTGTGCCAGGGCTCTTCCGGTCATGGTCGCACCTGTTTGTAGTGTAATACCTGTCATTGAAAGTAAATTACCTTCAAAATGTGAGGTGGTTCCAAATGTTGCTTGACCAGCTACTTGCCAAAAAATGTTTTTAGCTTGAGCACCTCCTGCCAACGTAATATTAATACCTGTACTCATGTTCAGATCGCCTGCAATCTGGAATATCCAAACATCAGTTGCTGTACCAGAAATCGTCATTGCTGATGGAATGGTTACTGAATTTGTCCATTTGTAAAGACCAGGAGCCAGTGTTTTTCCACCAAGGTTTCCTGTTGCATATTCAACAAAATCAGGAGAAGGTCTGCCGGCTGCATCGTTGTAAGCAGTAATCATATTTTCAACTGCTGTGGTCAAATTAATAGGCGTAGGAGTAGCCATATCAGCAGCAAATACTTTTCCTGTAATTTGTACAGATGTTGCATATCCTGTGGCATTGGTTAAAGCGAATCCAGTAACATAAGATGTTGCAGCAGGGCTTAATCCTAAATCGCCAGTAATTGCTGAGGTAGAAGAATTATTAATAGCTGTTTTAGCTAAAATTACATAATTTGCTGCTGCACCAAGATTTACCGGACTAAGCGTCGTTAAAGTACCTCCGGTTGTAAAATTCCAAACCATAGGCGTTGCAATAGGATTGCCTGCAAGGTTTTTAACTGCCGTTGTTACAGTCGCTGTATAAACTTTACCAGCCAATAAACCATTGGTTGGTGTAAAGGTGGCGACATTTCCAGAATAACTAACAGAGCCAGCAACTTCGGTTGTTCCTTGTTTTACCGTAAAACTTGAATTTGTTATTGTTGATGCATTCATAGGCTCACTGAATGTGGCTGTAATAACTGAATTACGTGAAACTCCGGCTGTGTTATTAGTTGGATAGGTTTCATTAACAGTAGAAATGGTTGTACTATCTTCATCATCATTTTTATCACAACTAGTGAATAAGATAATTGATGCCATGAATAGGGACGTTAAAATGGTTCTAATTTTCATATGTTTATTTATTATTTGGGTGTGAAATATATCACTTTCCAAAGGTAGGGGCATGACCTGCTGGAGCTGTTACACTATAATTAGAATGCGTTACAACATTTGCATGATCATGCAATTAAGCCATCTTTTCTTAAACCGATTGAAATCCGTTAATAACTCCTAACAATTCCTTTTCAAAACCAACTTCTAAATTCCTATTTTGCAATCCCAAAATAGAATAAGATAATGAAAGTCTGTATTGCCGAAAAACCAAGTGTAGCTCGCGAAATAGCATCCGTATTAGGTGCCAATACCAAACGCGATGGTTATTATGAAGGCAATGGCTATGCGGTAACTTACACTTTTGGACATTTATGCACCTTAAAAGAACCCAACGATTATAAACCTTACTGGAAAAGCTGGGATTTAAACAATCTGCCTATGCTTCCCGAAAAATTTGAAACCAAAGTGGTGGCAAATTCGGGCATTTTAAAGCAATTTAAAATTGTAAAAAGTTTATTTGATAAAGCCGAATTGGTTATAAACTGCGGGGATGCGGGGCAAGAAGGAGAACTCATTCAACGTTGGGTCATGAACGAAGCGAAATACAAAGGCGAAGTAAAGCGCTTATGGATTTCATCGTTAACTACTGAAGCCATAAAAGAGGGTTTTGAAAACTTAAAACCATCAGCAAACTACGATAATTTATACTACGCAGGGTTTTCCAGAGCCATTGGCGACTGGCTTTTGGGTATGAATGCCACTCGACTGTACACCGTGAAACACGGTGGTTACAAACAGGTATTGTCGGTTGGTAGGGTACAAACCCCAACGTTAGCCATGGTTGTAAACCGTTTTAAAGAAATTGAAAACTTTAAACCGCAACCGTATTGGGAACTACAAACCATGTATCGGGACACACTTTTTAGCTACGAAGAAGGGCGTTTTTTAAACAAGGAAGATGGCGAAGTTTTAGCCCATAAAGTAAAAGAAAGCGATTTCGAAATTGTATTGGTTGAGAAAAAGAAAGGCAACGATTTTGCTCCAAAGCTATTTGATTTAACAGGCTTACAGGTATATTGCAATACCAGATTTGGGTTTTCGGCAGACGAAACGCTAAAAATCGCACAGACTTTATACGAGCAAAAAGTAGTGACTTACCCGAGAGTAGATACCACCTTTTTGCCAAACGATGTGTATCCGAAAGTATCTGGCATTCTTCAAAAGTTAACCAACTATGCCGCTTTAACGCAACCGCTTTTAGGAAAAAAGATTAAAAAATCGACTAAGGTTTTTAACGATAAAAAAGTCACCGATCACCATGCGATTATCCCTACCGGGATGCAAAGCAATTTGCAATACAATCAGCAGCTAGTGTATGATATTATTGTAAAGCGTTTTATTGCTGTGTTTTATGATGATTGTTCGGTAGCAAATACCACGGTAATTGGAAAAGCAGCAGACGTTGCTTTTAAAACTACCGGAAAAGAGATATTAAAAAAAGGCTGGCGTGTAGTTTTTGAAGACCCCAATGCCAAAGAAAAAGAAGCTGATTTATTACCCACTTTTATAAAAGGCGAAAAAGGACCACACGAACCCTCGTTTTTAGAAAAGGAAACTAAACCGCCTAATCAGTTTACAGAAGCTTCGTTATTACGTGCGATGGAAACCGCTGGGAAAGAAGTGGACGATGAAGAGTTACGCGATTTAATGAAAGAAAACGGTATTGGACGACCATCTACCCGCGCCAATATTATTGAAACGCTTTTTAAGCGAAAATATATTATAAGAAACAAAAAGCAGGTATTACCAACCCAAACGGGTATTCAGTTGATTGACACGATACAGAATGATATTTTAAAATCGGCAGAGTTAACAGGCTCGTGGGAAAAGCAATTAAAAGATATTGAAAAAGGCACGTTTACGGCCGGTGCGTTTATAAACAATATGAAACGCATGGTGGATGCTTTGGTGTACGAAGTACGAAGCGAAACTACGCGCGCTAACATCTCGCATGCGGTAACCGTGCAAAAACGCGCAGCGAAAGCAGAGAAAAAGAAAGCAGCAGGTATTTTGGCTGAGGTGTGCCCAAAGTGTAAAAAAGCAAACATTATAAAAGGGAAATCGGCTTATGGTTGTAGTAATTATAAAGCAGGTTGCAATTTTGTTTTGCCATTTACATACGCAGAGAAAAAAATATCAGAGAAGCAATACTTGAGATTGCTTCAGAAAGGTTCTACAGTCAATCTTAAGGACTTTAAAATAAGTACGGGGACTGTGGAAGGATTGTTGCGTTTTGATGCCGATTTCAAACTAAAATTTGAATCTAAGAAATCACCAAAAAAAACTATACCTGATGCATTGACTTGTCCGAAATGCAAAAAAGGCACGGTGATAAAAGGAAACTCCGCTTATGGATGTAGCGAATATAAATTGGGTTGTGATTTTAAAGTGACTTTTGAAGTGATTCGTGAAAAAATAAACGGACAAAAACCAAGCAAAGAACTTGTTTATAAAATTTTGAATGGAAGTGTTTAGTTTAATTTCCGTCATTAGGAGGACGAAGGACGAAGTAATCTGTTAGTTTGGAGTTTTAATTAATTGATTGGCAGATTGCCACGACTTTTTAATATAGGTCTCGCAATGACGTAAAACGATACTTTTAGTAAAATACCAATTTAAAGTTTAATGACAGAAGATATTACCAAGCACAGACACTTCATTATCTATAAACCGTATGGGTATTTAAGTCAATTTGCAAGCAATGCGAGCAAACAACAATCTAAAAAGTTTTTAGGCGATTTACACGATTTTCCGGAAGGGATTATGGCAATTGGCAGACTGGATGAAAAATCGGAAGGCTTGTTATTGCTCACAACAGATGGGAAAATGAGCGATTTTGTAAACAGCAAAAAAGTAGATAAAGAATATTACGCACAGGTTAATGGCGATATTACTATAGAAGCCATTGAACAACTAGCAAAAGGGGTAGAGATAGGTTTTGAAGGAAAAAAATACCAGACCAAACCTTGCAAAGTTTTTAAATTGGATACGCTACCGGAATTACCAACGCGTTCTCAAAAAATTAGAGACAATAGGCACGGACCAACATCATGGATTTCGTTAACACTTAACGAGGGTAAGTTTAGACAGGTACGAAAAATGACTTCGGCTGTGGGGTTTCCAACGTTACGATTGGTTCGGGTTCGTGTTGGTGCGATACAATTAAACACGATGCCAGTTGGTGCTGTTGTTGAGGTAACGGATTTTCTGCGTTAGGGATAGGAGCGGAAAGCCCACAGCGAGGCACGAGTGAGGACTTGAAGCGTATAGCAAACCCTTGTGGTAACGCCCACTTCTCGATACTTCTTGATTAAAAAACCAAGACACTCGAAATTATTATTAAACTTCCAGTTTTTTTAATTCTTTATAATTTCGGTTGAGGCGTTTTAGTAAGAAGCCATAAAGGAGTTTATAAAATAGCCAGATTGCAAAGACGAAGATAGCAGTGGCTGCAATGAATATGGAATATACTATGAGCGTTTGTTTTCGGTCTAAATGCGTAAAGGTATCAGCTAATTTGGGGTCGTGCGCTATGGCAAAATATATACCTGTTATGATGGATATAAATGCCACGACTAAATTATAGATAACGTAGTATTTAATGACTTTTCGGGTTTTTAATATGCTCTCCATTAATTTTTTGGCATTATCGGTCACCGAAATGGCTTTATGAGCCCTAAATAACAGATAAATAAATAGCATTATGATACCATAGGTTATTATGTTTATGGCAGTAAAAACATATTCGTTTGTATAAATGGCGTCCAATTGTTCTCTGTAACTATCTGATGTAAAATAGGGAATGGTGTTCACTAAAATCCAAAATATAAGTTCGGCGATGCTTATATAAAACAGTGTTTTAACAATAGAGGATGATTTTTTTTGCAGCATCGGGTAAATATCTTGAGTAGATAGTTTTTTGTGCTCTGGTTTTTCCTTGTTCCAGTCTTTTTTAAGAATATCTAATTCATCCATGTGGTTACGGATTAAGTATGGTTCTAAGTTTGTTTTTTATTCGATTCATCTTCACTCTGGCATTCACTTCGCTTATACCCATAGTTTCACTAATTTCGCTATAATCTTTGTCTTCTAAGTATAAAAATATAAGTGCTTTTTCAATATCGTTTAATTGGTGTACTGCTTTGTAAAGTACTTTAAGTTGTTGTTCCTCAGTATCATCATAAGCCTCAGCTGTTATTTTAAATTCAACACCTGCAAAATCTTGGGTGCTTATGGTCCGTTTCGATTTTCTATACAGTGTAATGGCTGTGTTTAAACCAACACGATACATCCAGGTACTAAACTTAGCGTCTCCACGAAATTTTGGATAGGCTTTCCAAAGTTGTATGGTTATTTCCTGAAATAAATCGTTATGAGCATCATAATTATTGGTATACAAACGGCATACCTTATGTACAATATTCTGGTGCTTTTCTAGCAATTCAACAAAACTATGTTCTAGTTCTTTATTCAAATCGGTGGTTTAGTTATTATGTAAGTAGCTTAATGCTTTAAATTGTTACAGCTTCGTAAAAATAATATTTTAATAGTAGTAAATAAATGTGGGCCCATTATATCTTTGCTCAAAAATTTTGCATACATTATGAATATTCCCCAAGTTAGTAATCCACGAGTTGTAATAATTGGTGGTGGTTTTGCTGGTATAAATTTAGCTAAAGCTCTAGGAAATAAACCGGTGCAGGTGGTGTTAATTGATAAAAGAAATTATCACACATTTCAGCCTTTATTGTATCAGGTGTCTTCGGCAGGTTTGGAGCCTGATTCTATTGCTTATCCGCTTCGGAAAGTAATAAAGCGTTACAAGAATATTTATTTCCGTATGACTAAAGTGCGAAACATCAATGCTAAAACAAAACAAATTAATACCGACATTGGCGATCTTAGTTACGATTACTTAGTAATAGCAACGGGCACTAAAACCAATTACTTTGGAAATAAAGCTATTGAAACATATAGCATGCCCATGAAAAAAATTCCTCAGGCTTTGAATATTAGAAGTTTGATTTTACAGAATTTTGAACAGGCAGCCATTACCAGTGACAAAGCTACCAGAAAGGCGCTTTTAAATTTTGTAATAGTAGGTGGTGGTCCAACCGGGGTTGAGCTTGCAGGTGCCATCGCAGAATTAAAAAATCATATTTTGCCCAAAGATTATCGCGATTTAACACCTTCGGATATGCAGATATATTTGTTGGAAGGGAGTTCTAGAGTATTGCCAACCATGAGCGCTGAGTCTTCAAAAAAGGCAGCAAGATTTCTTAATAAATTAGGAGTGCTTGTGCATTGCAATACTTTTGTAAAAGATTATGATGGCAAAAAAGTAACTACTAATTTAAGTCTTAAATTAGAGTCTGAAACCTTAATCTGGGCAGCAGGTGTTACCGGAGATTTGGTTGCAGGCTTGAAAGCCGAAGCCTTAATGGAACGCGCTAATAGATACAAAGTAAACGCTTACAATCAGGTGGAAGGTTACTCTGATATTTTTGCATTAGGAGACATTGCCATGATGGCTTCTGAAGTGTATCCAAACGGGCATCCTCAGGTGGCTCAGCCGGCCATTCAACAGGGGCAACTTTTGGGTAAAAATATCATGAAATTAGTACAGGGAAAACCACTAAAAAAATTCAAATATATTGACAAAGGATCAATGGCAACGGTGGGTAGAAATAAGGCTGTTGTAGATTTGAAACATTATAAATTTGGTGGGTTTTTTGCATGGCTAATTTGGATGTTTGTACATCTAATGGCATTGGTAGGCTTTAGAAATAGAGTGGTGGTTTTTGTTAATTGGTGCTATAACTACATCAATTTTGACAAGTCTGCGCGACTTATTATCCGTCCGTTCAATAAGTTAAAGTAAAACCTGGTAATGGCTGGTTAATAATATGATTGTTAATTTATTAACTTGAGCAAATAGATTTTATCTATTGTTGTTTTTTAAGGCCTAAAATGATAAGATATTGTGCGATGGCGTAGGTTAGCATAACGAGTATACCGGCCGTTTCAAAAGGCTTGTAAAATTTATTTAATGCCAATAGACTATCCGAAGTTACAAAAAAAATGGCACCCAGAAAGACTAAATTGTAACTCATTTTTGAAACGCTTTCGTGTCGTAAAAAAGCGGTTATTACCATGGTTAAAATTACCAGCATGTAGACAATAACTGGTACCAATAATTCTCCCAATCCATCTTTTAAAAAGTAGAAAATTCCAACCCCATAAACCAATAAAAACAACATTAAAAATGAAGATATTTTATGTGTGTTTCTCTCCTTTAAAAACACTAAAATATACATAATATGCGCGAGCAAAAATGCCAGTAAACCACCTATAAAATAGTTAGAAGATATATTTGTAAACATTAAAAAGACGTCGCCTAACAGTGAAAAAAGTAATGCAGCAAGTGTTAAGGATTTTGATTTTGTATTGAGATTATTCTGCTGTTTTAGAAAGAATATAATGAGAGAAAGAAGTAGTAGTGGTTTGGTTAAGTAATGCCATGAATTTAGACTTTCAATGTTATCACAAATTAATTCGCCTAACAATATTATGGCAAAAATTATTGAAAATGTTTTCTCAGATTTAGTTAACATGGCACCGGTTTTTTCAAATATATTCAATTCATCATAGAAATATTACAATTCAGTAATTTTATGTTTCCAACTGTTTTATAATGTTTCAAATTTGTGGTATCAATAAAAAACGAACAATCAATCATACTATGAAAATACTTGTACTCCTTTTTGGCATATTCATTTCAATTCAATTAAATGCGCAATCTGTAATTAATGGAAAAGTTATGGAAACGAATGGAACTCCAATAATGGGTGCTAACGTTTATTTGGCAGGTACGTACGATGGAAGTACAACAGATGAAACTGGTGCGTTTTCATTTAAAACAAATAAATCGGGTTCACAAACATTAAAAGTATCCTATATGTCTTTTGAAACTTTTACTATGTTAGGTGATGTGTCCTATATGAAAAACTTGGTGGTAAAACTTCGTGATGATGTAAATACGCTGGATGCTGTAGTATTATCGGCAGGTACATTTTCGGCTGGTGATAATAGTAAAGTAAATGTTTTAAAGCCATTAGATGTGGTAACTACAGCCAGTGCTTTAGGCGATTTTGTGGGTGCATTACAAACCTTACCAGGAACCACAACGGTGGCTGAAGATGGTAGGTTGTTTGTTCGTGGTGGTGATGCTGGGGAAACACAAATTTTTATAGATGGTATTCGGGTATTTACACCTTATTCACCAACAACCAATAATTCGCCAACGCGTGGACGCTATTCTCCTTTTTTATTTGATGGCATCACATTTTCTACGGGCGGATATTCAGCGGAATATGGTCAGGCCTTATCAAGTGTTTTGCTATTAAACACGATTGATGAACCCGATCAGGAAAAAACAGATATCGCTATTATGAGTCTTGGTGGTGGTATTGGAAATACCCAGAAATGGGATAAAAGTTCATTGAGTTTTAATGTATCGTATATTAATTTGACGCCTTATAATGCTATTTTTCCAAGTCGGAACAACTGGAAAAAACCTTTTGAAACCGTTTCTGGTGAAACCGTATTTCGTAAAAAAACCAATAAAGGTTTGTTTAAATTATACGGTGCTTTTGATGCGACTAATTTTGAACTAACGCAGGAAGATATTAACTACACCGACGGCGTTCATTTTAAATTGAACAATCAAAACTTTTATTTGAACAGTTCTTATGAAGGGGACTTAAATGAAACTTGGACAGTTTTTGGAGGTATGAGTTTTACCCATGGCAATAACGATTTAAACATAATTGATAGCGCTATTGAAGATGTTGAAAACTCATTTCATGCTAAACTTAAATTTAGAAACCGAATAAGCAACCGTTTTAAGCTTTATTTCGGTGCAGAGTATTTCGCTACCAATTTTAAAGAAACCTACAACGATATGTCTGTAAACAATGCGAAATACGGGTACGACGATAATATTGTAGCTGCATTTACAGAAGCCGATATATTTATGTCGAAAAACCTTGCTTTCAAAACCGGCTTGCGTGCCGAATACAGTCAGTTGATTAAGTATTTTTCAATGGCGCCTCGCGTGTCGCTGGCTTATAAAATATCTGGTAAAAGCCAGTTGTCTTTGGCTTATGGAAACTTTTACCAAAATCCATCGAGTGCTATTTTAAAATTCGAACAGGATTTGAAAGCACAAAACACCTCACATTATATTGCTAATTATCAATTTAACGACGATCGAAAAATATTTAGAGCTGAAGCCTATTATAAAAAATACAATAACTTGGTGAAATATGATACAGAGTTTGCCGATTTTAATAGCAATTATAACAATAACGGATATGGTTTCGCAAAAGGGATTGATTTCTTTTTCCGTGATAGTAAATCCATTAAAAATGTCGATTACTGGGTGAGTTATTCTTTATTAGATACCAAGCGTGATTATAAAAACTTCAGTATGGAAGCACAACCAAATTTCGCGAATACCCATAATGTGTCGGTGGTAGGAAAATATTGGATTAACGATTGGCGTAGTCAGGTTGGATTTAGCTATGCCTTTGCATCGGGTCGAGCATTTACCAATCCAAATGAAGTGGGTTTTTTAAACGACAAAACAAAATCATATAACAGTTTAAGTATAAATTGGGCTTATTTAATTAGTCCGCAAAAAATACTATACGCTTCGGTAAATAATGTGTTGGGGTTTAAAAATGTTAATGGCTACCAATATGCGAATACGCCCGATGTGAATGGGAATTTTAATAGACGTTCGTTACAGCCAGCTGCGGATCAATTCTTTTTTGTCGGCTTCTTCTGGACGATTAGTGAGGATAAAAAGAGTAATCAATTGGATAAGTTATAATACAAAGTAAATGATGCTTTATATTATACACTTTGCCCAAACGTAAGCAAGTTATTATCCGGATCAAGCATCGAAAATTCTTTTTGCCCCCAAGGTTTTATTTGTAAAGGTCCATTAGGATGAATTTTTATATTCTTATCTAAAAATGCTTTATAAAGTGCGTCGATATCGTTAGTACGTATATAAACTTGTCCGTAATTTTCTTTAGGATTGAGGTCTTTAAATTCAAAAAAGTGAATTTGAATCTTGTCTTTTTGAATCATTAAGTAGTCGTTGAAGTCTGCACCACCAAACTCCTGAAATCCTAATTGATTTATATAAAAAGCTTTGGTGACAGCTTTGTTTCGTATAGGAAGTTTTGGGTTGATTTCTGTGAGCATCGTTCGAAAATTAAAGTAATTTAAATTTTTTATAACACCAATAATCCCTTATCACGCAAAACGTTGATAGGTTTAGAATACCAAAATAATTCAAAGTTTTCAAAATGAGTTTCAAAATCTATTTTTAATTCTGAAAACGATTTTAAATGGTTGTTATTTGGACTTAATTCATCCAAAATATTTAAAAACCAGATGCCTTTTTCTTTGTCTAGAGTAACATCAAAAACATCAGTTGTACTATGAAATGTTAGTTTTAATGAAAAATAGGTTTCGCCTTTTTTGGTTTTAGATTGTTCGGAAACCAAAGGTTTTGTACCTAACCACAAGATTTTTCCTGTTGGTTTTATGTTAAAATGAGTTTCGGATTCTAAACAATTATTTATAAAATCGGGATTAATGGAGGTTCTTGGAATTTTGAAATCGAACCAATCCTGCAACGGAAGTTCGAAACCAATACCATGCATAAAATTAAAAAGTGATTTTTTTAATCCGAAACTAAATTGATTATGGTCAATCCCAGTAGTGTCGGTAAACGCGATGTCGTTGTTGGCAAACGTGATGGTTTTTTTGTTGGGTATAATATGATAATCGGATGGATTTAATCCAATCGGGCTATGAGCTGTAAGTGCAAATTGATGCCAGAACCCCGATTGTAAAACACCAATTTCGAATAACTGTCGCACCATTTCTAAACTATCAACCGTTTCCTGAATGGTTTGTGTTGGGTAGCCATACATTAAATATGAATGCACCATAATGTTGGCTTCGGTAAAATTGCGAGTCACCTGCGCTACTTGTTCTACGGTAACACCTTTGTCAATAAGTGTTAATAATCTATCGGAAGCCACCTCCAAGCCACCAGAAACAGCAATACAACCTGATGCTTTTAGTAATAAACACAAATCTTTTGTGAAGTTTTTTTCGAAGCGAATGTTGGTCCACCAAGTAACTGTTAGTTTACGTTTAATAATTTCTAAAGCAAGCGCTTTCATGAGGGCGGGGGGTGCCGCTTCATCAACAAAATGGAAACCAGTTTCAGAGGTTTGCTCAATAATTTGTTCCATGCGATCTACCAGTAATTTGGCAGCAATGGGCTCGTAAATTTTTATGTAATCTAAAGAAATATCGCAAAACGTGCATTTGCCCCAATAGCAACCATGTGCCATAGTGAGTTTGTTCCATCGGCCATCACTCCAAAGACTGTGCATGGGGTTGGCTATTTCAATCACTGAAATGTATTCCGTTAGCTGTAAATCAGAATAATCAGGCGTGCCAATATAACTTTGTTTATAGTCCGTTTTGCTGCTGTTGTTTTTATAAACGACGTTTCCATTTTCTAAAATGAAAGTGCGTTTATAAGTAGCTTCGTTTTCAGCAATTCGACTGCGCTCACTGTGACAGACATTTTCGTAAAGAAGTTCAATAGGTAATTCGCCATCATCCAAGGTGATAAAATCGAAAAACTCAAAGACTCTGACATCAGTTACAGAACGTAATTCGGTATTTGGGAATCCGCCACCCATGGCTATTTTAATAGTTGGATAATTCGATTTTATATATTGTGCACAACGAAAGGCGCTATATAAATTCCCTGGGAATGGAACTGAAAAACAGACTAATTTAGGTTGAATTGTTTGTAGTCTTTCCTCTAGAATTTTTAATGTTATATCATCTATAAAGGTGGGTTCTGCCTGTAAATGGTCGTATAATTCATCAAACGAATTGGCACTTTGCCCCAAACGTTCGGCATAGCGGCTAAAACCAAAATTAGGATCGATGCATTCAATAATGAAATCGGATAGATCTTCAAGATATAAAGTCGCTAAATGCTTCGCTTTATCTTGCAAACCCATCGAACCAAAAGCCCAATCCATATCGTCTAACTGATTAAAACGTGATGCTTGCGGTAAATAATTATCGGTACAAATCTGTCTGGCAAAAGTAGGTTTTTTACTTTGTAGAAAAGCTATTACGTCATTTAATGGTTGTAAATAGGAATCTTTAAGCGAATAGATTCTTTGGCAATTTTCAGATACAATGAAGTCGTTTTTATAAGCAGTATCAAATATTTCTTTAAAGGTTTTTTTTGAGAATAATTCTAAAATTACTTCGATGCCCAAATCCATTTGAAAGGCACCGATGTTTTTGGTGTTTAAAAAACCTTTAAGATAAGCCGTTGCAGGATATGGCGTGTTTAATTGTGTAAATGGTGGCGTAATGAGTAAAAGGTCTTTCAAAATGGTGTTTTAAATTATTAAGCAAATATAATTGAAAACTTGTACTTGAGTACGAATGCTATATGAAGTTATGACTTTGCGTTAGGGATCGTAGTGGAAAGCCCACAGTGACGCAGGAGCGAGGACTTGTAACGGATAGCCCGACCTTTTTAGGGAACCTGCCTGCCGGCAGGCAGGCGCCCAAAAAGCAACTAAATTATTTTTCGCTTTTCAAAATTTCGGCTACTGCTTGTGTGTAAGCTCTTGGACTTCCTGCTTTTTTGATTTTTTTATAGGTTTTTTGAGGATTGGAAAACGACTGAGAAAAGTATTCCCAAAAGCCTAACATTTTCATTTTGATGGGTGTTGGGCCGGAAAGTGCCGCATCGTACTGTTGGTAAATGGTATCATGAAATTCACTAAAAATATCCCATCTGTTCGCAGGATATTCTGTGGTGTTATTTTTAATCATGCTTGGTAAAAAAGGATCAGCGATGAGTCCGCGACCAATCATAAAATGGTCTATACTCGGAAATCGCTCCTGCATCTCTTTAAACCTGGCAACCGTGGTGATATCGCCATTATAATAGAGTTTGTGTTTGGTGCTATCAACACAGCGCTGAAACGCTTCTAAATTAACGCCTCCTTTGTAAAGTTGTTTGCCAATACGCGCATGTATGGCAATATTTTTAAGGGGGTATTTGTCTAATATAGGGAATACGTCTAAAATTTCTTCGGGGGTTTCATAACCCATGCGCATTTTCATAGATACAGTAACATCGGTTTCGTTATGAACGCGCTCCAGAATGTGGTCGATTTTTGCAGAGTCGCAAATAAGTCCGGAGCCCATACCTTGTTTTGTAACCATTGGGTAGGGGCAGCCTAAATTCCAGTTGAGTTCTTTATAGCCTAGTTGTTGAATATAATTAACCACAAAAAGAAAGCCATCGGCATCATTAGTCATGACTTGCGGAATAACCTCTAAAGTGGTATTGTTTTCGGGTTGTAAATCGCGTTGATAAGATGACTTAATCACCATTTTTCCATCTAACCGAATGTATGGGGCATAAAACGTATCAATCCCTCCAAAATAATGATGAAAGGCATTGCGAAACCTATAATCGGTAAAGCCCTGTAAAGGTGAAGAAAGTAAAGTGATTGCCATTTAAAAATTAAGTTGTGCAAATATACTTCAAAAGTATAAGTACTTAACAGAATTTTAATTGTCATGAATTATTCGATAAATTCTCTAAGATCATTGCGTTTTTTTAGAGGAAGCGCATCGTTAATTATTGCCAATTGCAGGTGTTCTTGGTTTTTGGTTTTAGAAAAAATCAATTTAAAAAATTGTGTGATTGTTAAACTATTTTTTGCTTCTTTTATAAGTATAAATTCATCGCCTGTTTTAACGAATCCTGCTTCCAAAACGCGAACATAAGTTCCAGGACAGCTGTGTCTTACAAATTGCTTAAGAACTCTTTGATTTCCAAATTTCACACCAAATTTATAGCAAGGTTCTCTTGGTTGTGTTATTTGCACTAAAGCATGGCCTATTTTATAAATATTGCCAATGTGTATTTTGGATTCATCTAAATCTGAAACGGTTAGATTTTCACCCAACATACCGTAATTCCAATTTAAATTAGGGTACAGTTTTTTCCAATAGGAATAGTAATTTCCAGAAAACAAATAACAAGCTTTAAACTCGCCACCGTGTACTTCTCTGTCTGATATCTCATCACCTTCAACCGTTTCTTTTCCTAAATAAATAGGCTTATTGGTTGGGGTTTTATAAATGCCTGTAATTACCTCTTCACCGTTAAACATGATGGTAGTTGGTTTTGCTATGTTAGTGGAGAGTATTTTCACTTTTAGTTTAACTTTTGCAGGATGGTAAGTTGAGTTTAGATACGCGATATTTTCAAAGGAAAAGCAGATGTAACTATACTGCAACAACCTTATATTTTGTTTAAAAATAGTAATTATTTTTAAACATATTTGGTAATAATTTTCATTCAAGCATTTGAATTTCAAAATTATCAATCATTTTTTCAAATTTATATACCTGTGTTTTTTATTTTATATGTTAATCGATATTATTTTGGTATTGTAACTATACCGGTTTTTAAGAAGTACCTTTGTTAATAATATTCAACTAATCAATGACCACAGATATAAATATAAACAGGCCAGAACCCATTGTTTCTGAAAGAAAATTAGAGTTATTTAGTCGCGCTTCAGATGTAAAGCGTACGATTAAAACACTGGAATCTGGTAAGCCTATACTAATTACAGAGTTTTACAGTAATGGACTGTTTCTACTTAAGGAGCTGCAGATACATCTTAAAAGAAAGCTACCTAACAAGACTTTTCAGGAGCAACGCGAATATCGGTCAGAATATCATAGGTTGTCAAATCTTATTTTGATAGAAATTGATGATTATAAATTAGCTGTGAAAAAATCACCATCTATTGGTTGGTTAGAAAAATTGTATCCAGAAACCAGTCGTTTTTTGCTGCCTTTTCCTCAAGTACAAGGATTAAATAGTTCGTGGCAATGGTACCAGAATGGAATTTTAATTCCAGTCTTGCGAAATAAACTACATCCATATTATGGCACTTATTTCCCTACGCGTTTTGATCATTTGATTCTTTTTGACAATTGGTTAAAACGTTATGAAGGGCCTAAAAAGGCTGCAATAGATATTGGGATTGGGAGTGGCGTACTTTCTTTTCAATTGATAAAACATGGTTTTCAGATGGTTTTTGGAACAGACACAAATCCTAATGCCATTGTTGGGCTTAAAGAGTTTATGGGAGACACCAAGTTGTCCAGAAAAATAGAATTAGATTTTGGACATCTTTTTGGTAAGTGGGAAAAGCAGACCGAATTGATTGTTTTTAATCCTCCTTGGTTGCCAACATCAAATGAGTTGGATAGAAATGACGAAGCTATTTATTACAACGAAAATCTGTTTCCTGAATTTTTTACAGAGGCAAAAAAAAGGCTGTTACCTAGTGGAAAACTCGTCATTTTATTTTCAAATTTAGCGCAGATAACTAATGTGGCAAAAGACCATCCGATAGAGAAGGAACTAGCCGATGGCGGGAGATTTCAATTAGAAAACTGTTTAAAAAGAACCGTGAAAACTGCTTCTGAAAAAACAAAGCGAGATCAACATTGGCGTTCTTCTGAGGAAGTCGAACTTTGGATACTGACAAATAAGTAAGTTTTTATAGTATTAAAGAAACAATACTTTTTTAGTGTATAAATCACCTATGGATTTTAAAATTATCAAGATTAATATCGTCCATACCAACATTATCAAAAGGATATTCTAGTTGATTTTGAATGTTGTAAAGGGATATTAAAATAAATTCTGTAATTAATACAATAAAATAAGTAATCCAAGGAGAATTATTTGAACCAATGCTATAGATAATAGTTGGAGCATAAATAAATGGGAATACATAAATAAAAACTTGGCAATAGGCTTTAAGACTTATTGGTGTTCTGTGCGTATGTATGGCGTATACCTTTTCTATGGATTCATGAAGATCTTTTAAAAACCTAAATACTTTATCACGCAAATTCCTGGTCATGAATTCTTTTTTATCTACAGTAAACAGATATACTTTATCAACAATTTCATCAAGATCGTTTATTGTGCAATCTTTATTTCTTAAATGAGCTAAAGTATCCTTGTTTATTTCAAGTAATATTTTTTGAATTTCATTTTTATCCTCTTTTGATAAACGTTCATGCCCCATAAAAAAATAGTGTAAGGTTTTTAATGAACTTCTAAAATCACTCAAATGTTCCAAGGCCTTTTCCCGACGTCTAAAAGACCCTCTAATCGTAAACACCAACGGGAATATAATGGCAATACTTAAGAGTGTCAAATCTAGATCAAAGCTAATATTAAACATAAAGAAAAAATATGTTGCAGCAAAAGCAATTATCATAGCTAGATAGGTCCTGTAATTTATTATGGAAAAATATTGTCTAATAGGCTATATTTTAAATTGTTATATTTGATAAAGTTAATGTATTAATATGAAAAAGCAAATAGTTTATATCTTCATTTTTATAATGGCGTTACTTTTTAATAACACTTATTCCCAAGGGAATTTAAAAAGTGATAGTTCTAACATAACTCCAGGAATCTTCTCAGAAAATAAGATATTGCACATAAAATTATCTTATTCAATTAATGAGCTGAAAAAGGAAACGAATGATTCCACATATATAGATTCTAATCTATCTTATCAACTTAATGATGGTTCTTGGGGAAGTCTTCCTATTGAGTTAAGAGCAAGAGGAAATTATAGATTGAAAAACTGTTATTTTGCCCCTTTAAAAATTAAAATTAAAAAATCTGTTTCAAATTACACACCGTTTGAAGGGAATAAAAAATTAAAAGCAGTTTTGCCTTGTTTAATTCAAAGCGATAATGATGACAATGTTGTAAAAGAATATTTAGTTTATAAATTATTTGAGACAATTTCTCCATATTATTTTAAAACCAGATTATTTGATGTTGATTTTGATCAAATAAAAAATAATAAAACCAGAGCTCATCACTTAAAGGGATTTTTTATAGAAGACGATAAAACCTTAGGTAAAAGAATAGATGGAAAGATTTATGATAGATTTTTACATCCTTTAAATCAAGATGATATAACTTCAGTACGCAATGCTTTGTTTCAGTTTATGATTGGAAATACCGATTTTTCGCAAGCTTATCACCATAACGTAAAACTTTTTTATATCGATAAAAAAATGACTCCTGTGCCTTATGATTTTGATATGTCTGGTTTTGTAAATACTAGTTATGCTGTAGTGTCTCAGATAAATGGGGAGAGTTTAGGTACTACATCAGTAACCGAACGAAAATACAGAGGATTTATTAGAGACGAAACTATTTTTGAAGAGGTAAGACAAGAGTTTATTACTAAAAAAACAGAAATGCTGGCGGTTTTAGATGATAATGCGAATTATTTTGAAGATCCGAAATCTTTTTCTAAGGCCAAAAATTATATTATTAGTTTTTTCGATATTATAATGAGTGATAATAGATATAAAAATGAAGTTTTAAATCAGGCCAGAAAAGAATAGAACTTAATTTGAAATTTTTGTTGATTAGTCTAGCTTAGTTATTTCTCCATCCATAGTATGGCGGTAATACTTTCCGTTTTCAATAAAAAGGATTTCCCCATAAAGGCCATTCTTAATACTGGAATCGACCGCCAATATTTTATTTTTAAATAAAGATTCAATTTGTTTTTGTGATGTATGTCCAACAATGATGTGTTTTACATCAAGCTTTCTTAAAAGTTTATTTAGGTCCTTTTTCTTAAAATCTTCACTAAAATACCCCCGATACCATATAGGGCCGTTATTGTCATAATATTTATCATATAATGAATGCCATTTAGGCTCATTGTTGTCTTCAATTAAGGATTGTCTCATTTGTTTATTAGTTTCTTCTAAATCGAAATCACTTGAAATAAATTCCTCAGATATTCCAGCATGTAAAAATAAATTGTCATCAATCTTTAGTACGGTAGGTTTTGATCGTAACCACCTGCCAAGCACGGTTTCCTTTCCATAAAGCTCATTATAAGGCATTTCTAATAATTTAGAAGTCAACCAATATTTTTTATTAATATATCTTAAATCATTTTGCATGACCATAACCTCATGGTTTCCTAAAATAAAATGAACTTTTCCACCGTTATTTAGTGCCTGGTTTTCAAGGTTATATACAAACCATAATAATTCAGTGACTTTTGCGCCTCTATCAAAAATATCACCAACAATAACTAAATGCCCTTTGCCGAATGCCCAATTTAATTTATCGTCAATTATATTATTGTTTTTTAAAATTTTTAAAGTCAAGTCATATTGTCCATGCGTATCACTTATAACAGCAATTTTTGAAACATTGTGATATATGGATTGATCTGCTTTAAACTCCGTATTAATTGTGTTAAATCGAGCTGTTTTAATCTCTACACGATTATTAATAATATTTTTTTCAATTAAGTTGTCTTTATCAATAAAAATATATGGGCCATCGTTATGATTTAAACTATCTAAGATTTGTTTCGATGTTGCAGCTTCTTTTGTGTTCTCTATGTTCAAAGTTGAATTGCTTTGTGAAACTGCAAAAAGGCTGATAAAAAACATAAAAAGAAAAGGAAAACGTTTCATCATTTTAATAAATTACATTTATGGGAGTTTATTATACAAATAGTATGGAACTTAGTTTTACGAAGTTACTATAATTTTAAAATATAATTAAAAAAACCACCTTAAAAAGGTGGTTTTTAGTATTATGGATTGCTAAATTATTCTCACACCCAGCTTATTTAATCATCTCATAACTCCGCTTAATAAATTTGGTAAGCTCTTCACCTTTTAATAAGCCTTGAGATAAACGTGCTAAATCTAAACTTTGGGTAATTAAACGTTCTTGTTTAGGCTTCGTTTTTGTTTCTAATATTTCGCCAACTAATTTCGAGTTTGTGTTTACTACCAAGTTGTACATCTCTGGCATACTACCCATACCAAACATACCGCCACCGCCAGTTTGTTGCATCTCTTTCATACGGCGCATAAATTCTGGTTGTGTGATGATGAATGGCGATGCTTCACTATCCATAGCTTCTAACTGAATCATGAATTTTTCAGAAGGAATTACTTCTTTTAAAAGTGTTTCCAACGCTGTTTGTTGTTCTTCAGTTAATTTAGAAATAGTTGTTTCGTCTTTCTTAATTAAGTTGTCAATATGATCACCATCAACACGTGCAAACGAAATGTTTTCTTTTGTGCTTTCTAGTTTTTGAATTAAATGCGATATAATTGGCGAATCTAACATTAAAACTTCATATCCTTTTGCTTTCGCAGATTCGATATAAGCATGTTGAGCGTCATTATTAGATGCATATAAAATAACCAACTTACCATCTTTATCAGTTTGATTAGCCTTTATTTTATTGAATAATTCATCGTATGTAAAGAAAGTCCCGTCAACAGTAGGGTATAATGCAAATGCATCTGCTTTTTCAAAGAATTTATCTTCTGAAAGCATACCGTATTCAATCACAATTTTAATATCGTTCCATTTGGCTTCAAAATCTTCACGGTTATCATTAAATAACGACTTTAATTTATCGGCAACTTTTCTGGTAATGTAAGACGAAATCTTTTTAACAGCGCCATCAGCTTGTAAATAAGAACGCGATACGTTTAACGGAATGTCCGGCGAATCGATAACACCACGAAGCATGGTTAAAAATTCCGGAACAATTCCTTCTACATTATCAGTTACATAAACTTGATTTTGGTACAGTTGAATTTTATCTTTCTGTATTTGCATGTCGTTAGACAGTTTTGGGAAATACAAAATACCAGTTAAGTTGAAAGGATAATCTACATTTAAATGAATGTTAAATAAAGGCTCTTCAAATTGTGAAGGGTATAATTCATGATAAAATTGTTTATAATCTTTATCTTCCAAATCCGTTGGCTGTTTAGTCCAGGCTGGATTTGGGTTGTTTATAATGTTATCAACCGTTTTCTTTTTATGAGGTTCTGTCGTTTCTTTACCGTCTTTATCTTTTGTTGTTTTTGGTTTGAAATCTGGATCGTTTATTTCTTTAGTTCCAAATTTAATTGGAATAGGCATAAACTTATTATACTTCATTAGCAACGTGCGAATACGAGCTTCTTCTAAGAATTCAGTTGAATCTTCTGCAATATGAAGGATGATTTCTGTTCCTCTTTCTGTTCTGTCTGAAGGTTCTAAAGTGAATTCTGGTGAGCCATCACAGGACCAATGTGCAGCAGGTGCGCCGGTATGCGATTTTGTGATAATTTCCACTTTTTCGGCAACCATAAAGGCTGAATAAAAACCAAGACCAAAATGACCAATAATTCCTGAGTCTTTTGCAGAATCTTTGTATTTATCTAAAAACTCTTCAGCTCCAGAAAAGGCAATTTGGTTAATGTATTTTTCAACTTCTTCAGCTGTCATACCTAAACCTTGGTCAATAATGTGTAATTTTTTACCTTTCTTATCTACTTTAACTTCAATTTGTGGATTACCATATTCAGCTTTAGTTTCTCCTACACTCGTAAGGTGCTTAAGTTTTAAAGTGGCATCGGTACCATTACTAATAAGCTCACGTAAAAATATTTCGTGGTCGCTATACAAGAATTTTTTAATGAGTGGAAAAATGTTTTCAACTGATACATTAATATTTCCTTTTGTCATAATAATTATTTTTTCTTTTCCGCGAAAGCGAAAAACTGATTATACTTAATTTTGGTTTACTGGTTGTTAGTAGTCAAAAAAAGTACCAAGAGTAAAAACGTGACAAACTGGCATTCAATTTAAAACCCATCGCTTTGGATGGGTTTTAAATTGAAGTAATTGATAATTATGATTATTCGTTTTTTAAATACTTCTCTAGCCACTGATCTTGTTCCCATAGCATATGAAAAATAGATTCTTTGGCAGCATATCCATGACTTTCTTTAGGGAGCATGACCAAACGAACAGGAGCGCCAAGTCCTTTTAAAGCATTAAAATAACGTTCGCTTTGTAACGGGTATGTCCCAGAGTTGTTATCTGCTTCTCCATGGATAAGCAATAACGGCGTTTTCATAGTATCTGAATGCATAAATGGTGACATGTTATAATATATTTGCGGTGCTTCCCAATAGTTTCGTTCTTCACTTTGAAAACCAAATGGGGTTAAAGTTCTGTTATAAGCACCACTTCTGGCAATACCGGCAGCAAATAAATTAGAATGTGATAATAAATTAGCGGTCATAAATGCGCCATAGGAATGCCCTCCAACAGCCACTTTGTTTCTATTAATATACCCTAAGATATCTACGGCATCAATGGCAGCTTTAGCGTTAGAAACTAGCTGTTTTATAAAGGAGTCATTAGGTTCTTCTTTGCCTTCACCAACAATTGGAAAAGAGGCATCATCTAAAACAACATAACCTTTAGTTACCCAATATATAGGTGATCCGTAATTTGGGAAAGTAAATTCATTTGAGTTTGAAGTTGTTTGTCCGGCGCTACTTTTGTCTTTATATTCTCTAGGGTATGCCCACATTATCATTGGGTATTTTTTTCCTTTTTCAAAATTAGTAGGCAAGTATAAAGTACCAGTTAATTCTAATCCATCTTCACGTTTATATTTTATAATTTCTTTGTGTACATTTTGGAGGCTTAGAAAAGGATTTTTAAATTCGGTAAGTTGTTTTGGTGCTATTCTTTTTTTTATGTTTTTTATATAGTAATTGGGATATTCGTTTTTAGATTCGATTTGAACTACAATTTCGCCGGCTTTCGCGTTTAGCGCAACAACGATATTTTCAAGTTTATCTGTTAATTTCGATTGATACAATCGTTTTGTTTGTTTGGTTTCTAAATTTATTTCATCGACAAAAGGAAACTTGCCTTTTTCGCTAAAACCATCACCTAATAAAAAGGCTATGCTTTTATCTAAATCGAGGGTATATTCATCGAAATTATTTTTAGCTGTTACAAAGGTTCCCGGGTCGCTATAAACATCTTGATAATTTCTGTCGAAAAGAATAGTTGGTGTTTTGGATGCGTTTGATGGATTAAAAACATAAGTTCTTGTGTTTCTTGTATTCCACCAAGAATCGTAAGCAATGGCTATGGCATCGTTACCCCAAATGATACTTCTAAAGCGGTCTTTGGTTTTTAAAATTGAAGTTGGCGCGTCATTAAAAGGCGCGTCTTGTTGGAATACTTCATCTCTAAACGGCACGTTGATTTCAGGGTTTCCTTCATCTAAAGCTTCAGCCCAAAATAGAGTAGAAGGTTTGTCATTTCTCCAGTTTAAATCTCTTTTTCCTGTACGTTCTGCCATAAATCCTTTTGGCAAATCTTCAATAAGTGGAACTTCTAAAACGGTTTTTACAAAATCGCCATTAGATTTATAAATCGTTGTTGTAGACGGAAATCTGGAATATGTAACTAAATAAGAAAATGGTTTCCCTATTGTTGTAACCATAACATAATTACCATCGGGAGAAAAGGAAGTGTTTAAATACATATCACTACCTTTCCATAAGGTAGAAGATCCGTTTAGATCTATTTTATAAATATCTGCTAAAACTAATTGTTCAAAATTAAATTCGTCGTTTTTATTCTTTAGTAAATCTTGATAGGTTCTATTTTGTGCCTCAACACCTGCTTCACTAATAGATATTGTTGGACCAGTAGGGATAGCTTCTTTAGTGTTTATTAAAGTTTCTCTGTTATTTGGGATTGTTTTTACTAAAAGAGCTTCACTATCTTTAAACCATGTAAATGGGTCATTTACATTAGCATTTATTTTAGTATTACTTATTTTTTTAGCTTGAACAGTTTCAATATCCAGTATCCATAATTCGACACCAGAGTTTGCCGTATTGGTAAAAGCCATAAGTTTTTGGTTTGGCGACCAAGTAAAATTTGCTAATCGCACATTTTCAGGTAACCCGCTAACATTTTTAATGATTCCATTTTTCCCGATTTTCACATCTAACCCAAAATAATATCTTGTTCTGCTGCCAATATTAGTTACAGGGTTAATTCGTAAACCTGCTAACCGTAATTCTTCTTCAGAAAGTTCTTCTATGGTTTTGTAATTGCTTCTTTTAAGAAAAACAATATTTTCACCTTTGTTATCAATTCTAATTGAAGGAGCTAATGAAGCTTCTGCCAGTTCTGAAATTTCTTTAGATGGCTTTTGATATGTTAAGTTTTCTTGAGCAGTTAAGCCAAGTCCTGCAAGCAGCAGGCAATAAATCACAAAGTATTTCATTGTCTATATTAGTTTTTAAATTTTATGTTAAAATAATTAAATGATTTATAATTATAGTAAAAAACAAACTAAATCTAGCGCATTATAAATAATACAATAAACCAGTATTAGGATGTTATTATAAAATTGGAATTTCTTTATTTAATTTTGTACTTTGTAATACTTTAAAATATAGATTATGTATAATTCGAAAATAATAGGATTAGGTAAGTATCTGCCAGAAAATGTGGTAACAAACGATGATTTATCTAAAATGATGGATACCAATGATGAGTGGATTCAGGAACGCACAGGTATTCAAGAACGCCGTTGGATAAAAGATGGTAGCGATGATACCTCGGCAGTTATGGGAGCAAAAGCAGCTAAAATAGCCATTGAACGTGCTGGTTTAACTAAAGATGATATCGATTTTATTGTGTTTGCAACTTTAAGTCCAGATATGTATTTTCCAGGAGGAGGAGTTCGTGTTCAAGATATGTTAGAAATGCCAACAATTGGAGCATTAGATGTTAGAAACCAATGTTCTGGTTTTATTTATGCAATGTCTGTTGCAGATCAATTTATAAAAACAGGAATGTATAAAAACATTTTGGTAATTGGTTCTGAAAATCATTCAGGAGGATTAGAAAAATCTACTAGAGGTAGAGGTGTAACTGTAATTTTTGGAGATGGAGCAGGAGCTGCAGTATTATCAAGAAGTG
>Ga0102814_10000505_pt1 | contig 28336 bp, 28 predicted proteins | sample ColrivemetaGS741_FD_79112 | JGI IMG/M metagenome (GOLD analysis project Ga0102814, IMG submission 79112) | Estuarine microbial communities from the Columbia River estuary - Flood tide ETM metaG S.741 | ecosystem: Environmental > Aquatic > Marine > Intertidal zone > Estuary | place: USA...
CTTTCTGTAACACACTAACTCTCTCACAATCAATTAGTTATGAGAGAAAAGTACTATGCAATCTATAAGATTGTCTACAAACTACTGCGTGTTAAACGTTACGTAACAGAAAAAAAGAGAGAAGACATATAGTCTTCTCTCATCTGGAAGGTTACTTCCAGAAACTGTTACGGCCTGTTGATGATTTATCAATCAACCCGTAAGCAGTGGTACCGTCAGGAAGTTTCTCTTCCGCCAAACCGGTGCCTGGAATGACCTGGAAGTTTCCAGCGTCATCAAGGGCTTTTACGGTTGCGTCAGCCGTAGAAGTCCAGAAGGTGATAACCTTCCCTTGGTCGGTTTTAACTTTAAAACCTACATTGCCATTAGCTGATGCTCTGCATTCAGCGTTGGCAAGGTTGAAAGTCAGTTTGTCTAACTGACCCAATGCTTGCTCAGTAAGCATTGCAATTGATAATTGTGCCATAATATAACGAGTTTACGAGTGATGACGGGGTAGCCCCGTCAATAATTATGGTGGGGTAGTCTGATTGGGTAGGCAACACCACCGCATAACACGGAGTATTTTTTAGGGGGTAAAAAAATTATTCTACACCCATAGAGGGGATATTCACATAGGGGGAAACTAGGTGGATATCTTATCAGCACACTATGTATAAGATAATATTAAATTTGTGTAGTTTAAACTTTTTAAGTATATTATTATATAAGACCAACAATATGAATCTACACGAATGCAATATACATTGCCACACTATGGCACCAGACAAGATGGATCTTCTCTCTATAGAAGATGATCAGGGGAAGTGGATGCCGTTTATGTTTGATCTAGATATAGTGGTTGCTGCTAAGCAGACATCTGAGGATGAGGAAGAGTTGGTGTATAACGCCACTACTATTTTTACTGACCACGGGGACACTTATATTATAGACACCCCTTTTTACGAATTTTTTAAATTATTGAAAGCCCATCACGAATATCACAATGGGAATTCTTCTACGTCATCTAATAGTGATGGAGAGGGAGAAATAGAGTTATAGAATTTAATTACAAATAAAACCAAATATTATGTCTGAAGAACAAAAGGTTCCAACAAAGGAAGAGATTATATCTTTCCTTAAAGAGCAAATTGAAGTGAAAGAGTTTCAATTGAAATTACAAGAGATTAACGCAGGCTTGGCAGTTGCCAGAGCTGAAGAGTTAAAAGCCCTATCATTTATTGCACAGATGACTACACAAGGTGGTCAGAAGTCAGAGCAGCCTCAAGGCACTCCTCACACAGTTACACAAGAAGACTTGGATGCAAATCCAGAACTTGTTGAAGCTGGTTTAAGTGTGGGTGATGATGTTATTATACCAACAGCTGAGCAATTTGCTGAAGGCGTACCTGCTAAAAAATTAAAAAAGAACTAATCCCTATGACCACCCTTTATAAACTACGAGACTATAAGCTAGCTTACAAGTTTGAAAAGGAACATCCTAAGCCCATCCAATGGGACGAGAAGTATAAAACATACATCTTGTCCCAAGGGGATGGGATTCAGGGGATTTGGTTTAAGGATAAGACCGATCTTGTAGCAGAAATCATAATGTCATGGACTAGTAATAATGTGGTGAGAGGAGACTCGTTCACTGTTATGCCTTCCCATAGAGGACAGGGACTAGGACACGAATTAGTTAAAGAAGCATTAGATTGGGCTACAGATTCTGGATTTAAGTATTTTATAGGGGAAGCAAGGAAGGGAGCATCATGGAAAGTATTTCAAACATTTGGAGCAGAAGAAATCTTAACGTATCAAAACTGGAGCAAAACCGGGGAAGAATACATAAGTTTTAAAATAGAATTATAATGGCAATAGTAAACCAAGTAGATAAAAGAGTGAGAATGACCACTTGGCAAATTGTCAAGTATCAGATTCTTACGCACTGTTATCTCTATAACATACAAGTGAGTGAGGCAGATTTAGATTGTCTAACATATTTAGCAATTGAGGGAGAGCAAGAACTAACTAGTTTTTGTACAAAAGCTCATACTAAGAATATATTCTCCTCTCAACAGTCGGTTAGAAACTGTCTAACTAAAGCTGAGAAGAAAAACCTTATTGTAAAAGAAGGAAAGAATAAAAAGAAGATTAACATCAATCCCATTATAAATGTACACAGTAAAGGGAACGTATTATTAGATTTTAAATTCTTATCAATTGAGACCCAAGAAAGCTAAGGAACTTATTCCTAAGGTGGCAGTTGAACTAGACATACCAGAACAATTGGTAAAAGATGTCACTGATTTCTATTGGCAAGAAATAAGAAAGAGTCTTTCTGGATTAAAACATAGTAGGGTGCATTTGACCAATCTAGGAGACTTTACAATAAAACATTGGAAGCTAGATGATAAGATTGAAATGCTAGAGAAGTTTAAAGAAAACTTTAAACAAAAAGGATTACAAGAAATAGTTACAAGGTTTAGAACAGATGAAAGTTTATTTGATCTTAAAGCTATGAATAAGTTAATAGAACAAGAGAACGAGAGGAAAGATTTTATTAAACTACATAAATCACAGACAAATGAGTCTAAGAGAGAACATAATAAAGATATGGAAATCCAAGGGTCAGATTCTTGAGGGGGTAACTAATTCCATATTTAAAAAAGATGATGTAGAAGAGATTGCACAACAGAGAATGCAGATATGTGTGAAATGTGCACTTTACGATGTGCAAGGGATAGGATGTATGGTGGGAGGTACAGCCCCATGTTGTAATGAAAAGCTAGGAGGTTGCGGATGTTCCCTAGGTTTTAAGACTAGATCTTTGTCTTCAGAATGTCCAAAGGGACATTGGAATGCTGAGGTGACTCAAGAAGAAGAAGATTTAATCAACCAAAAATTAGGATTATGAGCATATTAATATTTACACCAGAAGATCATAAATATAGAAGCATAGATGTAACAGACCAAACCGATTGGTTATCTGTTACTAGTTTTATAGGAAACTTTAAGAAGCCCTTTGATGCAGATGTTATTGCTGCAAAAACTGCTAAATCTAAAAAGTCTAAGTGGTATGGTATGACTCCTGAAGATATTAAGGCAGCTTGGAAAGCAGAAGCTCTTCGTGCTACAACATTAGGTACATGGTATCATAACTGTAGAGAAGCAGACCTTTGTGAACTTAATAACATGGAACGACATGGTGTCACTGTTCCTGTATTTAAACCTATAGAGAAAGATGGTTGTAAATATTCTCCAGCTCAGAAACTTATAGATGGTATATACCCAGAACATTTAGTCTATCTTAGATCTGCCGGGATATGTGGTCAGTCAGATATTGTTGAGGTGATTAATGGTGAGGTGCACATCACAGATTACAAGACTAATAAAGAAATTAAGACAGAAGGTTTTACTAGTTGGGAGGGCATAAGTCAAAAGATGTTAACCCCTCTATCACATTTAGATGATTGTAATTTTATGCACTATGCATTACAACTATCTATGTACATGTTTATTATTCTTAAACACAATCCTAAACTAAAGCCAGGAGTGCTCACTCTTCATCATATTCTATTTGAAGAATCAGGTAGAGATAAGTATGATAATCCAATTACAGCTTTAGACTCTAATGGTGATCCTATTGTAAAAGATGTAGTGCCTTATAATGTTCCATATTTAAAAGCAGAAGCTATTGCTCTTATACATTGGCTAGAAGATAACAGATCTAAATTAAAACCAAAATACTAATGAGGAAAGAATTAATTGTTTCTCCTTCTAAAGAAAAAAAGCTTATTGTTACACTCACCAATAAGCTCATTGAAAAGTATCCAGATGTATCAGCTGATAACACTCTTTTAGTTATGGTGAGCCCTGACTATTCAGCCACTGTAGCTATGCATCTAGCTCATAATCTAAGTAAGGATGGAGACATGTGTGATATACTTCCTATACATGTTCCATATCCTGATGAAAATGAGCACATCTATGTAAGGAAAGCAGACCAAGATATAGATAATTGGTTTAAGTTCTCAGAAGACAATTATGAATATTATCTATTAGTAGAGGGAGGAGTTATTCGTGGAGGTAACTATACATGGCTTACTAAGTTATTTAGAAATAAGGTGACTGGTAACATTATTACAGCTTCTCTATATGAAAATATAGGAAGTAGATTTCAAAGTGATGTTGTAGCAGAATACTATGACAACACTAAGCAAGACCTCACCTTTTATTTTGAAAGGGAAAATAAACATTGGAACTAATGGTAAGATTATTTGATATACAGAATGGAAATGTTACACCTAGTGAGCATTGCTACACTCTTAAGTTTCTTAAGAATATTATGACAGAATACCCTTTAGAATATTTAAACATATATACGTATTTGTTTTATATGACCTGTCCTAATCCAGATCTAAATCCTTTCTTCCATTTTCCAGAGAGTGAGAAAGAAGAAGTGATATTAGAAGAAGTGGGGGGAGACTTTTCTACAGAAGAAGATGCTATAGTGTTTGCATTACAAAGATGTAAGCAGATGTATGAGACAGAAACATCAAGAGCATATTATGGAATTAAAACAGCTCTAGATAATCTAGGAAAAGTGTTAGCTACAGAAACTCCTACATTTGGTAGAGACGGATCAGCTGTAGGTATTTTAAGAATAGCTGAGAAGTTTGATTCTGTAAGACAATCTTATAAAGGAATCTATAAAGACTTAATGGATGAACAACAGTCTTCTGTAAGAGGAGGACAAGATTTAGCATATGATCAGTAGCAGTGTACGATATATAAACCCAGAGAAAGAGTATAAGAAGAATATGCAGAAAGCTCTAGAGAATAGTTTAGAAATAACTATATCTCAAGAGCAGTGTAGTCTTATAAAAAACTTTGGTGTAAAATGGTCTGATAATAAATTAGATGATGTAGGTCTTCATTACACAGCAGATTCTAATCAGATTAAGTCTAGATCTACTAGAGGATATCTAGGAGAAGCTGCTTTAGAAAACTTTTTAGGAATGAAGTTCTCAGACTTAGACCCTATGTTTTCTTATTCTAAGAATGTTCCTGATCTAGAACCAATAGGACTTAAATATGGTGTAAAGACTAATAGACCATCTAATCCTTTTATTATATTTAAGAATAGCCCCTATCCCGAAATACTAATTACTCAGAGTGAAAGTTCTGAATTAAACTATCATGTATTAGGACTGTTTCCTCCTAGCTTATTAAATCATCCAGACTTCACTTGTGATAGTTTAATCTATGATGATGAGTTAAAAAGAAGAGGAACTAAAACTGGATTTTTTGGTGTACATTTAGGTAAGCAATTTAAAACATATGATGACTTACTAATGTATGCAGGAGATAAATGGATTGTAAAAGATATTATTGTAGGATGGTGAAATTGGGTTGTCTCAGTTATGACCCCGGTAAACACACCCACTCGTCTCGTGGGCACAGATCATGAAATAGAAAAGTAGTATGGGGTTGACCACCAGCTTGCAAGCATTGTGCTACTTTTTGAATCACTGTTTGAAGGTTCAACTCCTTCTCCTACAGCTAAAATAAAAACTATGAAACCAAAGTTTAAACTAACCTGTAAAGCAGGTACGTATGAAGCTGACACATTTTTTGCTCTAACTATTGAGGTGTTAAAGCATAGATTCTGGCATCTAAGAACGCACGGTAAATGGATGGATTAAAATACTTAAAATAAATAACTTATGAAAACAGAAGTGTACACAGATTTAGAAATTAAAGAGTTTGCTGCTATTGGGGAAGACTTAATACCAGAATCAAGTTATATGTCTGATTGGGTATTTCATTATAATCCATATAATAAGTTATGGAATGCTATTCCAAGAAATGCTTATAATGAGTATTGGAGTAATAGCCAGCATCATGCTGTATTAAAAAGCAAGCATTTAAACACCCTATTAGATATGCTTCACCGTACAAAAGGTGATGTAGGAATGATAGAAGATCTTACACGTGGAGAAATTAGATAATATATATTTAGAAATACCAACCTATAAAGATGGGTCTTGGGATACCACCGTGTTTTATTCACGTGAGGAATTCCGAGATTTTCTTATTCCTTTATTTAAAGAACCTGGTCAATATCAGTTTGATGAGGTGAGTATAATATTTAATGCTGAAGGACGTAAGTTTCAAAAACAGGGATACTATTGTGCAGCTCCTGTAAAGACTAAAGACTTTATTAAATATTGGGATGATCAGAAGAACAAATGCCGTAAGGGTATTATAGTACATAGTGGACAAATCACTTGGTTTATTTCTAGAGACTATTACATGTGGTTAAACTTTCTACCTATATATGATAAAGAAGAAAAACGTTTTGACTTTGCAAAGGTGAGAGATGCTCAGTATCATATGGCTCTATATGAACATTTAGCTGAGCTACATTGGAAGCATGCAATCATTCTAAAGAAACGTCAGATAGCTTCTTCATATTTTCATATGGCTAAACTTATTAACCAATGGGTATTTGAGTCTGGAGCTGTATTAAAGATAGGTGCTAGTCTTAAAGATTATATTAACGAGAAAGGTTCTTGGAAGTTTTTAGAAGAATATAAAAACTTTATTAATCAACATACAGCATGGTATAGACCAGCTGAACCAGATAAGGTGGGAGCATGGAACCAACAGATCAAAGTGAGAGTTGCAGGTAGAGATACATATAGAGGATTAAAGTCTAGTATTAACTCTTACTCATTTGAAAAGAATCCAACTAATGGTGTTGGTGGACCTGTAACTTATTTCTTTCATGAAGAGGCCGGCATTGCTCCAAGCATGAATGACACATATGGATATATGAAGCCAGCACTTAAGTCTGGTCATATGATCACAGGTCAGTTTATTGCAGCAGGATCAGTGGGTGATCTTGATCAATGTGAACCTTTAAAACTTTATATAGACAAACCTGAAGAGAATGGATTCTATGGTGTTAAGTCTAATCTTATAGATAAAGCTGGCACTATTGGAATAACAGGATTATTTATTCCTGAGCAGTGGTCTATGCCTCCTTATATAGATCCGTATGGTAACTCTCTTGTAGAAGAAGCCTTGGCTGCTCTTGAAGAAGAGTTTGTAAAACTTAAAAAAGATCTTGAACCGGCAGCTTATCAACTTGAAGTATCTCAGCACCCTAGAACTATTGAAGAAGCATTTGCTACAAGAAAGCTTTCTATATTTGCCCCACATTTAATTGCTAAACAGATGCAACGTATTCAGGATAAACAATATTCTACAGAATATCTTGAACTATCTCGTAATGCAGAAGGAAAGATTATAGATAAACCATCTAGAAAGATTCCAATTACAGAATGGCCTATGTCTAAGAAGACAGAAGATAAAGAAGGCGTGATATGTATTTATGAAAGACCTCATAAAGATCCAACCTTTGGTATGTATTATGGATCAGTAGATCCCGTGGGTGAGGGTAAGACAACTACATCAGACTCACTATGTGCTATTTACATCTATAAGAATCCTGTAGAAATAATTAAGGATGATGGAAATGGTAAGGTGAGTAACACAATTGAGAGAGATAAGATAGTAGCATCATGGTGTGGACGTTTTGATGATATTAATAAAACTCATGAGCGTCTAGAATTACTCATAGAATGGTATAATGCCTGGACAGTTGTGGAGAATAACGTAGCTTTATTCATACAATACATGATTAGTAAGAAGAAACAGAAATACTTAGTTCCTAAAGACATGATCTTATTCTTAAAAGACATTGGAGCTAATAGAAACGTTTTCCAAGAATATGGATGGAAGAACGTGGGTACATTATTTAAAGGAACGGTGTTATCTTACGCTATTGAATTCCTAAAAGAAGAGTTAGACACTGAAACTACTCCTGATGGAACTATAGTAAAAACTATCTATGGAGTGGAAAGAATACCTGATCCAATGCTTCTAAAAGAAATGCAAGCTTACCAAGATGGTGTCAACGTAGATAGACTTGTAGCTTTTTCAGCTTTGATAGCCTTTGCAAAGGTGCAACAATCCAACAGAGGACTAGCTAAACGTGTAGAAGTTACAAATGTAAATTTGGTTAACTCCCAAAAATTTAGTAAATTAAATTGGAGCCCCTTTAGACATATGGGCGGTTCTAAGAGAGGATCTGGAAGTAATCAATCCCCTAGAAATCCCTTTAAAAATATAAGATAGTATGAATTTATTTTTTAATTCTATAAACACCTACTATAGTACTACTACTGGTGGTGTTGTTTATTATACCTACATAACTAATTAAGAATCATGCAGATATATAACGCAATGGATCTCAAAGCTGGTAAAAAAGCTGACTATAACAAGATGGGTACGTTAACCCAACCTATTCAATTCATATCTGAAAAAGAGAAGAATGAGGAATGGAGAGCTTGGAACCTAGATTGGCTAGAGTTTCAAGGCATGAAGCAACTTAGACGTAATGCTCGTAGACTTATGAAGAATTATAAGCTTGCTAAAGGTATTATAGATAAGCAAGACTATATTGTAGAAGAAGATAATGAGATGGCTGATTTAATTGAGACACTTACAAAAGAAGATGAATCAGCTTTAGAACTTAAGTTTTATCCTATTATTCCAAACGTTATCAACGTATTATGTAATGAATTCTCTAAGAGAAGTTCAAGAATAATGTTTAAAGCTGTAGATGATATCTCTTATAATGAGATGTTAGAAGAGAAAAGACAGATGGTTGAGGATGTGTTATTGACCAATTTGGAATCTAAGATGATGATGGAGATGCTTAATCAGGGTATTGAATTAGATTCTGAAGAAATGCAAAAGGCATTAGAACCAGATAATTTAAAGTCTTTACCAGAGATTGAGGGATTTTTTAGAAAAGATTACCGCTCAATGATTGAGCAATGGGCTTCTCATCAAATGCAAGTAGATGAGGAAAGATTTAAAATGCAAGAATTAGAAGAGCGTGCCTTTAGAGACATGCTTATTACAGATAGAGAGTTCTGGCATTTTAAAATGAATGAAGATGACTATGAATTAGAATTATGGAACCCTCTTTTAACATTCTATCATAAGAGTCCAGATGTTAGATATATCTCTCAGGGTAACTGGGTAGGTAAGATGGATATGATGTCTATATCAGATGTTATAGACAAGTATGGCTGGATGATGAATGAAGAGCAATTAGAGGGCCTAGAAGCCGTTTATCCTGTAAGATCAGCTGGTTATGCCATTCAGGGTATGCAGAACGATGGTAGCTATTATGATCCTACTAGATCACATGACTGGAATACACAGATGCCAAGTCTTGGGTATAGACAATACATGTCTGTTTATGATACTAAATTTGGAACAGGTGATATTGTAGAGTGGATTTTGTCAGATTCAGAAGACACTATAGACTTTGGTAAATCTCATTTATTACGTGTATCTACAATTTATTGGAAGAGCCAGCGTAAGGTGGGTCACTTAACTAAGATTACAGAAGAAGGAGAAATTATACAAGATATTATATCTGAAGCATACAAGATTACAGATAAGCCTCAGTATAATACAGCTTTATATAAGCAAAAGACTAAGGATAACTTAGTATACGGAGAACATATTGATTGGATATGGATTAATGAGACTTGGGGTGGTATTAAGATTGGACCTAATCGTCCTGCTTTCTGGGGTATGAATAACCCTGGAGGTATCAACCCAGTTTATTTAGGTCTTAATGGTGGTAAGCCTGGTAAGATTCCATTCCAATTTAAAGGAGATAGTACATTATATGGTTGTAAGCTTCCAGTGGAAGGTTCTGTGTTCGGTGATCGTAACACCCGCAGTATTTCATTGGTTGATCTTATGAAGCCCTATCAGATAGGTTACAATATTGTAAATAACCAAATAGCTGACATCTTAGTTGATGAGCTAGGTACGGTTATCATGTTAGACCAGAACTCTTTGCCTCGTCACTCCATGGGAGAAGACTGGGGTAAAAATAATCTGGCTAAAGCCTATGTGGCAATGAAGAACTTCCAAATGTTACCATTGGATACATCTATTACAAACACTGAGAATGCTCTTAACTTCCAACACTACCAAGTGTTAAACTTAGAGCAGACTCAAAGGTTGTTATCTCGTATACAATTAGCTGGCTATTTTAAGAACCAAGCTTTTGAAACTATTGGTCTTACGCCTGAGCGTATGGGATCTCAGATTGCTCAACAACAAACTGCTACAGGAATAGAGCAAGCAATGAATGCTTCTTATGCACAGACAGAACAGTATTTTATACAGCACTCTGATAACTTGATGCCAAGAGTTCACCAAATGAGAACTGACTTAGCTCAAAATTATCATTCTAAGAAACCTAGTGTACGTTTACAATATATTACAGGAGCTGATGAAAAGGTTAACTTCCAGTTAAATGGCACTGATCTTTTAATGAGAGATATTAATATCTTCTGTACAACTAAGACTAACTCTAGAGCTGTAATGGAACAATTAAAGTCTTTAGCTCTTAATAACAATACCACTGGTGCCTCTATATATGATCTTGGAAATGTAATTAAGTCTGAGTCTATAGCTGAATTAACAGGTGTTCTTAAGAATGCTGAAGAGAAAGCTAATGCTCAGAAATCTCAAGAGCAGCAGTCTCAACAGGAAATGCAGCAGCAAATGATTGAAGCTCAAGACCGTCAGAAACAAGCTGAAATGGAATTTAAAGCTGAACAAGCTGAGCTAGATAGACAAAATGATATTATTATTGCTGAAATTAAAGGAGCAGGATATGGTTCTGCATCAGATATTAATCAAAATCAGAAGTCAGATTACCAAGATGCTTTAGAAGGTATCAGAAATGAGCAGAGATATCAAGACCAAATGAACTTAAAAAGAGAATCTGAGGTTAGTAAGAAGCAGTTTAATTCTGAAAAACTAAATTTAGATCGTGAGAAGTTACTTACTCAAAAGCAGATTGCTGACAAGCAATTAGAGATTGCTAGAGAAAATAAGAACAAATATGATGTTGGAGCTAAAAAGAAGAAATAATTATAGCTCTATTATCCATACCTTAGATACTTTATTTTAAAAAATTGTAAATTTTTAAGATTTAAGTTGTATATTTTTAATGTAGAGATACACAATAAAAACCAAATAAAATGATTGATAATCAAAACAATGTACAGACCTCTGTACAACAAGTAGACCTTGACATTGATAGCTGGTTAGGAGCTCCTGGAGCAGACAGTATAGTTACCCCTGTGACGGGAAACCCCACTGGTGAAACTACAGAGCTTAAACCTAATATCTTTAGTAAACAAAAACAGGATCTTAGTTTCTTAGATAAAGAAGATGATGAAGATGATTCTTCTAAAGATGATGAGAAAACTAAGACTCCAAAAGTAATTAGTAAGGAAGAGACAAACCACCTTATAGATAATCTTGATCTTGAAGAGGATGAAGAGACTAAAGGAAAGGCTGGCCGACCTAAAACAGATAAGTCTGGATTAGTAGGATTCCTTAAAAAACGTATAGAGTCAAAGGAGATGTTTGCCTTTGATGACTATGATGAAACTAAACAAGATCTTGAAGAGTACTTAGGTACACTTGGAGAGAAAGATATAGAGGAGTTATGGCAAGCTAACGTAGACAATATGAAGTCTGAGGTGGCAGCTAAAACTCCAAAAGAATTCTTTGAATCTTTGCCAGAAGAACTTCAATATGCAGCTAAATATGCTTTGGATGGCGGAACAGATATGAAAGGTCTTTTCCAAGCATTAGCTCAAGTGGAACAAGTTCGTGAGTTAAATCCTGCAAAAGATAATGATCAAGAAGCAATTGTAAGATCTTACTTAAGTGCAACTGGTTTTGGTAACCAGGAAGAAATTGAGGAAGAAGTAGCAACCTGGAAAGATTTAGGTGTTTTAGAGAAAAAAGCTAAACAGTTCAAGCCTAAGTTAGATCAAATGCAAGAAGAGATTGTTCAATCTCAGATTGCTGAACAAGAGAACAGAAAGAAACAACAAGAACATGCAGCTGATGCTTACATGCAGAATGTATTTGAAGCTTTAAGACCGGCAGAAATTAATGGTCTTAAGTTAGATAAGAAGACACAAGCTCAGTTATATAGTGGTCTTGTACAACCTCAATATCCTTCTATTAGTGGTAGACCTACTAATCAGTTAGGACATTTGTTAGAGAAGTATCAGTTTGTAGAACCAAACTATCCTTTAATAGCTGAGGCCCTTTGGTTACTTTCTGATCCTGAAACCTACAGAGCTAATCTTGCTAAGCAAGGTAAGAATGCTGCAGTGGAACAAACAGTACGTCAACTTAAAACAGAACAATCTAGTAAGAGAACTTCATCTACTTTCCAGGAAGAGGAAGAAACTAAGTCTAGAAAGTTAAGTAGACCTGCTAACATCTTTAAAAGGTAATAATAATATTCTTATAATTTCTAACCCTTAAATTAAAAGCCTTATGGCAACTCCAGTTTTGAACAATGGTATATTTCTACGTGATACTACCTACACAACAAGTTCACACGTAGATTCGTATCACCTTTCAAACTTACTGAAGTCAGCTGAACCTACAGACTTAGGTCCTGTAGATTTGTGGGCTATGGCACAAAAAGTAGAAATGCCTTTGTACCAGATGTCTAGCTTCGGTGGTAAGAACGTTATCTCTGTAGATAACGCACGTGGTGAGTACAAATGGCAGATTCCAGTAACGCAGGATCTACCTTACATTACAGAAGATATTGAATCAGCTAATGCCACTAAAGGTATTGATGGTCAAGCCTTCAAAATTAAATTGAATAAGCGTTCTTTTGGTCATGGTGATATCATTACTTATGACAAATACAATGGTGTGGAAATGTACATCACTGCTGACGATATCATCCCAGCTGGTGACGGTTTCATTTACACAGTACAATTGGTAAACAATGACAACGCTAAGTACTTGGATAACAAGTATTTAAAGGTTGGTACTAAAGTTTTCCGTAAAGGTTCTGCACGTGGTGAGTACGGTGAAAGATTCTCTGACATCGGTAACATCAATGCAGGTTTCCGTGAATTCTACAACTACGTTGGTGGTGCTGAAGCTCACGTTCACTATTCTGTAAGCTCTAGAGCTGACTTAATGATGAAAGGTGGTATGAAAGCTGATGGTACAGTTCCTGTAATTGAAATGTGGAGAAACTTTGATAAGAGTGTTGATCCTTCTGTTACAAACTTAGAGGACATGGCTAACAAAATGGGAAAAGATTATGTAAAGAAAGCTTACCAATCTGGTCAGTTAACTCGTACATTCTTAACCACAATGGAAGCAGCTCATTTGAGCAAGGTTGCTAACGACATTGAGACTTACCTTATGTGGGGTCAAGGTGGTAAAGTTAAGCAAGATGGTCCAGATGATATCAGATTGTCTGTAGGTCTTTGGAAGCAGTTAGATAACTCTTACAAGCGTATTTACAACAAGGGTAGCTTTAACTTAGATTTGTTCAAATCTGAAATTTTCAACTTCTTTAATGGTAAGGTTGAGTTTCAAGGTCCAGATCCTAAGCGTCAATTGGTTGTTCAAACAGGTCTTGGTGGTATGAAGTTGGTTAACGAAGCTATTAAGCGTGAAGCTATCAATAGTGGTTTAGTAATCAATGCTTCTGAAGTTGGTGCTATCACTGGCAAAGGAATGGACTTAAACTTTGGTTTTGCTTACACTCAATACGTTATTCCTTTCTTGGCTAACGTTAAGTTTGTATTGAACCCAGCGTTTGATAACATCCACACTAATGATATTGAGAATCCAATTATTGATGGTTTCCCATTAAGTTCATATAATTTCATTATCTTTGATATCACAGAGAATACTAACGACAATATTTATTTATTGAAGTTAAGCTGGGATAATCAATTGAAATGGTTCTATCAAAACGGTACAATGGATTACATGGGTCGTACTCAAGGCTTCCAGTCTTCTGGACAGTTCAACGGTTACCGTGTATTCATGACACAAACAATGCCTGCTATTTGGGTTAAAGATCCAACTAAGGTGTTAAAGATCGTTATGAGAAATCCAGTTACTGGCGGATCATTCTAAATAATATTTACAATCCTGGGAGGTAAAATCTCCCAGGCTCTTGTACTTATAGTTGATGCCTATGAATTGGCATTATTCTCCAACCTGTTGTACGCAACTAGCTGATCACTAGAAGGCTTGCAACCTTCAACAGGTTCTAACATTAGGTCTTCGGACCATGTATAAAAACCAAAAAAACCAAATATGAGTAGTGTAACAATGGTGGAAAAGTATCCACAAAACAAAAGATCTACTATAGCTATTAGACCTTATTTTGATTCCAATGTTGATAACATGGGACTTCAAAAGTACGGATTAAGTCTTTTTGACGGAGCGTTCCACGAGGAACAAGTTGCTTGTTTAGAGATCAATGGTATTAAAAGATACCTTACAGGTCTTAATGAGTATGCTCCTGAGATTAAAGATTTACCAATGGAAGATCAAGAAGCTAAGATCAAACAGATCCGTGCAGTGATAGCTCAACTTGAAAAGGAGTTAGCTTCAAACGTAGTAGATCCTAAAGATGAGCATTTCTGGAATAAGTTAAAATTACTTAAACCAGATAACGATCAGTTTTGGGATAAGATTAAAATAAGATGTGGTAATGAACCTGTGTACTTAGAGCCTGATAAAGATCCTTATGATTTAATTAAGCTTTACGCTATAGAATCAGGAGGGTTTTCAATAGTAGCCAAGTCTTTAGATGAAGCTCGTAGAATGCCAGTGCCTCCTAAGTTTTATTTAGATAGATTAGAAGAAACTGCTACACTTAACACTGAGGTTAAGAAGTTGAGAAACAAGGCTTTATCAGAACTTCAGAAGTTATTTGACAAGAACACTAATAAGTTATTCTACATTGCTAAAGTGTTAGATGCCAATAGTGCTCAGTATAAGAAGTCAACTCCTAATGATATTGTTTATGATAACATGGACAAGTATATTAATGGAGACTTAGTAGACAAGAATAAGAAAAAGACCGCTGAGAGATTCTTAGAGATAAGTAATCTTGATATGGAAACTTTAAAAATAAGAGCTATTGTAAAAGATAGTGGCTATTATAAGTTCATTGCTACAAAAGCTGACGGATTTATTTACCACATGGAAACAACAACAATGATGGGTAGAACCCCTTCAGATGTGGTAGAATATTTAAAGAATCCTTTGAATGAAGAAATCTTAGTAAATATTACTAAGAAAGTAGAAGGATACTGGAATCAGTAAAAATAGTACCTGGGTGCTTACCGTAAGATCAGCTCCCAGGTCTCTTTATAAAATATGAACAATAGTACATTACAAATAAAGTTTAAGCAGCGTTTGAATAAGTTAGATTCTATGGACTATGATAACATAGAATGCTGGCAGATATCAGAAGCTTTTAATAAAGCTCAGATAGAATGGGCCCGTAGACAGTTACATGGTAACAACGGATCAAGAATGCAGCCTGAACAGAGTATTACTACTATTGATGATTTACAAGTTTTATTAGTTCAAAGAGACTTAAAACTTAAGAATTTAGACTTGTTCTTTGAATCTTTAAAAATACCAGATGACTACTTACACTTTGTAAGAGTTGGTGGATATGCTAGTTCAGATTGTTGTCCTAAGCGTCCATTATCTATTTACCAAGCTGAAGAAGCCAACGCAGATATTATATTATCTGATACTCATAAGTCACCTTCTTTTGAATGGGCTGAGACTTTTTGTACAATAATGGGGGATAAGATTAGAATTTACAGTGATAATAAATTTGCTGTAGAAGATGCCACTCTCACATATTATAGAAAACCAAGAGCTGTTCAAATACTAAACTGTATAGATCCAGCTAATGGATTAGCCTTTAAAGCTAACCAGACTTGTGAATTAAAAGATGATATCGTAGAAATTATTATAGATGACGCTGTATCAATATTAGCTGGAGACATGGATAGCACAATTCAATATCAGAGAAACTTACAAAACTCACAAAGAAATAGCTAATGATGCAGAAATTACAAAGACCTAGTCCTATGGGGCCTTGTACAGAAACAGCTGCAATGATTGCTCATTCTCAGGCTCTTACAACGAGTGTGCATCAGTTACATCTAAAGGTGACAGGACCTGGATCTTTCTCAGCACATAAGGCTCTAAATGAGTTTTATGATGGTATGCCAGGTTTAGTAGATGCTGTAGCTGAACAATACCAAGGAGCTCGTGAGAAGCTTCTAGATTTCCCGGCAGTGAGTCCATATAAATGTGGATCTGTACAGGAAGCAATATCTCACATGAAAGAACTATATACAGAAGTTGCTGAGTTACAAAAGATTATGCCTTTCTCAGAAGTTGTAAATCAACTAGATGAGATGAAGAGTTTGATTGCTTCAACCAAGTATAAGTTAATGTTCCTAAGTTAAAAACATTTTTTTTATTTATAAACCCCAAAAATTGAAAGCCCTATGTATTTTCCTAATGCATTCCGTAAGTCCTTCTTGCCTGCAAGTACGACTTTAGCAAGCTCTGGTGGAACTAACGCTTTAACTGCTGGTCAAATTGGTTTCTTTGATGCCAAGTCTTACCAAGTAGTTTCTGCTCAAGCTGCTCCATTCATCCTTGCACAAGGTTCTTACTTTACCAAAGACAAAATTGGCCCCGTACACGGTGGATACCAAGAGTCTGTAAAAAGTAAAACAATCAACCCTAAGTACATCAGCCGTTTGATCAAATCATCTGCAAAGGTGGCTAAGAATCAAATCGTTAAAGTTGACGCTACTGGGGCTGTAGTAAACAGTGATGATACTTTACGTCTTCGTTTAGACATTAAAGGATCTCCTGCTTTACGTTTTTTAAACCACCAATTGTACAAAACATTGGATGCTTACACTGGTTGTGATACCGTTGCTGGTACTACAAACACTGTAGACGCTGCTGTTGTATTATTGAAGTGGAAAGACCAAGTTAATGACGCTCCATTGTTGAAAGACTTTGTTGCTGCAAAAGTTTGGAAGAAAGCAGCTGCAACAACTGCAGGTGCTGCTTTATCTGCTTCTACTGCATTAACAGTTGCTTCTGGAACTGGTGTTGTAGTAGGTCAAAAAGTAGTTGCTGCTGGTATTGTAGGTGTAGTTAAAGTTACTGCTGTATCTGGTACTGCTGTTACATTAGACGTTGCTTCTACAATTGCAAACGGTGCTGCTATTAAGTTCTACACTGAGATTGCCACCTCTACTTACACTGCTGAGACAGTTGCAAATAACATTGCTGCTGTAGATGCTCATTTAGAGATTACTGGTTCTTATGTAGACACTGTTTTTGGTAATGCCACTTTCACTCCAACTGACTTCTATGAAAAAGAGCCTGTATTTATTTACGCTTCTTTTACAGACGAATCTGGTGATGCATGTGCTGTAAACGGTTTTGTTTATAGTGAAATCCAAGCACCACAACAAGTTTCTGGTATTGGTGAAACAGTATTACGTGAGTTGATCTTAGATGGTCGTTACTTACAAAATGCTTATCCTGATAGTTCTCGTGTAGACAGCTTACGTATGAGAGAGATTGAAGCAGATCCTGCTTTAGCTACTATCACTCGTTCAGCTTTATACGATAGAGTGTTAATTTTACACAATGTGCCTAGATTTAACAACCCTAGCTCTACTTTTGATAATGATCAGTATTTGATCGTAGTTCACGTACCAACTGGTACTTCTACTACATCAATTACTAACTTCATTACAAGTTCTTGCACGGCTGCTGGTAATGCAGTATCTTTAGAGACTATCTAGTAGAAATATCCTAAAACTTGAAGGGAGGGTACTTATGTACTCCTCCCTTTTTGTTTTTGGAAAAGTCCGTAAATTATCTTATATTATTTATGAGGACTACTCTTTTTTAATTAATGCAAATTTATAAAGTTTATACATATGGCTACCAAACACCAGTTAAGTTTAGAGCTGCCAGAATCTAACAATATCAAGGTTTTCCGTGTATTTGATACCAGTATTTATGCTGAGGGTATGACTATTGACTGTGGTACTTTACGTATAACCTCACCTGGCTTTAACTTGCCAGTGTCTATAGAAACTCTACCAAGCTTTAATTTAGTCCTTTCTGCATGTAGTTTAGGGCTACAAAGATCATTTTGTGGAGAAAACTTTCAGAATATCCCAGATGGTATTTATGTGATTAACTATTCAGTTTCACCTAACTCTTCTGTATTTGTTGAGTATAACCATTTAAGGACTGCTCAAACCATGAATCAGTATTATAATATTTTAGCTTCTTTAGAATTAGCGGCTTGTGATCCAGAACCTGAGATCAAAGAAAAACTAGCTGAACTAAGGATGATAAAAAGCTTCATAGAAGCAGCAAGAGGTAAGGTGGAATATGCCCATGAGCCTGAAGCTGGTATGGAGTTATTTAGCTATGCTAAAAAAAGATTAAGTAAATTAGTAAGTACAATGGCTTGCTATACTTAACTTTGTATTTATAAAAACCAAAATATATGAGAACATGTACTAATTGTGGCTCTCAAATTACCTGCGGATGTCAAGACAGGATTGCCACTGATGGAAACAAAGTTTGCGGTAGTTGTATTATATCTTATGAGCAGAATCTAACAGCTCTTAGGATTTTAAACATTCAACAGAATGGAGAGATACAAACTAATTTAACAATGGATGAACAATTTAACTCTTAAGTAAAAAAGATAGATGAAGAACTTCTTATTTCATAAAGCAAAACATACCCTAAACTATGCTGATTCTGTTTACAGAAAGTTCAGAGAGGTTAGATATGGTATTACTTCTTGTAAAGCAGAGTTAGAATCTGACTTAACTTTTATGAGAAAGGAGTTAACAGACTGGCAAGCTTTTGATGATGCAGGTGCTTTAACAACTTCTAATTTACAACATCAAACTTGGTTACCTGTAGAGTATGATCATAATCTATATTTACATGGTGGACAAGGATACTATATGACTAATGAAAACATTGGTCCACAAAGATTAGCTATTAACTACCAAGTTAGTGGTGCACCTGATACGAATGTGATTCAAGTGAATGCTAATGGAGCAGTTACAAGAATTAATCTTAGTCCAGCTATCACTATAAATAATAACATGTCTTATGTTTATACACAAACTGCTCCTGCTTTAGTATGGACAGTTGATCATAGAATGGGTTTCAAACCAAGTGTATTTACAGAAGATGCTTCAGGAATTGACATGCAAGGTGTTGTTGAATATATTGACACTAATGTTTTAAAAATTACGTTTAATCAACCTGTAGCAGGTAAAGCATATTTATCATAATGGCAGTACAGAAAATATATGTTGACTATGATTTTAATAAGAACCAGATTCTTAATGCTAAACTGCATCCCGTATCTACAATAGAACGTACAACATTAGCATCAACATTAAATAGTAATGATAAGGGGTTGATAGTATATGATAAAGATGTTACTATTTTTTATACTTGGGATGGTAACAGTTTTAAGCCAATAGGTTTAACAGATGCTCAATATACATCAATAGCAGAATCTTATAATAGATCAGTTCTTGATATAGATATTACTAGTACAACTACTAATAGAAATATAAAACTAACATACAGAGACAATACTTTTATATCAGATAATTTTAATTATGCTTATATCCATGATCAATCTGTTCCAGCTTCTTCTTGGAGTATAACTCATAATCTAAATAAATATCCCTCTGTAACAATTGTTGATACTGCTAGCTCTGAAATAATAGGGGAAGTGGTGTATAACGGTGTCAATTCTTTAACCTTAAACTTTTCAGCTTCGTTTAGCGGCAAAGCCTTCTTAAATTAATTAAAATAAAATCTCATGTCTAAAAAAGTTCTTACCAGTCTGGACTTTAGTAAAAACCAGATACTAAACGTAGCCTTACAAAACTTGGCTACGGCCCCGTCCTCACCAGTTGTAGGACAAATTTATTATAACACAGCTGATGCCAGAGTTTATTTCTGGGATAGTGCAGCGTGGATTGACATGTCAGGAGACATTCAAGATGTACTTGGTGGAGCAGGTCTTACTGCCTCAACATCAGGTAACGGTGATGTAATCACTCTTGATGTAAACGTTGATAATGTTACTATTGAAATTAGTTCTGACACTTTAAGAATTAAAGACTTAGGAGTATCTACAGCTAAATTAGCTGACTCTGCAGTGACCACTTTAAAAATCAATGCTAACGCAGTGACCTTTGCTAAGTTACAACAGCTTGCTACAATGACTGTTGTAGGTAATGTAACTGGAGGTACTGCTAACGCAGCTGAGGTGAGTGTTATCACTGATGGTACATTAGCTACAGCTTCTAATGCTAACATTCCTACATCTACAGCAGTAAAAACTTATGTGGATGCACAGATTGGTGCTTTAGGTAACTTAGAAAGTGGATGGGATGCTTCTTCTGGTTCTTTCCCAGTAGGTTCTACTCCAGTAGTTGGTACTAAAAAAGGTGACTATTGGTATGTATCTGTTGCAGGTACAGTTGATGGTGTCTCTTTTAATGTAGGTGATATGTTGATTGCAACAGTTAACTCTGCTTCAACAAGTGTATTTGCAGCTAACTGGACATCTTTAGAGGTTAACCGTGATCAAGCCACTACAACTGTTTTAGGTCTTGTTTACTTAGCAACATCTGCTGAGGTACAAACAGGAACTGATTCTGTAAAAGCTATCACTCCTGCTACATTATCTGCTCGTACTGCTACAGAAACAAGAACGGGTATTGCAGAAATTGCTACTCAGACTGAGACTAACACAGGTACTGATGATATCACAATTGTTACTCCATTAAAGTTAAAGACAAACTTAGCTACTTACAAGTATGCAACTAACGTTGTAGTTGCAGCAGCTGGAGCTCAAACAGTAACACATAACTTAGGCACTAAAGATGTATTTGTTCAAGTGACAGATTCATCTGATAATGAAGTGTTAGTAGACGTTGTTAAGACATCTACTTCTGTTGTTACATTAACATTTGCTGGTACACCTGTAGCTGATACTTATAGAGTAGTAGTTAGCTCACTATAATAAATAAACTGAATGAAGTTTCTATCTGACATACTGGCTAAGGCCGGTCTGACAGTAGATGGTGTAGTTACTCTTAACAATACTGCTACCGGTCAGACTCCTGCAACCAATGATAATTCTACAAAGTTAGCTACGACTGCATTCATTAAGAATCAGTCTTATCTTTCTGCTAACCAAACTATAACTGTATCCGGTGATGCCACCGGGTCAGGTACTACTTCTATTGCATTAACATTAGCCAACTCTGGTGTAAGTGCCGGTACCTATGGTAATGCTTCTAATATTCCTACTATTGTAGTGGATGCAAAAGGAAGAATTACTTCTATCTCTACTAATGCTGTAAGCATTGTAACAACCCTTGCTGGACTTTCTGATGTAACTCTTACATCTCCATCTGCTAACCAAGTACTTCAATACAATGGTACCCAATGGGTAAATGGTGCAGCTCCTACTACATACACTTTACCTATTGCTACATCTAGTGTTTTAGGAGGTATTAAAATAGGTACAGGTTTATCTATTGATGCTGCTACAGGTGTTGTTACAGTAAGTGGTGGTGGTGGTGGTAATGTAAACTATAAAACTATTCAAGAATTTATAGCTACAGCAGGTCAAACTGTTTTTACAATTTCTGGTGGTTATAATGTTGGATATATTGACGTGGTAATTAATGGTGTATATATAAGTGCTAGTCAATATACCGCTACTAATGGAACCACTATAATATTGACAGATGCTAGTTTACTTGATGATGTTGTCACTGTATTTTTATACAGTCTTTATAATTTAGGTACATCTGTCTATGCAAGAAATGTAGACACTCTTACAGCCACTGCAGGTCAAACTACTTTTTCTACAAGTTATATTCCAGGTCAAATAGATGTTTATTATAATGGTTCTAAATTAACTGCATCAGAGTACACAGCTACTACTGGTGCTTCTATAGTTTTAGGTCAAGCTGCTGTTTCAGGAGACATTATAGAAGTGGTAACTTATTTAGCAGGTGCTGGTTTAAATGCTAGTAGAACCCTTACAATTAATGGTACTACTTACGACTTAACTGCTAATAGAACATGGACATTAACTACAGCTAATATTTCTGAGGTTACTAATCTGTATTACACAGATGCAAGAGCTCGTGCTGCTATTAGTGTAACAGGTTCTGGTTCTTATAACTCAAGCACTGGTGTCATCACTGTAACAGGTGGTGTAACAAGTGTAAACACTTTAACAGGTGCAGTTGTTCTTACAACAACAAATATAGCTGAGGGAACAAATTTATATTATACGGACGCACGTGTAGGTACATATCTTACAACTAATTCATACGCTACACAAACTTATGTTGGAACTCAAATAGCCAATTTAGTAGCATCTTCTCCTGCCACATTAGATACTTTAAATGAATTAGCGGCAGCTCTTGGTAACGATCCAAGTTTTGCTACCACTGTAGCAACTTCTATAGGAACTAAAGTTCCACAGACTAGAACTATTACCATCAATGGTACAGCACTAGACTTATCTGCAGATAGATCATTTACAATTGCTGGTGGTGTCACATCATTCAATACAAGAACAGGAGCTATTACTGCAGCTTCTGGAGATTATACAACAGCACAAGTTACTGAATCTGGTAACCTATATTATACTGATGCAAGAGCTAGATTAGCTTTATCAGGAAGTACAGGAATAAGTTACAACAATACAACAGGTGCTATCAGTTCTACGATTACACAATATACAGATACTTTAGCAAGGGCATCTATTAGCTTATCTACCACTGGAACTTCTGGAGCAGCTACCTATGATAGTGCTACAGGTGTTCTTAATATACCACAATATCAAGGTGGTGTAACTAGTTTCAATACACGTACAGGTGCTATTACGCTTACATCTTCTGATGTAACTACAGCTTTAACTTACACACCTGTAACAAATGCTCGTACTATTACAATTAACGGTACTAGTTATGACTTGAGTGCTAATAGATCTTGGACAATAGCTCCTGATGTATCTGTTAGAAATACTTATGCATTCACTGCAACAGCTGCTCAAACTACATTCACTGTAACTGGTGGATATACAGTGGGATTAGTAGATGTGTTTATCAATGGTGTTAAGTTAGCATCCGCTGACTTTACAGCTACCAATGGTACAACAGTAGTATTAGGAACAGGAACAGGTGTAGGAAACATAGTAGAGATAGTTAAGTATGTATCAGCATTCACAACTGCTGTAGAGACTACAAGAACTTTAACCATTAATGGTACAACATATGATCTTTCTGCAAACAGAACATGGTCTATTGATAATGCAAGTTTAGGAGCTCAAGCTCAACTTAACGGAACTGGACTAGTAAGAATGTCTGGTACTACAGTGACTTATGATAATGCTACTTATGCTACCCAATCTTATGTTACAACAGCTGTAGCTAACTTAGTTAACTCAGCTCCTTCAACTTTAGATACACTTAACGAATTAGCAACTGCCCTAGGTAATGATGCTAACTTTGCTACTACTATTACAACAAGTATAGGCACTAAGCAAGCTCAGTTAAATGGTACTGGATTTGTAAAAATATCAGGAACTACAATTAGTTATGATAACTCAACTTATTTAACTACAGCTTCTGCAAGTTCTACTTATCAAACTATTCTTACCAACCCTGTTACAGGAACAGGTACTACTAACTACCTACCTAAATTTACAGGTGCAAGTACAATAGGGAATAGTATTGTTCAAGATGATGCTACAACAGTAACGGTAGGCGGTCAATTATATGTAAATAGAAATGACTCTAATGTTATTAAGGTTGCAAGAAATGGGGGGTCAGATTTAAACACAGTTATAGAATTTGCTAACGCATCTACAAGTGCACACATTGGTTCAAATGGAACTTTATTTGGTTTAGGTGGAACAACAGGTTCAATAGCAGCTCAACCATTTATTATTGTTCCTTCATCAAGTGAAAAAATGCGGCTTGACACTTCAGGCAATTTAGGATTAGGAGTTACACCGAGTGCGTGGGGAAGCGGACAAAGAGCATTACAAACTCCTGCAGGTGCTATTTGGAACTTTAACGCTTCCAATATGTCTTTTGTGCAAAATGTGTTTTCTGACGGCACAGAAAAATATGTAAATAATGGTTTTGCATCAACATATAATCAAAATAGTGGTCAACACGTTTGGAAAACCGCTCCTTCAGGAACGGCAGGTAACGCTATAACCTTTACCCAAGCAATGACCTTATTTAGTGATGGTAATTTACTTTTAACAAATAGTACAGTATCTAACGCAGGCTACAAGCTAGATGTTAATGGTACAGGAAGGTTTAGTGGGGCATTGACTGCTACATCAATAACCACAAGTGCTTATTCTTATTTATATGGATTAAGAATTAGTGGTAATGATACAGGTAATACGATTTATCAAGCAACAGGTTCTTTGGGTATATCAACAGGTAGTAGTTCTATAACTTTTAATCCTTCACTTACTACTGCTTTAACATTAGCATCCACAGGAGCGGCTACATTCTCAAGTAGTGTAAGTGTTAATGGGTTAGCAACATCTGCAAACTATAAGTTAGGTGTTACGGGTGCAGCATTTATAAGTGGAGCAAATAACAAAGGCTTATTTATAACTGATAGTGCTTCTTTTGCTTCAATTGTAGGATTAAATAGTGCTTTATCTGCTTATAATTCAATAGAGTTAAGAGCAAGTGGAACAGATTATCAATTATATTTATCTACAAGTGGTAACGTTGGAATAAATCAAAATAACCCATTAAGTCCATTATCATTTGCAAATACAGCTGGAAATAAAATTGACTTTTATAACGACGGAACTGCAAGATATTCTGCACAAATTAATGGTGGTGAATTAAGATTTTATACAAATCAAACACCTGATATTATTAGTTTATATGCAGGGAATGTATTAGGATTAGTAAATAAAAATGGTAGTATTGGAATTGGAACTATCTCACCACAAACACCATTACAAATATTAAAAGATACAAATACAAATGGTACTAATCTTGAAGAAGCAAATATGGCTTTTTCTGTATTATCTGCACCTGGTCAAAGTAAAATAGCAATAGGTGCATGTAATGCTGGTAATTATGGGTATATACAAGTAATGCAAGATGCAACTAGCTGGACTAATAGAAATTTAACATTACAACCTAGGGGCGGAAATGTAGGAATTGGAACTTATAATCCTACTGATACACTACAAGTAGTTGGTTCTTCTAGATGGGGATCTGCAGGAAATTTTATAGTAAGTTCTGCTGACGGTGGTGGAGTATATATGGAATTAGCAGGAACATCAAGTGCACAAAGACAGCTTAGAATACAAGGTATTAATAATGCTGGGAATAGATATAGTTCTATAAGATTAGAAGCAGGTATAGAAGAAATAGCATTTATAACAGCAGATGCAGAACGAATGAGGATTTCAGCAGCAGGAGATTTATACTTATATAATGGTTCTATTCAACAACAAGGTGTATGGACAGTATTTAACACTGGATTTACTACAGGTAATGCTGCTTTTACTTTTGATGTAGGTGTAGGTGATGAAGGCGGTGGAGGTAATATATTTAAAGTAGAAGCAGGTTTTGCTCATTATTCAGCAATGACGTATAATTGTTTAGCAGAATTTTATATATCTACAAGAAGTACTGCTTCTGAAATAACTGATGTTGTAAGAAGAGACACTGCATATGCAGGAAGTTTTACAGCATTTAAAACAAGCTCTACAGTATTAAGAGTAGCTAAAAATGCTGGGACATATCCAGGTGGTGGAAGATATTGGATAAAAGTAACTAAAGTAAATTATTAATATTATGGGAAAAGAGTATTGTATATTTAAAAAAGATACTGGAAAACTTATATTTACAAGTCATATTGAACCTTTAAATTATATTAATGATTTAGAATTTGTTGTAATTTATTCTGATAAATTAGATTACGATTACTCATATTCTTTGATTAATGGAGTGATTACTAAAGGAAATAAATGGCCAGAAATAATAGAAAATAACTAAGAACTAATGAGTAAGAATACAAACATATCGGAATTAATAAATTACATTTCTGTAAATGGAAGTGGTGATATTGTTATGACCGGTAATCTCATTATGCCTGGTGGTGCACAGGCTGCTACTCAAACTTATGTAACTACAGCAATAAGTAATCTAGTTGCATCAGCACCTAGTACACTAGACACTCTTAATGAGTTGGCTACAGCATTAGGTAATGACGCAAACTTTGCTACTACCGTTGCAACTAGTATTGGAACTAAACAAGCACAATTAAACGGTACAGGCTTTGTGAAGGTAACAGGAACTACAGTGTCTTATGACAACGCTACGTATCTAACAACAGGTACAGCTGGAACCACTTATCTACCTCTTGCTGGTGGTACACTTACAGTGTCAAGATCTAATGGTACAAATGTAAATGTTCTTATATTAGCAGATAATTTAACAGGAGTAAGTACTCCTGGCTATGGAACAAGAATAGTAGGTTATTCTAATGGCAATAGTGTACAATCTGTAATAGGATTTGAAAATGGAGGAACAGGTACTAATAATGAATCTCAGTTATCTTTTTATACTCAAAATGTTGCTGGTAGTTTAACAAGACAATTATTAATAACTTCTACTGGTGTTGCTAATTTTTCTAATAGAATAGAAATTATATCTAATGGAGGAACTAATCCAGTTTTAGCAATTAGACAAACTAATGCTGCTACACAAGGTTATGATTTTGAAACAGAAGATGTAAGTGTAGGTAGATTAGATTTATATGGAAAAACAGTTTCAGGTAGAGTACATATGATGTCTTGGATCAAAGCTACGGGAAATGTAGGAATTGGTACTCTTAGTCCATATTCTAATGCTAAACTTCAAGTTAGAACAGGAACTAATATTAATTTAGCTTTTCAAACTGGTACAACTGATTCCTCAGGTATTAAATTAAATGCTTTTAATGATGCTGCTAATGCTAATGTACCATTTGAGTTAAATGGTTCTATTTTATATTTTAAGACGGGAGAAAGTGAGAGAATGCGTCTTACAACTACTGGTCCAACAACTATGGGTTGTTTATTAGTTAATAAAACAACAGCTGCTTCAAGTTACCCTATACAGACAACTAGTACTAATGGAGCATTTATGGCTTCTGCAACTGGATCTGGTGATGCAAATTATTATTCTACTAGTCCTACAATTGGTTACCATATTTATGGTGACCAAGGTGGAGCTGCAAAGTTTAATGTAACTGGAGGTGGTAGAGGTTACTTTGCTGCTGGAGTATTATTTGGTTCTGGGTCTTCTACATTAAACTACTATCAAGAAGGTAGTTGGACTCCACAGTTATATGCTGGAGCTTCAGCTTTTACAATGGGTGGTATTAATGAGGGTAGATATGTTAGAGTTGGAAATCTAGTAACTATATCAGGACATCTTCAATGGTCATCAGGTTCAGGATCAGGAATGGTGAGAATATCAGGATTACCATTTGCATGTACTGGTGTAAGAAGTGCTGGAAGTATGGGAGCAGTAAGTTATGGTCTTTCTTTTAATGCAGGTTATAATCATTGGGTACTAGTTATAGATCCTGGAGCAGATTTTATTTATATTATTCAAGGAGATTCAAGTGGTGGAGGATATAGTCATACACCACCAGTAGGAGGTTCAGGAATTGTTTATGGATTTAGTATAACATATCATACTTTATAATAATTAATTAATGGGTAATACAAGAAACACTGGGTACTTACAGAACATAGTACAATATGATGCTAGTAATAATATTACATTACCAGCTAAGCTTGCTGTTACTGGAACTGTGGCTATTAACAATACCACTCCTCATGATATTACTCAGTTTTCATTAGACATTAACGGTGGATTAATAGTAAAAAATACAGGTAAGACTGCTCAATTTGTTATAATAAATTCAAATCCAGCTACCGGTGGTAATCACGCATTTGTTCAGCATACAGTAGGGGGAACCTCTGGTTCTTCTTATGCAGATATTCAAGGATATTATGGATTAGCTGTTACAGGTAGCACAGTTCTTAGATTAAACCCATTAGGAGGTAATGTACTTATTGGTAGTTTAATTGGTACAGGTACAAGAGTGGTGGTTGCAGATGCAACAGGTGTATTATCTACACAAGCTATTATAACATTAGGTGATCTTAGTGGTGTACCAACATCTAGAACTCTTACTATTA
>Ga0102814_10000506_pt1 | contig 28333 bp, 29 predicted proteins | sample ColrivemetaGS741_FD_79112 | JGI IMG/M metagenome (GOLD analysis project Ga0102814, IMG submission 79112) | Estuarine microbial communities from the Columbia River estuary - Flood tide ETM metaG S.741 | ecosystem: Environmental > Aquatic > Marine > Intertidal zone > Estuary | place: USA...
CAGAAACCATGAACGAACACGTAGAATTGATTATTCATACAGAACCCTGTTTCCCTGAAGCATGTCGTTATTGCAGAATGAAGAAATGTTCTTATCGTTTAGAAGTTCAAGAAGTAGATTCGATTTGGTCAAAAGATATTTTGATGACTATTCCTGAAATGCCAAAACCAAATAAAGATATCCTCTGATTTTCACTTCAAGTTTTCCACACGTTTTAATATTCTTTATATAATTATATATATATAGTAAGTAAGTAATAGAGCGTGTGGATATGTGGATAACTTTACTCATCACCATTTTGAACTACCAATGTTTTTCTATTGTTGATAAGTTTGTTAGTAAAATCTCTATTAAAATCAATGAGATAAGGTAGTATGAGTATATTTATCCACATTTGTACATATAAAACATATCTTCATATATATGCTACTTATCCACAGGGAGTTTTTGAACTCATAGAATGTGAATAAATAATTCGAAATGTTAATCAATGTGTATAATTTTTAGCGTTTCCAATAATTACTAGTTAAAAGTTTACTTTTCCACAAAGTTATCCACCGTATGAGAGCAGTTATCCAGAGAGTTTCTTCAGCATCTGTTACCGTAGAACAGAAAATTATAGGTCAAATTGAACAAGGATTGTTAGTTCTTTTAGGTATTCACTCAAGTGATACTATTGAAAAATTAGAGTGGATGGCTTCAAAAATTGCTCGGCTTAGGATATTTGAAGATGATGAAGGGAAGATGAATAGATCAGTTCAAGATGTGAAAGGTTCCATTTTAGTTGTTTCTCAATTCACTTTATATGGCGATGCAAAAAAGGGAACAAGACCAAGTTTTATTGAAGCTGCGACTCCTGAGTTAGCTATTCCTTTGTATGAAAAATGTATAGAATTATTAAAAAACACGCATAGTTTACCAGTAGAAACAGGTGAATTTGGAGCTATGATGAAAGTAGAATTAATCAATGATGGCCCAGTTACCATCATTTTGGAGAAATAATGGCTATCATTTTCGTTTTTATAGATGGAATTGGAATTGGTAAAGAAAATGAGTTTAATCCATTTTATACTAATCAGTTACCAGCTTTTGAAATATTAAGCGGTGGTAAACTTTGTGAATCCTGTAAAGAGATATTATCTGCAAAACATGTTTTTAAACACATTGATGCCAATTTAGAAATGGATGGTTTACCACAAAGTGGCACTGGTCAAGCATCATTATTTTGCGGCAAAAATATGTCACAATTGATAGGAAAACATTTTGGACCTTATGCACACTCTCAAACAAAACCATTTTTAAAAGATCAGTCTCTATTTTCAGATGTCTTAAAATTGGGTAAATCACCACATTTTATCAATGCATATCCAAAACCATTTTTCGTAAATGCAGAAAAAAGAAGTCGCTGGTCTTGTACAACTTGGATGACAATGGGAGCTGGTTTAACACTAAATACCGAAGATTTAGTAGTAAATGGATTTGCTGTTACTGCTGAAATAAAGCAAGATTATTGGAGAAAAAAATTAGGTATTGAACTACCTGAAATATCAGAAGCAGAAGCAGCCCAACGAATATTGAAAAAAACGAATGAACATGATGTAGTTCTCTTTGAATATTTTTTAACGGATAAAGCGGGACATGAACAAAATCCAGAGAATGCTTTTTCTTCACTTGATAGAATAGATAAACTGTTACAAGAACTAATAAAGGAAATTGGAAATAACACCCTAATTATAACAAGTGATCATGGAAATATTGAAAATCTGTCTGTTAAAACACATACTAGAAATGCTGTACCATTATTTGCATATGGAGAAAAAGCTCATGTTTTTGAAAAGATAGAATCAATTATTGATGTGAAAAAAGCAATATTAAAGTGTTTTGAATAATCAATTGTCTAGTATTTTGATCTCTGTCAAAATCGTAAAACTGCATAATTTCTGTTTTTATAAAGAATTATCATTAATTGAGATAATTAAATTTTGAATTTATAATTCCTATTAAAAACAGTTTTAGTTAAAAGAGAAAATAAACCGTATTTAAATCTAGTCTCTTAATTTTACTTAAATAGAGCTCAATTTTCAGTAATCATATTTACAATTTATAGGAAACAAAAAAAATCAAGAACCCTGAATGTACTTCATTCGTTCTTGACTTTTTTAGTTCTGTAAGAAAAAGTGTGGAATTAAATTAACTCGCTACAAATGCTTTTGAATATATCATCCACAGTGCCAACACCATTTATAGAAGAGAATATACCAGTAGATTTATAGTAGCCCATTACAGGGGAAGTTTCTTTTTCATAAATCTGAAGTCTTAAAGCAACTTTTTCTGGAGTGTCATCAGCACGACCTTGTCCACGAGATAAAATACGCTTCATGAGTTCTTCATTTGGTACTTCAAGTCCAATACAAGCATTTACTTTTGAGTTGTTTTTGGCTAGAAAAGTATCAAATTGTTTTGCTTGGTTTACTGTTCTTGGAAAGCCATCTAGTATATAACCGTTTTTGTATTCTTCTTTGCTAACGGCATCAACAACTACTTCAACAACTACTTCATCTGGAACCAAATTTCCAGAATCAAGAATAGATTTAACTTTTATACCTAATTCAGTTTGGTTTTTTATGTGACCTCTGAAAATATCTCCAGTAGATAATTGTTTGATTGCGAATTTTTCCTCCAATAATTTTGCTTGTGTGCCTTTTCCAGCACCAGGAGGTCCAAATAAAACTAAAATCATAAATTATGAAAAAATAATATGTTAGAATTAGAAATTAACATTACGGCGAAAAGTACAAACTAAAACCAACCTGTTTTTTTGATACTGCAAAATAGAGCCGTAAATATTAAGGGTCTTTTTTTTGAGACAAGAAAATACTTTAATTACAAAAGAGTTCAAAAAAATAACAAAATCATAATCGTAATGAATCAATTATTAACAATTGTGTTTTACCTTTTGTTTTATTTTCTGTTTCTAAGTTTGAAAATTTATTTCATTAATTCTTAATAAAACATTCTTTGTGAACACAAGAGCTATTCACTTTAAGGTAAAATGATAGTGAGTTCTCTTGTAAATCGTTTCTGAATATCAAAAATTGTATCGTTTTATGAAAAAAGTAGCTCAACTTTTATTTCTTACCTTTTTGTTAATTGGTAATTATTCGCTTAATCTTTCTGCACAACATGTAAAACATCAAGCTGGGCCAATGTTAGGTTATGTTGAACACATGGAGGTTGGAATTTGGTATCAAACAAAGACAGAAGCTTCAGTTCAGTTATTGTATTGGAAAAAAAGCGATCCAAAAAAAGTTTTTAAAACGGAAACAATTGAAGTTTCTGCTGAAGAATATTTTATCGCAAAATTTGTTTTAGTGAATTTGGATTTTGGAACAGATTTCGAATATCAAGTTAGTGTTGATAGTAAAATTTTAAAATTCGATTATCCACTTCAATTTACTACACAAGATTTATGGCAATGGAGAAAAGACGCACCAGATTTTACGGTTGCAATGGGAAGTTGTCTGTATGTAAATGATCCTCCTCAAGATAGACCAGGAAAACCATATGGTGCATCACCACAAATTATTGAGTCTATAGCTGATAAGAAGCCAAATGTGATGCTTTGGACAGGAGATAATCTGTATTACAGAGAAACAGATTTTTATTCCAAAACCAGAATGGATTATAGAAATAAAGAAGTAAGAAGTCTAAAAGTGATGCAAAGACTCTTAGCAACAGCTGCAAATTATGCAACTTGGGATGACCATGATTTTGGTCCTAATAACTCTGACCGTTCTTACAAGTACAAAGATGAAACCTTAAAACTATTTAATTCCTATTGGTTTAATCCTGGCGCTGGTGAAGTAGATAATAAAGGCGTTTATTTTGATTTTAAATACAACGATATCGATTTTATTTTACTTGATGATGGATATCACAGAGCTCCAAATGATTTAATTGATTCAAGTAAAACCTTTTTTGGTAAAAAGCAGTTTACTTGGTTGAAAGATAGATTACTTAATAGTTCAGCCCCGTTTAAAATTGTCATTAATGGAAATCAAACCATTAATGCTAATAATCCATATGAAGGGTTCAATCATTATTATAATGAGCAAAAGGAATTAATCGATTTTATAAAAAAACAAAAAATAGAAGGAGTCGTCTTTTTTTCAGGAGATAGACATCATACAGAACTACTAAAGTTAGAACAAGCTGAAATGTACCCTCTTTATGAGTTCACAAATTCTCCATTAACAAGTGGATATAATGCTTATTTGAGCGAAAACGAATTAAAAAATCCTTTACGTATTAAGGGAACTTTGGTGGACTCTACTCAAAATTTTGGGATGATGAAAGTATTTGGTCCTAGAAAAAATCGCTCAATTACCTTACAAACATTTGATCCAAAAGGGAAATTGATTTGGGAACACACGATTAATGAAAGTGAATTGAAGTTCAAATCTGTAAAATAGATAAAATGAGTAATCCCTGGTTCGCTAGGGATCTTTTCTAATAAATGAGAAACGATAGTATTAATGCTTTAATGCTATCGTTTCTCAAAAATGATCTACTTCTCTAAAGAGTTAAATAACTTATTAACATGAAATAACTAATAAATCGTGAGCAAAACGAACATGTTTAGGTAACTCATGTTCAATTTCATGTTGCTTAACTTGGCTGTTCATGTGTACTAGCCAAGCATTTTGAGGATTAATTTTATTAATGACTTCTATGGCTTCTGGAATAGTAAAATGAGTTGGGTGTGTAGGGCTCATTCGTAATCCACTAATAACCAATTGGTTACAATTCATACAAAAGCGTATAGATTCATCTGTTAAATAAGATAGATCAGTAATAAAAACTAAATCATTGATTTTATAAGCCCATACTTCCATAGATCCATGTTCTACTGGAAAGGGAGTAATAGTTAAATCACGAAACTCAAAAGTTTGAAATAAACGTAACTGTAGAAATTCAAAATCAACAGAACCAGGCGTTTTAATAGGGGGGAACATGTAAGAAAATCGCTCTTTAATGGATTGAACACAGTTTGGAGAAGCAATAGTTTTTATTGGTTTTTTTTGAACATAGTTAAAGGGGCGTAAATCATCTAAACCTCCAATATGATCAGCGTGTTCATGCGTTAAAAGAAGCAAATCTATTTTCTTAATTCCTGAACGCAAACTTTGAAACCTAAAATCAGGACCAACATCAATTAATAAAGAAGTTTGCTCAGTTTGTATCCAAGCTGAAACACGTAAACGGTAATCTCTTGGGTCAAGACTTGGACTATCGTAAGAAAAACCGCCAGCAACTGGAACTCCCATTGAAGTACCTGTACCTAAAAAGCTTAGTTTCATGATAAGTCAAACTCCTCATTCTTCTTTTTGCCGTATGGGCTTAATTTCCAAATCCGTTCTAATTCTTTTCGAACAACAGGTTTAATGAATTGATCATCCATTTTTAAATCAAAAAGAACCTTAGCTAATAACGATATTTGATAATCAATAGGGTGTAATTTATTTAAAACAAGATACTTTTTACCCTCAACAGTACAAGAATCGCTTTTAAAATTCCCTTTTTCTTTTCTGATTTCAATACCGTAGCTAGTCAATAAATCTTCTAATTCTGAATATAAACGATCTGTTTTCATACTTAAAAACTTAATCCTAGCCCAAAAGTTAGAGCATTTAAGTTGTAATCAAAAAGAAATGAATCAATATCGTAAACATGATATAAATAGGAACCATGAATAGATAATCGTGAATTACTCCAAACCCTTAATGTATGTAATACAACTTTACTTTCAAGTAAGGTTTTACTTCCATAGTTCCCGCCAATTCCACGAGCCGAAAAACCATAGTGAGCTAATTGACTAATATGAAGTCTTAACCAAGGTTGAAATTGAAAAGAGGATTCAATTCCCGTTCCGAATGTAAAACCAGTCTGTTCAAAACGACTCTCTGTTAAATTCACATCAGAAGAAGAAATGGTAAATGAATCTGTTGTTAAATGAATTGGAATACCAATATTAAAATTTCTAGTTCTAGTTAAGTTTAGATTTCCTAAAAAAGTTAAAGATAAACTGGAGTATCGTAATTGATTTTGAGGACCAAGAGAGGACCCATAATCAAAATGGATATGAACTAAACCAAATTGGCCATGTAAATAATAAACAGGGTCGTTAAAATTAAATTGAGCTGTTTCTAATCTATAGTCTGAAGATGTTTTACCATTGTAAGAAAAGTCTAAAAAAGAAACACCAGCAGAAATAATTAGAGATGACTCGTCTGTAAATGTGTCTTTTTTTTGTGATTTAACAGAAAACATTTGTGCCGAGAGGCTTTCAAATGCTAGAAAAAGAAACAGAAAAAGAGTAAGTTTAAAGTTCACTTTATTCATAGATAGAAGAGAAAAGGAACGAATTTCGTTTAATTTTATATTCTTAAAACACATAGTAACAATTAATTTTTCAAAATAGTATGAAAATTTTAATATCTCTCCTTATAGGAGCTTTTTTTATGTCATTTTCTTCTGACTCATTTTATGGGTATACCGTAAAAAACATAGATGGAGTTGATGTTTCATTAGAAGCATACAAAGGTAAAGTATTGCTTGTTGTAAATACAGCATCAAAATGCGGTTATACTCCTCAGTATGAAGGTCTGCAAGAAATATATTCTAATTATAAAGAACAAGGTTTTGAAATTTTAGGTTTTCCTGCAAATAACTTTATGGGACAAGAACCTGGAAGTGACGAAGAAATAAAAGAGTTTTGTACAGCAAAGTATAATGTGGAGTTTCAAATGTTTTCAAAAGTGTCTGTAAAAGGCAAAGATCAACACCCTTTATTTTCGTTGTTAACTGAAGCAGAAAATCCTGATTTTAAAGGTAATATTAAATGGAACTTTGAAAAATTCCTTATTTCTAAAGATGGTACTCTTCTTCATCGTTTTCGTTCAGGTGTAAAGCCAACAGATAAAGAAATGAAAATGGCTATTGAAGCTGCATTAAAGAATTAAAATATTTACGATATGGATTAAAAAAAGGCTGCCTGAGTATTCAGGCAGCCTTTTTTTTGTAATAAATTCTAAAAAAAGTCGATTTTGACTTAATTAATCCATTCAGCTATAAATACATTTGTATCACGACTTGGTTTTCTATCTGCTCGTCTATTTGAAGAAAAAACTAAATATTTACCGTCGTTAGAAAACATTGGGAAAGCATCAAATGTGCCTGAATTTGTGATTTGTTCAAGTTTTTTAGTACTTGGGTCTATCATAAAAATATCAAAAACACGTCCGCCTTTATCCATAGTATGATGATTTGAAGAAAACAAAATTCGTTTATTATCAGGGTGGAAAAAAGGAGCCCAATTTGCGCCTGGTAAATTCGTGATTTGTTCAACATTATTACCATCTATATCTGATGTATATAAATTCATTGCTTTTGGTTCAACTAAGCCTTTAGACAATAGATCTTTGTAAATAGGCAACTCTTCATCATTTGGTCTACTAGCTCTCCATACAAGCTTTTTAGAGTCGTGTGAGAAGAATGCACCTCCATCATAACCTGGCAAAAAAGTAATTTGCTTGAGTTCTTTGGTTTCGAATTCATATCTCCATAAATCTAAATCGCCTGAGCGGGTAGAGGTAAAGATCATATATTTACCATCTGGTGAAATGGTAGGCTCTGCATCATAACCTTCGCCACCAATTAACAATTTCGATTCTGCTGTTGATGAATCTTTTGCATAAATATCAAATGAATCATAGATTGCCCAAACATATCTTCCACCTTCAAAAACAGGGGCTGTTGGGCAGTTCTCATTAGCAGCGTGTGTGGAAGAGTAAACAATTTTTCCATTTGGATGAAAATAGGAACAAGTAGTTCTTCCTTTTCCTGTAGATACCTCTTGATATTGCATACCAGAACTAATTGGGCTTCCATCAGCATTCATAATATAAATCTGATCGCAACCTTGTGAATTTATTTCAGACCAGTCGGATTGAAAAATGATTTGTTTATTGTCAAAACTCCAATAAGCCTCCGCATTATTTCCACCAAACGTTAATTGACGAATATTTTTTAAGTGTATTTCAGAAGCAAATTTTAATGAGTCAATTTGCTTAACGGCTTTTGGTTTCTCAATAGGCTGTACGGGTTTTTCTGTAATAACTGGTTTTTCAGAACTACAAAAACTAAGTAACGGTATAAGGGCTAATAGATATGTTTTTTTTAATTGCATAGGATTGGTTCAGTTTAATAAATGTGATCGTAAGAAAAATCTTGGGATTGCCACTTTTAATGATTGGCCCGTTTCTGTCTCCATATCATATACACCTTCCATAGAACCGGATGGTGATTTAAGGACACAATAACTTTGATAGGTAAATGATTCGTTCGGTTTTATTATAGGTTGTTTACCAATTACACCTTCGCCGTTCACTTCATAAATATCACCTATACTATCTTTAATTAACCAACTTCTGCGTAAAAGTTGAACATTTTCAGATTGATGATTTTGGATGGTAACGGTGTAAATAAAAACGTATTTCTGCGTTATCACATTAGATTTATCTTCCGCATAAACTGGTCTAACGCTGACACTAATTTCATTTGAAAGTTGTTTATATTCGAACATTCTCAAAAATAATAATTATTACTGCATTTTACTGCATTTTTGGCTTATTAAGTATTGACTTCGTTTAATTATTGTTGTTATATTTAAGTCTTCCAAAAAATGGTCCGGTAGTTCAGTTGGTTAGAACGCCTGCCTGTCACGCAGGAGGTCGAGGGTTCGAGTCCCTTCCGGATCGCAAGCTCATCATTTTAATGATGAGCTTTTTTTTTATCTGATAGTTTTGATTCCCGATAAATTCTATTTCGGTGATAATGCACTTTAACTTTTATGTTCTATGTGTATCAATGTGTCCTTCTTTTGTTAATCAGCCTTTTTATTCAAATTCGTAGATCTTATGCTTTCATCAAATTATCCTAAATACGATGTAATTGTTGTCGGTGGTGGTCATGCCGGAAGTGAAGCCGCAGCCGCAGCCGCAGGAATGGGTTCTAAAACCTTGCTCATTACCATGAATCTTCAGACTATTGGTCAAATGAGTTGTAATCCAGCCATTGGTGGAGTCGCGAAAGGGCAGATTGTTCGTGAAATTGATGCCTTAGGTGGAATAATGGGAAAGGTAACCGATCAAGCTTCAGTACAATTTAGAATGCTTAACTTGAGTAAGGGACCTGCAATGTGGAGTCCAAGGGCTCAATGTGATAGAATGTTATATGCTCAATTGATTCGTGAAGCACTTGAAAGTATTCCAACATTGCATTTTAGACAAGATAATGTAGTTGAAATACTGATAAATGAAGACAAAGAAGTTTATGGAGTAAAAACGCAAGTAGGACAAGTGTATCATGCTGATAATATTATTGTTACGAGTGGCACATTTTTAAATGGACTTATCCATATAGGAGAGAATCAGTATGGTGGAGGACGTTCTGGTGAACGTGCATCTACAGGAATAACTGAATGTTTGATAAAATACGGATTTGAAGCAGGTAGATTAAAAACAGGTACTCCTCCAAGATTAGATGGTAGAAGTATTGATTATTCTAAACTAGAAATTCAATATGGAGACGAAAATCCTAAATCATTTTCATTCTCTACAAAGAAAATGCCTACTCATGAGAAGCAGTTAACCTGCTGGATAGCTTATACTGATACTTCTGTTCATGAGGAATTACGCCTAGGTTTTGATAGAAGTCCAATGTTTAATGGAAGAATAAAATCAACAGGTCCAAGATATTGTCCATCAATTGAAGACAAAATAAATCGTTTTGCTGATAAAGATAGACATCAATTATTTTTGGAACCCGAAGGGTGGAATACATATGAAATGTATTTAAATGGATTTTCTACTTCTCTGCCAGAAGATGTTCAATATGAAGCGTTAAAGAAAATTGCTGGTTTTGAAAATGTTGTAGTGTTACGACCAGGCTATGCTATTGAATACGACTATTTTCCCCCACATCAAGTTAAGCGATCCTTAGAAACAAAATTGATTAATGGTTTATTTTTTGCCGGACAGATTAATGGAACTACTGGTTATGAAGAAGCTGCGTGCCAAGGACTTATGGCTGGTATTAATGCAGCAAGAAGAGTTCAAAAAAAAGAGGCAATAGTTTTAAAAAGATCTGAAGCCTACATAGGTGTTCTAATTGATGATTTAGTTTCAAAAGGAACAAATGAGCCATATAGAATGTTTACATCTCGTGCTGAACATCGAATTATATTGAGACAAGATAATGCTGACTTAAGGTTAATGGAGGTTGGCAATGAAATCGGATTAGTAAAGGATTCGGATTACGAAGTGTACCTTGCTAAAAAGAATGAAATAGAACTTACTTTAAAGGAGTTGCATAATTATTCCGTTAAGCCTGATGTTTACAATACATATCTTGAATCAATAACATCATCAGCTCTTAATCAATCAATTAAATTGCCAAAATTATTAACTAGACCTGAAATTAGTTTAAATGCACTAATAGCGGTTGATGACTCATTAAAGTATTTGATTGAATCTATTACAAAGAATGATGAAGTCATTGAGCAAGCTGAGATTCAAATTAAATATGCAGGTTATATTCAAAAAGAGTTTGAAATGGTTAGCTCTTTTAATCGTCAAGAAAATTTAAAAATACCAGTCTCAATAAATTATCAATCAATTCATAGTTTATCTGCAGAGGCTGTTCAAAAATTAAAAAAAGTAAAACCTGAGACTATTGGTCAAGCTTCCAGAATATCAGGAGTTAATCCAAGTGATATTGCTATATTAATGGTATATATTAAAAACTAATGTTTCACGTGAAACAATGAATCGAAGCTTATGAATAACAATTTAGAAATCGTCAATGTTTCACGTGAAACATTCCAAGAAATAGAATGGTACAATATGAAGTACCTTCCATTTTATAAAGAATATGTACGCCAAATATTATGGTGGAACGCTAAGATTAACTTGGTTAGTAGGAATCAATCTGAACAGTCGATTCAAGAGCATATCAGACATTCATTAGTTCCTTGTATTACAGAAACCTTTTGGAAAGCAAGGACTATTGTTGATGCAGGAACCGGTTCTGGCTTACCTGGAATACCTTTATCATACTTGCATGACGATGCTGTTTTTCATTTGGTGGATATTAATATGAAAAAAGTAACTGCTGTAAAACAGATGTTATATAATTTAAAACCACCAGCTACAGATGTTCATTGTGCAGATGTTGCAACTTTTGTTCCGCCTCTAAAAGAAAAGTTGGTGATGGTTAGTAAGCATGCATTTAAATTAGATGAGTTACTGATAAAAGAATTCCCTGTTAAATACGATGGATTTTTATTCCTCAAGGGAAATGACTATCAATCAGAATTAAACGATGAAATATTCGATAAATTTACCGTCAGAGCATATAACTTACAGTCTGGGACAGATATTCCCTTTTATAAACAAAAGTATTTGTTAGAAATTCTACCTAAAGAATAAAAAGAGATAAAATTATGAGCGACTCGATTAAAAGCGCTGATAGGCGCTTAAAACTATTATTAATGCTTCAGTCGAGTAAACAATTATCAGTAAATAAAATTGCTGATTATTTTGGTGTAAGCAGGAGAACTGTGTTTCGTGACTTGAGGGCACTACAAGATATGGAAGTGCCCATTATGCACGATTCTGTTGAGGGTTATAGTTTAATGAAAGGGTATAAGGTGCCTCCTCTAATGTTTACAGAAAGAGAATTGGCTAGTATTGTTTTGGGGCTTTCATTTATGAAAGGTCAAACAGATGAGTCAATGAGAAGTGATGCAGATCAGGTCTTGTTAAAAATTAAGAATGTGATCCCGTCGAATCTATTAACGTTTATTCAATCTATTGAAGAAAATGTAATTTCATCTCCTTACTATTCAGACTTAAATTCTTATTCACAATTAGGTGATTGGTTCTCCATTTGTTCTGCAATTTCAGAGCGCTCACGCATAGAATTCGAATATATAGATGCGCAAGGGGAGAAGACTCAGCGACAAATAGACCCCTATTTTATCGTTTTATATCAAGATCATTGGAATGTTATAGGGTATGACTATTCCAGAAATGATAGAAGAAATTTTAAATTGGAAAGTATTTCGAATACAAATCTGCTACCTAATCGATTTACTTCAATCACTAATGAACAAAAGAAAAGATTAATCTATAATCTAAAAGCTGAGAATCAGACAACTCACACATTAAGCGTAAAAAGCGAAAATATAAACTCATTTTTAAAAGTGTTTCCTGCTCTAATTCTTAAAAAAGAAGTCATAAACGATAAAATAAAACTTAGCTTTTCTTTTGATAATATTGAATTTATAGCGTCATTTTTAGTAGCTCATCTCAACTATATATCTATAGATTCTGATGATTTAAAAAAAGAGATAAAAGCGCAGTTGCAAAAAAGAATTTCAAGTTTAGATTGAATCAAAACCTAGCTAATAACACGTAGAACGTTAAAACAAAAAAGGCTGAATAGATTATTATTCAGCCTTTTTTTTAAATAGGATTGGGCTATTTATTCTTCAGAGTTATCTTCGAATAAGTCACCTGTTTCACTTCCGTCATCTGGAATTTGATTTTCAGGTTTAATGACAATCACTTCACCATTTGCATCAGTAGTTCCTTCAACTATTTCTTCGTCATCGTCTTTTACAACTCGTGTAACTCCACCAATCATATCTTCAGAACCTAAACGAATTATTCGAACTCCTTGAGTATTTCTTCCAAGTGTTCTAATGTCACTTACGTGCATTCTGATAATTTTACCATTTGTGGTAATTACCATTAAATCGTCACTGTCTGAGACTTCTTTTAATGAGACTAAATCGCCAGTTTTTGGAGTAATTTTCATGGTTATTACACCTTTTCCACCACGACTTTGTTCTCTATAGTCATCAACAAGGCTTCTTTTTCCATATCCATTTCCAGAGATAGCTAATACTGTAGACTCGTGTGTATTACGAATTACAACCATATCAACAAGTGAATCTCCTTCACCGATTTGAATACCTTTTACACCTGTAGTATTTCTACCCATATCTCGAACATCGCTTTCTTTGAATCGAATTGCACGTCCGTCATTGGTAGCCATAATAATTGTACTGGTTCCATCTGTTAGGGCTGCTTCGATTAGAGTGTCATCTTCGCGAATATTTATTGCGATAATACCATCTTTTCTTGGTCTAGAATACGATTCTAAATTGGTTTTTTTGATGATACCATGCTTGGTAGCCATTATGATATAATGGTTATTAATATACTCTTCGTTATCTAAGCTTTTAACTGGAACAAAGGTTTTGATCGAATCATCTTTTTCAATGTTAATCAAATTGACAATTGCACGACCTCTAGTTGTTCTCGTTCCCTCAGGAATTTCATAAACTTTTAACCAATAACATTTACCTTTTTCAGTAAAGAAAAGAATGTAATTATGGTTTGTAGCTACAAACAGATGTTCAATATATTCTTCATCTTTAGTAACTGCGCCTTTCATTCCTGTTCCACCTCTTCGTTGACGCTTATAGCCACTTACAGGAGTTCTTTTGATAAAACCTTTATTGGAAATTGTAACAACTACATCTTCATCAGCAATCATGTCTTCAACATTGAAGTCTTCAGCTGAATAAACGATTTGAGTTCTTCTATTATCACCGTATCGATCTTTTAAATCTTTAATCTCGGTTTTTATAATAAGAGTTTGTCTTTCTCTACTTGATAAAATATCACGGAATTCACGAATTTGATCAACTATTTCTCTGTATTCAAGATCAATTTTGTCTCGCTCTAAGCCTGTTAGCTTTTGAAGACGCATGTCTAAAATCGCTTTAGCTTGTAAGTCTGTTAAAGCGAAATTTCTTCTTAAACGAATATTTGCTTCAGCTACATTAGATGAACTTCTAATTGTTTTAATAACCTCATCAAGATTATCAAGCGCAATTTTTAAACCTTCTAAAATGTGAGCTCTTGCTTCAGCGTGATCTAAATCATATAAAGTTCTTCTTATAATAACTTCAATACGATGTTCAACAAAGTGCTTAATTAATTCTTTTAATCCCATTACTTTCGGACGTCCTTTAACCAAAGCAAGGTTAATGACACCGAAAGTGGTTTGCATATTTGTGTATTTAAATAACTGATTAATAACTACACTAGGTGTAGCTCCTCTCTTTAGGATAATTACCAAACGCATTCCATCTCTGTCAGATTCATCGCGAATATCAGCAATTTCAGTTAGTTTATCATCTCCTACAAGCTCAGCAATCTTTTCGATAAGCATTGCTTTATTTACTTGATAAGGTAGCTCTGTTACAACAATTTGTTCTCTATTACCACGAAGTTCTTCAACATTAGCTCTTGCACGAAGTGTGATTTTACCACGACCTGTTTCATAAGCATCTTTAACTCCTTCATACCCATAGATTATACCCGCAGTAGGGAAATCCGGAGCGATAATGAATTTCATGAGCTCTTGATTGGTGATCTCATTATTATCTATATAAGCAGTAACTCCATCAACGACTTCACGCAAATTATGTGGCGCCATGTTTGTTGCCATACCAACAGCAATACCTGATGAACCGTTAACCAAAAGGTTTGGTAACATAGCGGGAAGTACAGTTGGTTCGGAAAGTGTATCATCAAAGTTCGGTTGATAATCAACGGTTTCTTTGTTGATATCTGATAACATTTCCTCAGCAATACGCTTCATTCTAACTTCAGTATAACGCATAGCAGCCGCTGAATCGCCATCAACTGAACCAAAGTTTCCTTGACCGTCAATTAAGGGATAGCGTAATGAGAAATCCTGAACCATACGAACAATCGTATCATAAACAGCAGAATCTCCGTGTGGGTGATACTTACCTAAAACTTCACCAACGATACGAGCACTTTTTTTATACGGACGATTATGTAACATCCCAAGTTCACTCATACCATAAAGTACACGCCTGTGAACCGGTTTTAGACCGTCTCGTACATCAGGCAATGCACGAGATACAATTACGGACATAGAGTAATCTATGTACGACGATTGCATTTCATCTTCAATAGTAACTTTAATTATTTTATCTGTAGCCATTTTTACTAACCTGTATTAAATATCTAATTTTGCATACTTTGCATTGCGTTCAATAAATTCTCTTCTTGGTTCAACGGCATCACCCATTAATACAGAAAATAGTCTATCAGCAGCAGCTGCGCTTTCAATGTTTACTTGTTGCAAAGTGCGTGTCTCAGGATTCATTGTTGTATCCCAAAGCTGATCAGGGTTCATTTCTCCAAGACCTTTATAACGAGATACATCTGTTTTAAATTTAGTTTCCTTACGAACACGTGCTAGAATTTTATCCCGGGTTGCATCATCCCACGCATATTCAATGTTTTTACCAAATGAAATTTTATACAAAGGTGGAGTTGCAATATAAATGTGACCAAACTCAACAAGTGGATGCATATATCTATAGAAGAAGGTTAGAATCAATGTTCTAATGTGAGATCCATCAACATCCGCATCTGTCATAATAATAATCTTGTGATAACGAAGCTTCTCAAGATCAAAATCGTCGCTGTGTCCAACACCTGTACCCAGTGCTGTAATCATAGCACGAATTTCTTTATTCTCTAAAATCTTATTTATTCTAGATTTTTCTACGTTTAATATTTTTCCTCTTAGAGGTAAAATTGCTTGAAAACTTCTGTTTCTGCCCATTTTAGCAGAACCACCAGCAGAATCGCCCTCAACCAAATAAATTTCACAATGTTCTGGCTCGTTAATGGAACAGTCTGCTAATTTACCCGGTAAACCTGCTCCTGCCATTACACTTTTACGTTGAACTAATTGTCTTGCTTTACGAGCTGCTTCTCTAGCTTCTGCTGCAAGCAAAACCTTTTCAATAATCATTTTAGCAATTTTTGGAGACTGCTCTAAATGTTCATTTAGTTTTTCATAAACCAAAATTTCAACAATACTTTGAACTTCAGAATTCCCAAGTTTGGTTTTTGTTTGACCTTCAAATTGTGGTTCTGGTACTTTAATCGAAATAACAGCAGTTAATCCTTCACGGAAATCATCTCCGCTTAAAGAGATTTTACCCTTTAACATGTTATTTTTTTCAGCATAGTTTTTTAAAGAACGAGTTAATGCTCTTCTAAAACCTGATACGTGTGTCCCGCCTTCATGAGTATTGATATTATTTACATAGGAGTGAACATTTTCAGAATAGGACTTATTGTATTGTATCGCTATTTCTAAAGGAACGTTATCTGATTCACCAGCTATATAAATTGGGTTTGAGTCATAGGTGTCTCTATTTTCGTCTAAATACTTTACAAAGTCGCGAACACCACCTTCATAATGAAAGAGCTCTTTTCTTTGTTCACCAGTTTCATCATCGATATCGCGTTCATCAATTACTTGTATTGTAACGAGTGGATTTAAAAACGCAAGTTCTCTCATGCGTTCAGCTATGATTTCATATTTGAACTCAACAGTTTGAGTGAAAATGCTCGGATCTGGAAAAAAGGTTACTATAGTTCCTCTTTTTTCCGTTTTACCAAGTTGTTCCATAGGAGCTTTAGGAATTCCTAATTCAAACTCCATTTTATAAACATTTCCATCTCTGTGAACTTCTGCAACAAATAAGGTTGCTAATGCATTAACGCAACTAACACCTACACCATGAAGACCACCGGAAACCTTGTAAGTGTCTTTGTCAAATTTACCACCAGCATGAAGTTTAGTTAAAACCACTTCAAGAGCTGATACCCCAAATTTTGGGTGAATATCTACTGGAATCCCACGGCCATTATCTGTTACCGTAATTGAACCATTATTATTAATTGAAACGGTGATAAAATCACAATACCCAGCAAGAGCTTCATCAATGGAGTTGTCAACGACTTCATTGATGAGATGATGCAATCCTCTAGATCCTGTATCACCGATATACATTGCCGGTCTTTTTCTAACAGCTTCTAAACCTTCAAGTACCTGAATATTTGAAGCTTGATAGTTAGACCTATTGTTTTCAGACATATTACTATATTAAATTGTGCGCATTAATTAGTTAAATAACGGTCTAAAATAACGCATAGGCTTGCAATATCAAAATGAGCAATGAATAAACTTGACTTGGCCCTATATCGAAAGGCACGTCAAAAATAGAGATACTGGAATTGTGTTGATAAGTAGTGGATAAGTTGAGATTATATTAAATAGTTCTTGCATCAGTCGATAAATAAAGCTATATTTTTCTTCTTTTCAAAAAACTTAAAGGTAACACCATGTCGCGTCGAGACGATTTAACTGGTAAGAAGGCGTACAACGGCTACCGTTCTTCCCACGCCAACAACAAAACGAAACACAAGTTTCATTTAAATTTACAGAAGCGTAAGTTCTACCTTCCTGAAGAGGATATGTGGATTACTTTAAAAGTAACTGCAAAAACGCTTCGTACTATCAACAAAAAAGGTATTTCAGCTACGTTGCGTGATGCAGCAGCTGGTAAACTCTAAAATCTGAAATAGGATGGCAAAAAAAAGTAAAGGTGTACGTATTCAGGTTATCCTAGAATGTACAGAAGCCCCTGGAACATCCCGATATGTTACGACTAAAAGTCGTCGTAATACTCCGGGTCGTATGGAATTAAAAAAATACAATTCCAGACTCAGAAAACATACAGTTCATAAAGAAATTAAATAAAAGGCATACACCATGGCAAAGAAGCAAACATTCGGTGATAAAGCTCTACAAAACAAGCTTGGTATCCGTAAAATGGCTAAAGTTATAATTGCTAAAAAACGCGCCGGTGGTTCTTATGGTTATTCAGAGTCCATTGTTGATGTTAATGAAGTAAGCGATTTCTTAGCTAAAAATAAATAGTTTTTTAAATTTCTTGAAGAACGGTTTATAGGCTGTACACATCGTGTTCAGCCTTTTTTTGTTTTCCAAAAAATATGAACTGAAAGAATGAGTCTTTTAGAAATCATAAGTGAAAAATCTACTACCTTAAACCTTTAAACGTTCCGTATTTTCACTTGTAATAAATGAACAAATTAACAATATGATTATGGGTTTATATCAACAGATTCTAGACGACCTAAAAGCATCGATGCTTGCTAAAGAACAAGATAAAACAATGGTTCTTAGAGCATTGAAATCTGCAATTATGAAAAAAGAAATTAGTATTCGTCAAGGTGGTACTGCTACTTTGAGTGAAGAAGAAGTGGTTAGTGTTATTACTAAAGAGGCCAAACAAAGAAAAGATTCGATTGAACAGTTTGAAAATGCTAGTCGATTTGATTTGTCTGAAAAAGAGAAATATGAGCTTTCTGTAATTGAAACTTATTTGCCTAAACTAATGAGTGAAGACGAAATCACTAAAATAGTAAATGAAGTAATTGAATCTGTTGGTGCAACTGGACCATCAGATATGGGAAAAGTTATGGGCAAACTGATGCCTAAAGTAAAAGGCAAAGCTGATGGCGGACTTGTTAATAAAATTGTAAAATCTAAATTGTCATAACAGTATGGAAACTCTTGATATTATTATTCTTTTACCATTAGCATACTTTGGTTATAAAGGTTATCAGAGTGGGCTTATTAAAGAAGTTCTAGGAATTATTGGACTTGTTTTGGCTGTATTTTTAACTATAAATTATTTAGATCAGTTTAGTTCTTATGCTAAAGAGTTATTGAGTTTAAAGGATGATTACAACCCCTTCATTTTTGGAACGATGCTCTTTGTTTCAGTCATGGTTGTCATAAATCTGATAACTTATATTGTTTCTAAGTTACTCGCGGCTATAAAGTTAACCTTTGTAAATAAGTTACTTGGCTTAGCTTTTGGTCTATTGAAGGCAGGTTTATTAGTAAGTGCAATATTGATATTAATTTCTGGCTTTGGCTACCCTTCAGAACCGACAAAAAAAGCTTCTGTAAGTTATTCGTATTTGATTAAAGTTGCGCCTACTGCCTATAATGCAATTGCTTTAGTTTATCCTGGTGCCGAAGATTTTTCTAAAACCATCAAGAAAACTATTGATGAAAACAACCCATTGAACTCCATTAATTTTTAAAAAATGTCCAAATTTTTACCCGTTGATGAACAATTGGCGATAATCCGCCGTGGAACAACTGAAATTATTCCAGAAACGGAACTCAAGGCAAAATTAGAAGAGTCATTAAAGACAGATAAACCACTGAGAATAAAATTGGGCTGTGATCCAACACGCCCTGATTTACATTTGGGACATTCAGTGATCTTAAGAAAATTAAGACAATTTCAAGATTTAGGTCATCATGCTATTTTGATAATTGGAGATTTTACATCTCTAATTGGAGACCCGACAGGTCAAAATAAAACAAGACCAGCATTAACTCCTGAAATCATTAAGGAAAACGGGGAAACTTATTTTAAACAAGCTTCCAAAATCCTAGATCCAGATAAAACAGAAATTGTGTATAACTCAGACTGGCTTGGAAAAATGAATTTCGCTGACGTTATTAAACTAGCGGGACAAATGACAGTGGCTAGAATGTTGGAGCGCGATGATTTTAGTAAGCGCTATTCCAATAATGATATGATTTCTTTACATGAGTTTTTATATCCACTTGCTCAAGGGCAAGATTCTGTACATTTGAAATCTGATGTTGAATTAGGTGGAACAGATCAAAAATTCAATTTACTTGTTGGTCGACAGCTTCAAAAAGATAATTCTATTTCTCCACAAATATGTTTAATGATGCCTTTACTTGTAGGAACAGATGGGGTTCAAAAGATGTCAAAATCCTATGATAATTATATTGGCTTAGACGACGAACCCAACAATATGTATGGTAAGTCATTATCCATTCCTGACAGCTTGATATACACCTACTTTGAGTTACTAACTGATGTTGAAACCTCAGCATTGCCAGGATTTAAAGAAAAGGCAGAAACAGATCCAAGAAATGCCAAACATGATTTAGCTCATGTAATTACGGCCATGTATCATGGAAAAGAAGCAGCCAATGAAGCACGATTACACTTTGAAAAAACAGTAGTAAATAAAGGCATTCCTGATGAAATGGACGAGTTTCCATTAGAAGCGAATAGTACTCAATCGTTAGTCAATTTTATTAAGACAATTGGTTTTTCTCCAAGTAATGGAGAGGCTAAAAGGCTAATTCAACAGGGGGGCGTTAGTTTAGACGGCGAGCAAGTTAAAGACTTTGGCTTCGAGATTGTTCTAAAACAAGGTGAGGAAGTAGTTCTAAAAGTTGGGAAAAGAAAATTTGCTCGATTAATAGGCCAGTAGTAATAAAAAGGAGTCTTTGTAACTCCTTTTTTTAAATCTAATCAACTACGAAATTAAATCGAATTTTTGAGTATATATCGCCAAGTATTACTTCATTATCACCTTTTTTAAGATCTACTACTTTAGAGCGATTGCTTAATCCCACGCGAACTCCATTAATGAGACTTCCATAGCGAGAACCTCTATCACTAATTTCAATGGTGTTATTTCGCAATGAAATTAATAAGTGATGTGGTGAAACTTGATAAGGAACACTATCATGAAGCATAAGGTCATTAATTCCTAAAACATCATTATCTTCTTGTCTTCCAATTCTGAAGGGAAATTCTTTTACATCAAACTTTTTGGCTCCTAATGCTGATTTGGCTGCCTCCGTTGTTGGTTTAATAGTTAATTTTGATGGAGAAGAAAATTCATGACCACCTTCAGCGCTTGTAATAACGGAAATATCTGAAGAAAGAGCTGATATAACTTGATTTGTTGTTCTCAATCTCTCGAACATTGTTCTTAAAACAGGAATCAAAGGACTTTCGTTTTCTGCTGAAAAGTGCTTCAGAAAAGATGACTTTTGTGTGACGGCTACTTCAACATTGGATAGAGCCATTACAGTTGCGGATCTTGGTTTTTCATCGATTAAGGCCATTTCTCCAAACATATGAGGAGGTCTTAAAATGGTTAAAATTGTTTTATTTCCATCCGCAGAGATAAACCCAACTTCGACACTACCCGAAATAAGTTGAAAAGCTTCATCTCCATAATCGCCTTGTTTTATTATAATCGCCCCTTTAGGGTATACGCGCTTAATCTGATCCATAAAAAACTGAGTTATATAAATTACTAATCAAAAAAGAATCAATTTATGATACTATCCACTTTAAATGTAAACGGCATTCGTTCCGCTGAAAGTAAAGGATTATTAAACTGGATGTCTGAAATTAAGGCTGACATAATTTGTTTCCAAGAGTTAAAGGCAACAAAAGAGCAAATACCAGTAAAAATCCTAGAATCTGGTTATTTTGGCTATTATAAATCAGCTGAAAAAAAAGGGTATTCTGGCGTTGGTATACTTTCTAAAATTAAACCATTAAACGTGTATGACACATGTGGAATTGAGTGGATAGACAGTGAAGGGCGATTCATTGCCGCTGAATACGATAATTATGTAGTTGTTTCAGTTTATTTTCCTAGTGGAACTACAGGTGATGTGAGACAAAATGTTAAATATGAATTTTTAGATCAATTTTATGATTTCATACATACGTTTCAGTCCAAAATGGGCAAAGAGCTTATTTTATGTGGAGATTTAAATATTGCCCATAAACCAATCGATATTCATAACCCTGTATCAAATAAAAATTCATCAGGATTTTTGCCAGAAGAAAGAGAATGGTTTACAAAGTTTCTCGAATCTGGATTTGTAGATGTATTTAGAATACTTAATGAAGATAAAAAAGACTTATATAGTTGGTGGAGCTACAGAGCAGGTGCAAGAAAAAACAATAAAGGCTGGCGTATAGATTATCAATTAAGTACACCTGAGTTTTCGAAAAAAGCCATGAAAGCATGGATTGATACCCATTTTATATTATCAGATCATGCATCAGTGACCATTCAATATGCTGATTAATCCAAATGATGAATTGTGTAAATTTAATTTTGTTTAATGTTAAACGATATCTATTATTGACTTAAATCATTTTGACAAACATAACTAAATCAATAAAAAAGTAACATTTCTTAAGCCTTGATTAGTATCTTTTAATAAGGATAAGATTATACTATTATTGTATTTTTTAATTATAAAACCTACATTTGATTATGGGAACTAAATTTAATGGCACTGTTGAACAAGTTACAGCCTTAAATCTTTTTATAAAATTAAACAGAGCAGCAGATTCCGTATCTACTCGAATTAATAATTTTATAAACTCTCAAAATCTAACGGTTAGTCAATTTGGCGTTTTAGAAATATTATATCACCTAGGATCAAACTCACAATGTGATATAGGAAAAAAACTTCTAAAAACAGGCGGTAATATGACGATGGTTATTGACAACTTAGAAAAAAGAAATCTTGTAGAGCGAGTTAGAAGTGAACAAGATAGAAGATTTATTCAAGTTCACTTAACATCAGAAGGCCAAAAATTGATCGAAAATATATTTCCAAGACATGTGGAAAAAATTGTTGAAGAAATGAGTATATTGAGCTTAGATGAACAAAATGAATTTTCAAGACTTTGTAAAAAATTAGGAATGCAAGAAGCTGAACTAATTACAAGCTGATAAAGAAACTATTATCCCCAAAAAACTAAACAATAAAAAAGCCGGTCCTGAAAAGATCGGCTTTTTCTTTTTTATGATATTTTCATAATCGGGGTATAGTAAAATAACTTTCTATTTATAAGATGATAAATTGTTTTTAAGTTTTTCCACTACTTTTTTAACATCTTGTGAAGCATTTAAATTACAAACAAGAATAGCATCATCCGTTTCAATTACGGCAGTATCTTCCATCCCTACTAGAGCTATAAACTTCCCACTTTTTGAACTTATAAGAGAGTTCGTACTTCCGATTAATAATGAGTTATCAGATTGAACAACATTTCCTTCTGAATCTTTATTACCAATATCGTAAACCGCTGACCAGCTTCCAACATCATTCCAGCCAAATGAACCAGGCACAACAAAAATCTTGTCAGCTTTTTCCATTATGGCATAATCAACTGAAACAGAACTGCAAGCCGTAAAGAAAGAGATAAGTTGATCTATACTTGGCGTACCAGATTCGTTTGTTAACTCTTTTTGAGCTAATTGATACATTTCTGGTTGATACGCTTGGAATGCGTTGGTAATAGTTTTAACAGACCAAATAAACATTCCGCTATTCCACAGGTATTCTCCAGATTCTATAAACTGTTCTGCAGTTTCCTTGTTAGGTTTTTCTTTAAACCCCAAAACTGGATGAACTAAATGGTGACCATACTTTTCTTTTTCAGAGGCATTAAAGTGAATGTAACCATAACCTGTTTCTGGGTGACTTGGTTCAATACCAACAGTAACAATTGAGTCGATGAGTTCTGCTTTATCAAAAGCTGAATCAATAATTCCTAAGAACTTGTCTTCATCAAGTATAACATGATCAGCAGGAAGTACACACATAAGGGCATTCTTATCTCTATTTCCAATAACGTGAGCCGCTAGTGCAACACAAGGAGCCGTATTTTTTGCCATAGGTTCACCTAATATGTTTACAAGTGGCAATTCTGGCAATTGTTCTTGCACAAGAGGAATGTATTTTTGATTAGTTATAATGAGAATATTGTCATGTGGAATGAGCTTTGAAATCCGATCAACAGTTTGTTGAATAAGTGTCCGGGTTCCATATAAAGACAAGAATTGCTTAGGAAAAGCTTCTCTACTTTGTGGCCAAAAACGCGATCCCACGCCGCCAGCCATGATAACAGCAAATTTATTTGAATTCATAGTGGTAAAATATTTATAAAATTGAATAAAGTAATCTACAAATCAATAGATAATAACTGGCAGATATATCGATAAAAGTTTCAAAACTAAAGATAAACCAATTTGTTCACCTGCTTAGTGAATTTTTATTTTAATCACGTTTCGAAACCCTCATGATTTCAAAAGCTAATTTAACGGCTTTGAAAACATCGTCATTTTCTGAGTATACATCGGGATGAAACTGTTTTACTTTTGAGTTATAAGCTTTTTTTGAAGTTGTTAGATCTGCGTTTTTTTCAATACCTAAAAGAGTAGAAGCTAGAAGAGTGTCTTTATTTTTTAACAGCAAAAATTTTTGCTTTAAGGCCTTATTTTCCAATCGCAATTCTGCAGCTTTTATAATTAGCTGTTCTAATTTTTTTTTAAGAGTTGCGTAATTTTGAGAATCATCATTCTTCTCATTTTCTAAAGCCTGAGCATTAATAACTTTTAAAATCTTAGAAATCTGATTAAAAATAGTATCGTAAAAATCTAAAATAGCTTCTTTTGAAAGGGATGATGTTGGTGTTACACTTTTCTGAATTTGCAGTTGCAGTTTTAAAAGCTCATTAGACAAATTAAAATCGTCAAAAATTGATGAATTAAATTTTGATGCAAATAGTTTTTCACATCGCAAAGAGCAAAATCTACTACGTTTTTCTAATGTCGCAAACTTTTTCCCGCAATAATTGCAATAAATTGAATTCGTTTCAGATATCGGCATAAACAAAGATTAAATTAGCGAATATAGCTTCTGATTATCAATTAAATAACCGTAAAAAAACATAAAATCTAAGTATTTCTATACAAGTGTATATTTTATAAAACAATTAAAGGCAAACAGATGATATGATTTTATTTCAAATAGGCACTTTAAGCTAAATCTTTGCCAGTTTGAAAGGGATGGCATTAAAATTTAATTAATAAACAATTTTACTAAATGAATGGTCAGTTCATTGACTAATAAGGGATAATTCAGAAATCGATATTGAATGTTCTTTCAAAATGATTAATTTCGGGAACGAAATTATAATTTTATCTAAAAATCAATGTTTGAAAAACAACTCTTAATTACTTTGGTTGGTTTTGGAAAAATGGGCAAAGCCATTAAACATATTACAGATCATGACCACAGTGTAAAAATTAATTATGTTATAGATTTGGAAAATAACATACATGGTTCAGCTTTTTCGCACTCCTCTTTTTTACAATCAGATGTAGTAATTGATTTTTCACATCCCTCAGCAGTTGTTTCTACAATAAAGTCTTGTATAGCTGCTGGTAAGCCAATCGTTGTTGGAACTACAGGTTGGTCAGAGTTTCAACCTGAAATAATTGATTTAGTACAAAAAAATGGGGCAAAGCTTTTATATGGTTCAAACTATTCTTTAGGAGTACAACTGTTTAATAAATTAATTAAACAAGCTTCATTATTATTTGGTCAATCTAGCTTATTTGATTCAGCTATGCATGAAGTTCATCATACTCAAAAAGCGGATGCACCAAGCGGAACCGCATTAACCTTAGCGAATACTTATTTGCAACATGCAACAACAAAAAAAGTGCTTCAAACGAACATTCCAACTCATGAAAAAGTGGAGTCTGATTCGCTTTATGTTACATCTCAACGTTTAGGTGGTACATTCGGTGAGCATGAGTTACGAATTCAATCAGAGTGGGACGATATACAAATAAAACATACTGCGAGAAGTCGTGAAGGGTTTGCAGCAGGAGCTGTTAGAGCTGCAAAATGGTTAAGCAATAAAAAGGAGCCAGGATTTTATTTACTTGAAGATGTTGCTGAAGAAGTTATTATGCAGAGTTAATAACTTGATTTAAAAAGGCTTCGAAAATTACTGGTTTAACAATCATCGTATTTTTATTATCAATAGACCTTGTTTCAAAAACAGCATATTCTGTGGAGTTAGTAATTAAAGCTGAGTGAAGGAAACAGTCATTTGAAAAATGTTCTGGTCTTATTTCTATCATTTTAGGAGAGTTCATCCATAAAAGGTTACTTAAGCCGGCTCCATGTGGGCCGCAAAGTATCTCTGCATTAGAAAAAATCATTATTTGTTCTGCTAAACTCAATTTTTGAGATTCTATCATTTCAAATCCATAAGATTCCAAAATGGGAACAATTTCCTCCTCATTGGTAATTGACCTGATTGTTTCACTTTTTCTGCTAACATAAATTCTTTTTGAATCAGCATTTGCTGCGTTTTTTTGTAAGCTTGTTTTGATGAATTCGAAACGTTCTGGAATAAAATTTAAACCCCATGGAATTGTAATAAGCGTATCGGCGGTGTATTCAACATCGTCTCTTATTAGTTGAATATCACTTTTGCTTAATCCTAAGAGTTTAAACGCTTCCTCTAAATATGATGGAACATGCTCACTAACAAGTAATTTCACTTTTCCTTTAAAAGGCATGTAAAATTCAAGACGAGGAAGAAGTTCGGTTAGAACATGATAATAATTTGAAAACCCAACATTGGTGAATACAAAATATATCCCTGCTAAATGAACAGATCGATTAGCCGGTTTTTGTTGGTTAAAATATGATTTGAATTCTTTTTCAAATGGAAAAGAAAAGCTATCAAGAATCCAGTTTCCTTCAGGAGATTTAAGAAAGCCACAACCTGAAAAAAGAGTCCAGTTTTTGTCTAAAAAAAGTAAGTGTTCAGAATTAATGTCGAAATGTTTTCGTTTTAAATAGGTTGTACAATTTCCATTAGAGTCACTTTTTGTAAATGAAAAATCTTTACTAATCACTCTAGTTGGTCTTAGTTGTTCATTTCTAATTATTCCAGACTGATTAAAAAAATGTTGTTCTACTTTCATAATAAAATGAATATAAATGTAATTTTTAAAGGCTTAAATACATATTTCCCAAAAATCAATTAATTTAGCACATCAGAATTATCAACCCGTTTTTATCTCATAAGTATGAAAGTAATGAAGTTTGGCGGCACATCAGTGGCCGATGCAAAAGCGTGGAAGCAAGTCTATTCCATTATATCAAAAGAAAAAGATGTAGTAATTGTAGTTTCAGCAACCACAAAAACTACGAATGATTTATTAAGTGCTTCAGACTTAGCCAAAAATGGCAATTTAACAGAAGCCATGAATGTTTCAGAACGAATTTTGAAGCGTCATACACAAATTGTTGATGAGCTTATGAATAAAACAGATCATCCTGTTTTATTTGAACAATGTATTGCTTGGATTTATGAGCATGTTGATTTGTTAAATAACTATTTACTAGGCATTCACACTCTTAGAGAACTAACCCCTCGCTCTTTAGATGTGATTTCATCAATAGGAGAGCGAATGTCATCGTATTTAATAGCTAAAATAGGTCCCTTATACGATGTACAATCTGTTCATATTGACTCTAGAGATGTAATAATTACAACTCCTGATTTTGGGAAGGCATTGCCAATTCAAAAAGAAATTAACAATAGAATTTCAGTTGTTAAACATCATTTAGAAAATGAGCATACTCCGATAATGGGTGGATTTTATGGATCATCTTTACAAGGAGAATTAACAACTCTAGGAAGAGGCGGTTCTGATTTCACAGCAAGTTTAGTCGGCTTAGCAATTGGTGCAGACGATATTGAAATATGGACCGATGTAAGTGGGATGTATACTTGTGATCCACGAATGGTTCCAACAGCAACACCAATTCCAGAAATTAGCTTTAATGAAGCCGCAGAGTTAGCATATTTCGGCGCTAAAGTATTACATCCTGCGACTATTCAGCCTGCAGTCGAAAAAAATATTCCTGTGTGGATTAAAAATACATTCAAACCCACAGATCACGGAACAAAAATCTGTGCCGGAGCACCACTCGATGGCGTTTTCAGAGCATTAGCTTTTAAAAAAGACATTACCATTATCACCATAAATTCAACAAGAATGTTATTGGCTTATGGTTTTCTTGCCAAAGTGTTTAGCATTTTTGAAAAGCATAAAGTAAGTGTTGACTTAGTTACTACATCTGAAGTTTCTGTATCCATGTCTGTAGATACAAAAGATAATCTAGATCCAATTATTGAAGAACTAATGCAGATAGGGCATGTTCACGTAAATGTAAAATTAGCGCTAGTTTCAGTTGTTGGTCAAAATTTCTTGAACTCAACAGGAGTGGCTGCTAGAATATTTAATAAAGTTTCTAATTATCCTATTAAACTTATTTCACAAGGAAGCTCAGATATAAACTTATCCTTTGTGGTAGACAATGATCATTTAACTTATATCGTGAAAGATCTTCACAAAGAATTTTTTGGAGCATAGGCAAGCTAATAGCACTCACACTTTAAGGGAGTGTGAGTGCTAACTAACATTAAAATTTAACGCAAAGCTTCTCTTAAGAATGGCGCAGTGTGACTTGCTTCGATTTCCATTATCATTTCTGGAGTTCCTTCCGCAACAAG
>Ga0102814_10000513_pt1 | contig 28149 bp, 28 predicted proteins | sample ColrivemetaGS741_FD_79112 | JGI IMG/M metagenome (GOLD analysis project Ga0102814, IMG submission 79112) | Estuarine microbial communities from the Columbia River estuary - Flood tide ETM metaG S.741 | ecosystem: Environmental > Aquatic > Marine > Intertidal zone > Estuary | place: USA...
AGTTCCCACTCAAATACCTTGGCAAACTCCAGGTAGGCCTTGTCCCGGGCACTCAGGCCCTGTTCACCCATAACACTTTCCAGCACCCGCACACGCATTGCCCGGGCATAACTTGCGAAGAGCTGATTTGCCAGGGCCGGGTGGTCGGTATGGGTGTAGCCCTCACCGGTGCCTGCGTCCATCAGCCGTGACAGGCTGGGCAGCACCTGGATGGGGGGGTATATGCCACGCCGATCCAGGTCACGCCCCAATACGATTTGTCCCTCGGTGATATAGCCGGTCAGGTCGGGAATCGGGTGACCGATGTCGTCTCCCGGCATACTCAGGATAGGTAACTGGGTGATGGTTCCCTGGCGCTTGGCAACGCAGCCCGCCCGTTCGAACAGGCTCGCAAGGTCGGAGTACATATACCCGGGATAGCCCTTGCGGCTGGGGATTTCGCCGTGACTGGCAGAGACTTCTCTCAATGCCTCGCAGTAGTTAGTCATATCGGTCATGACTACCAGCACGTGCTGATTTTGCTCGAAGGCCAGGTACTCGGCAGCGGTCAGTGCATAACGGGGTGTCAGCAGTCGCTGGGCGCTGGGCTCATCGGCACGATTGAGGAACATCACCGTATGCTCAAGGGCGCCACTATCGGCCATGGCCAGCCGGAATGTCTCGGCGGCATCATGGGAGATGCCAATGCCCACAAACACAACACAGAAACCGCCACTGACGCCCTCTCGCAGACGTGCACGCTGGGCAATCTCCGTGGCCAGTCGGTCATGGGGCAAGCCGCCGCCCGAGAATATCGGCAGCTTCTGACCCCGCACCAGGGAGTTCATCAGGTCGATGGCCGTAATACTGGTTTCGATAAAATCACGTGGCAGGGCTCGTGCTGCCGGGTTCAGGGCCCGACCGTCCACCGGTCGATGTTGCTCGGCCACGATGGAGGGACCGCCATCCAGGGGACGCCCAACGCTGTTGAACACCCGCCCCATCAGTCCTGGCCCCACCGGCATCCGCAATGGGGAATCATCCAGGCGCACCAGGGTGCCGGATAAGCCGAGCCCGGTTGTGGAGCCGAGTACTTCCACGACGATGGTGTGTTCATCCAGTGCCGCCACCCGTCCGATACGGGTCTGCCCGTCTGGTGAGATCACCTCTACGGCATGGTTAAGCCCCACCCGGACCTTACGCTCCAGGAACAGCAGTGGTCCCTCTATGCGCCGGCAGGCTTTATCCAGTACCAGGTCAGCTTTCATCGCTGCTGCTCCCGGCCAGTGATTCCACCTCGTATTCCAGTTGCCGGCGAAGTAGCTCAAGGCGTTTTATCTGGTCCTCACCAAACTCTTCGCCGAGCCGATGCAGTCGCCCAATCAGGGGCAGCTTCGCAATCTCGGCAGGCGCTGTGCCTGCCTGGACGGCTTTTTCTGCGAGCCGGATGAAATCCATGACAATCAACAGCATCGCGGTCTGGCGCTTGGGTGAGCAATACCGATCTACCGGCGAGAAAGAGGATTGTCGCAGGATTCCCTCGTTCACCAATTCGGCGCACAGCAAGGTCAATTGCTGGGCTGCCGGCAGGGAATCCCGGCCCACGATGCGAGCCATCCTCTCAAGCTGGGCTTGTTCTTCCAGCAGTGTCAGGAGACGACGTCGATGGCTGGCCCAATCCGGGTTGCCGTGACCCTGCCACCAATGAGCCAGTGCCTCAGCATCGCTGGAATAGGACCGCAGCGGATGTATGGCAGGGTAAAAACGTGCCTGTGCCATGTCACGGTCCAGGGCCCAGAAGCTACGCACAAAGCGCTTGGTGTGGGTAGTAACCGGCTCCGAAAAATCACCCGCCGGAGGACTGACGGCACCAATAATCGTCACTGAACCTTCATCCCCATTCAGGGTTTGTACCCGGGCTGCCCGTTCGTAAAACTCCGCCAGTCGAGCGCTGAGGTAGGCCGGATAGCCACCCTCCGCAGGCAGTTCTTCCAGCCGGCCCGACACTTCCCTGAGAGCCTCCGCCCAACGACTGGTGGAATCGGCCATCAAGGCAACTTGCAGGCCCTGGTCACGGAAATACTCGGCCACGGTGATGGCGGTATAGATACTTGCCTCACGGGCTGCCACCGGCATGTTGGAGGTGTTGGCGATTATTACCGTGCGATCCATGAGAAGCTTGCCGGTGCTTGGATCTTCAAGGCCCGGGAACTCGTCCAGGACTTCGGCCATTTCATTGCCCCGCTCGCCGCAGCCCACGTACACGATGATGTCAGCGTTGCACCACTTGGCCAGCGCTTCCTGGAGTATGGTTTTTCCTGTTCCAAAACCACCGGGCATAGCTGCCCTGCTTCCCATAGCAATCGGGAACAGGGTATCCAGCACACGCTGGCCGGTAATCATGGGTCGATCCGGACTAAGCCGTTTTTTCACCGGGCGCGGGATACGCACAGGCCAGGAGTGGGACATGCAAAGATCTCGCTCCGCACCCGCCGCGTCGCGTACCCGGGCGATGCATTCGATGTCCGTATATTCGCCCCCGGCGGCGATCCAGCTGAGGCTTCCGCTTACTCCGGGCGGTATCAGTACAGCGCCAGTAATTCCCTTTAGCTCACACTGCCCCAGGATTGCTCCTCCCTGGACGGCATCCTCCGCCGCCAGGCCAGGGGTAAACTTGCAGACCACCTCTTCCCGCTCGGACAGGCCATGTTCCATGAACGGGTCTTCGTTCAGCTTCAGTGGGCGCAGCAGACCGTCGAAGATATGTCCCAGCAGCCCCGGGCCCAGTCGAACACTTAATGGAGCGCCGGTGCCGATAATCAGTTCGCCGGGTTCCAGCCCGGTGGTGTCCTCGAACACCTGGGCAATAATCTCCTGGCCATTGAGTTTGATTACCTCTCCCGGTAATTCACGTGGACCGACTCGGATCGCCTCCTGGATGGTGAAATTATCCTGGGTTATTGCCCTGAGTACCGGGCCGCCAATCCAGCTGATGCGTGCTTCAGACATGAATCCGACCTCCGCCCCTGACCTCGCCAAGCAAGGTCAGCACATGGCTCTGAACCCGGGGTGTGTCGGCCATCAAGCCACGGATACTGGCATCCAGCCTGGCCCCGCCTTTTTCGATCACCAGGCCTGCCCTGATACTCGGGTCTTCCTGCCAATCCAGGCGTGCCCCTTCAAAACCCTCTGGTCGCTCTTCCTGCCCCGGACCGGGAGCAATGCGAATTTGCCACTCGCCTTCCCCTAGACGTCGGGCTGCATTTTGCAGTGCCGACAGTATCCACTCAGACCTGTGCAAAGGAGATTGCCAGCGTTGTTCCAGGGCCCCGGGCAATCGATCGATAACAGCCTGGACCATGGCGGAGAGGTGCTGTTGATGACGGCTGCGTGCCTCCGCGGCGATGGCCGCCTCCGCGGCGGAGATTTCCCGGGTAAACCGTTCCCGTTCCATCGCTGCCGCCTTTCGAAAGTGTTGCAAGGCCTGGTGGCGGGCGTCACGCAAACGCTGCCTGTTCCAGTCCCCGGCCTGGTGGTCCAGTTTCCGAATGGCGGCTTCCTGATCCTTTTTTAATTGGCTGATCAGTGCATCAGCCTGGACCTGGTAAAGGCTGTCCCGGCTCACGTGCTTACCCCCAGGGCCCGTCGCGCCCGGATGGCCGCATCCGGTGATGCCCTGTCCAGGTAGACTGGGCTAATAACCTGAACCGGCGGGGTGGCATCCCGTATCGCTTGCGTTAGCTCATCATTCGGGAGCTTCATTGCCAGCGGCCGGGAGAGCAGCAACACCCCCGAGTCCTTGCGGGCCTGCCTGAACGCCGCCAGCAGGCCCTCATTGCCCGGCTGACGAACTTCCACGCCCGCCAGGTGATAGGCCGCAGCGGTCACCCGATCAGCGAGCAGGATGCAGCGCATGCCCATGGCTAGCCCAGCCGATTAAAGATCAGGATGGCGACAATCAGGCCGTAGATAGCAATTCCCTCGGCCAGCCCCACCAGGATCAACACCCGACCAATCAGCTCGGGTTTCTCGGCAAGCACCCCGACTGCTGCGGTACCCACCTGGGCAACCGCATATCCTGCCGCCAGTGCCGACACACTGGCCGCCAGGGCACCGGCCATCAGGCCCCAGCGAAGCACATCCGGATCCACCTGGGTAAATCCCGGGGTTTCAGCTCCCCAGGCGGAGCCGGTTGCCACGACAATACCCACCGTGACTATGAGTAGCGTCAGGGTGACTCCAAGCAAGGCCAGTAAGTAGGGAGTTTTCGTTAGTCTCATAATGCCCTCCTGATGTTCTTGTCAGACGGGTGATCCGGTGCGCTGAGGGGGTGAAATGCCCGTCCCTCAGCTCGCAGAAATCGGATAAAGAATTCAAACAGCACAAGTCGGGTGGCCTGTATTCCCACGACCAGGGCTTCGAGGGTGAGGACGAACAGGTTCCCAACCACGAAAACCGCAATGACTGCCGCCGTGGAATCAAAGGCCTCGGCGATCCCGGCTACCGCCATGGACAGTCCACTGTGTGCCAGCGCGAAAGCACCCACCCGCACAAATGACACGGTATTCACCAACAGTTGCAACATGGTTTCAGCAAACTCGGCCAGGGCGCTGCCGGCGCTTTGCAGCTTGTCCTTGCCACCGGCAAGTCCGTTGCCGACTACGAACCAAAGCATGCCTGCCAGGACCAGCCAGATCGTGTCGATCCAAACAGTTGCGGCAAGCGCACCCGCATAACTCAATGCCAGTCCTGCCCTGCGTTGCCACCATTGCCAACCTATGCCTGCCCAATGGGATTGCACCGCATCCAGGGTGATACCCAGGCTGATCACGGTGGCACCTATACCCAGGCTCACCAGCAGCACCGGCAGGGGTGAATTAATGGGATGCAACCACAGTGCCGGCAACAGGTTTTCGTTGGCGAACACACTGCCGAAAAGCAGACCGAACAGGATCGCCATCAGCCCGCCCGGCACCAGCAGTTTCAGCGCCGGATAACGGCCCTTCAAGAGTAGTCCAAGGCAAAGCAGCACTGCGCCCTGCCCCACATCACCGAACATGTAGCCAAACATCAGCGGAGCGATGATCGCCACCATGGGGCTTGGGTCGGCTTCCCCTGCAGAGGGGGTTCCCAGTAATCCTGCGAAGACTTCGAACGGCCTGGCCCAGGCAGGATTTTTCAGGATGATGGGCGACTGGGACCTGGCCGGTGCAGGCGGGAATCGAATCAGGTAGTTGTGACCGCACTTGTCCAGCCGGGCTCGCAGGGCGCTTCCTTCCAGGTCGCTGGTCCAGCCGGTCACCCAGGCGAAATGTTCAGTCATCGCCAACTGTGGGACCTGCTCCACGACCCAGCTCAGAAAACGCATCCGTGCCAGCAAAGTCGGCAGGTCATGATCCCGGGAAAGCTCAGCAATGGCCACGGTAATCTTCTGCTTGCGCTGATCAATATTGTGGGCGCGCGCCTCGATCGCGGACAGGGCCTCGGCCAGATTCCCGGGCAACCAATCTGGCAGGGGCACCACCCTGCCCTTTAGACCCTGGATCGCTTGATCCAGCACCTCCACCTGGGCCTTGCGACCAAGGGTTAGGAGAAAATTATGCTTCGGACTTTCTGTCTTGTGCAGCATCAGGGACGGACTCGCCGTCTCGGGCCAGCAGCCTGTGGGGAGCACATAGAGACGTACGCTCATGATCGGACCGGCGGTATGCAGCAATTGCATATCCGGCAAGGCTCCAGGCGGCACGTTCTCCAGCCATTGTCGTAGTAACTGAAGCAGCCCCTGTTCAGCGCCCAGTTGCTGGAAATCCACCACCAGCGGTTCTGCCTGGACGGACCACTCCAGCAGGGACCTGACAACCTGCCTTCCGCTATCACTGTCGGTGCGCTGATGATGCTCAGGTGCCGGGGCCGGGTCCGGCCAGTACCGGTGGTATCGATCGGACAGGCTTCTGAACTGCTGAAGCACCTCTTGCATATCCGGAAGCCATTCAGGCTGACTTATGTCGCTGTAGGTCTCCAGTTCCACTATCCCGCTTCGGGCCAGGCATTGCAGAACCCCGCCCAGTTCCTCCCTGCTGGTGAGCAACTCAAACCAGCTTGCACGATGGGGCCTCATGCCGCCGATCTCGTTTGCTGCAAACGTAATTGCCGTCTTAGCAGGTTGCCCCGTAGTCGCCCAAGATCCAGGCTCAGCAGGCCAAAGTGTGCAGTAACTGGAAGTATCGTTGCCTGCTGGGAGCGCAATACCCGGATGAGAAACTTTTCCAGCTCCTCGCTCTCCTGGCTTGCGGGCTGGCTGAGCAATTCCCAACCTGGTTCCAGGGCCCTGAAAGACCCCTCGTGCTTCTCGGGCCAAAGAGTTTGCCAGGCAAGGTGCCATGCGATTAGTGGCGAGTTGTCTTCCCAGAATTCCAGCAGCCCTGCCCAGGGTCCGGATCCCAGTTCGGAACGAAAATTCTCGCTGCTATCCAGATTCATGCCTTGGAAAAATAATTCCCCCTTCATCCAGTCCAGCTGAGCCTTGCCGTCCAATACTCGGGCTATGCCGGGCAGAAACGGCAGTACCCCGATCCAAGCCAGGCTCGGCTGCCAGCGCGCGGGAGTCCATGAAACCAGTCGCGCCAGATACCGCTGCCAGTCGGCCCTGAGAGATCGCTCCCAGGCCGCACTGTCGTCAGCGCTTTCAAATTGGCGTATCCAATCTACCAGCTGTGATTGACGGGCTATTTGCAGGAAGGCCTCCAGGCCCCTGGCGTGTTCCAGTTGTTGCCACTGGTCCTTGCCCGGGCGTTGGCTGTGCCTTGCCATAATCCTGGCGCGAATGTAACCGAATGCTGCCCGTTCAGATATTGGCATCGCTGATCAACCACTGGGCGGCATCGCGAGATAGCCGATCCAGTTCCTCGTCACTGGGTTGCAGGTCCGGGTAGTTATCGACTGTCAGGCTGGCCTCGGCCTGGATGCGTGCGATCTCCTCCCTGAGTTGGACATCGACGTTGCGGTGGCTAGTAGTGATTCGGCGTTCGGTGCGCCCAATGATGCGCTGGGCTTGCTCGGTGGCCGCCCTGCGTACAGTCTCCGCCGACTGCCCGGCTGCCTTAACTGCAATGTCAGTCGATCGTTCAACCGCCAGCACCTTTTCCATGGCGCGGCTGACTTCGGCTTCAGGCGAGAATCCCTGCTCGTTCATGTCGTCCACCACTGCTGTGGCAAGTCGACCTCGCTGCTTTTAACAGCGGGCTACCCACATCCTGTCGGTAATAACGCACCGCTGAGATCAATGTCTCTGATGGGTCTGGAAAATACAATTGGTAATGCCCGCAGAAGGCCTTGCGGGATCAGGAATCCAGGGGGGAAATCCAGCCCAGGATGTGCGGCCGGCGACCGGATGCGTCCAGCAAGCGGAAGCGTTTTCTTCTGCCGTCCTCACCCGTGACGAAGGTCACCCACGCTGGCAGGAAAACCGGCAGCATGAAGCGTGCCTCGATCTTTGCGGCGGTAATCGGCTGCCGTGCGTCCACTGCGGCAAGACAGCGGGCCAGGCTCCACATGCCGTGAGCGATGGGCCGTTTAAACCCAAACCAGCGGGAGGTAATTCGAGCCAGGTGAATCGGATTAAAGTCCCTGGAGATACGAGCGTAGCGGCGGCCGTAATAGCTACGCACCTGCCAGGACTCACGGCGGGTTTCCTCTGGCTCAGCGTCGGCTTGGCGCTGACGGTCGGCTTTCTTGACGCGACCCCTAATTCGGGCAAGCACCGTGGTGGTGCTTTCCCACACCAATTCATCCTGAACGTAGACATCGGTACACAGGTCAAATTCCTGCCCTGCATCCACTTCCCGGTGGGCGGTGTTGCGAACATCGATCCTCAACACTTCATCTGCACCAATCTGCCGGTACTGGGTAATGTCGTTACGCAGGTGGATCAGACCGAGTAACTGCAGCGGGAAATCCGGGTGTGCAACCAGTGCGGTGTGCAACGGCATGGCGAGTATTTGTGGGAAGGTCACCGGCATGTAATCCCGGGCCTTGAAGCGACAAGCACGCCGATAACGGTTCAGGCGGTAACGCCCTGCCATGACCTTGTCAACCTGAAACTGAAGGCTTGGAAGGCTCTCAGACTCATCCAGGTGGGGCTTTCTGTTTGCGGTTACGCCACGCAGCATATGCCATGCCGTGGATGGCATATGCTTAAAATGCCTGGAGCGCGGCACTGGTGTGTGCTGCGCTCCAGGTAGTTTGCTTTTTAGTTCGTGCAAATTCACTTATTTGGCGAGTGTATCGATTACCAAATCAAGAGAGTTGCCGTCTTCCCAGCGATAGTCAAGTTGTCCGTACAGGTCACCTGGTGCTGCCATGGGGCGGCCGCTCAGGGAAATCCTTGCAACAAGCTGCAGTTCTTCGATACCGGTCAGGCTGGTGCCAGCGATCATCGCGTTGGCATCACTGAGCATGATGGTAGCCGGCAAATCGTCGGTGGTCTTGCGAATGACTGCGATAGGCGGTCCGGGCACGCCGGCCTGGCGAGCGATGATGAAGACTGCGGCAGGACCCTGCAAGCCACTGAGGTTAAGTTGTGGATCGACGCTTATGTGCAGGGCAATGGTTCCCTCGGGAATGTTCTCCTGGACAACCTTTGCTACGGGTTTCACGACAACAGGTTCGGCGGCGGTTGCAGCGACTGCCGGTGCGCTACCGATTGCCTGGTCAATGCCTGCGATCTGCTCGTTAAGTATCGTGACGATATTTTCCGGCGGATTCAGCGTCAGCAATTTACTCCAGCGAGTCCGGGCTTCCGCCAGGCGGTTAGTGGCCCGCGCAGCGAAGCCGCCCCACCATAAGGAGGCAGGCTCATCAGGGCTCAGTGCCAGTGCCCTTTCAAACAACTCTCCGGCACGACCTGTAATGTTTGATTCGTCCAACTCTACCAGGGACTGGCCATACTGGATCAGTGCTTCGGCATCGTTCTCACCACCCAATGCCATGCCCTTTTCAAAAGCAGCCATCCCTTTTTCGGTGTTACCCGCACGCAGGTAGGTTCTGCCAAGCAGACCCCAGTCAGCGGGGGTTCCGCCATTGGCATTCAAACGCCCTTCTAACTTCACAGCCATGTCAGCCAAGTTGGCAGTGCTGGTGTCATGGGGTTGCGCCTCTTGGGGAGTCTGGGCGCCGGATTGGTTCCAGTCCCAGGTACTGACAGTGTTGTAGAACCACGCCCCGGCGGCGGGAAGCGCCAGCATAATGATCAGGCCTCCCACCAGGTTATTCTTGCGACTGCTGTTTTCCTGTTCGCCAAATGTGCGAATCAGGGGCCAGCCAACAATCAACATGGCTATAACCACCATAACGGTGGCGAGAATATAAAAAGTACTCATGATCTAGGCATCTCCCTTGGGGGCCTGTTCGTCATCGTCAACCGGTAATGTCGAGCGGCGGCGCACGATGGACACTGCTATTAGCAAGCCGCCAAGCACCATCACCGCGGGCGCTGCCCACAAGAAAACTGTTTCGTTGTTTACAGGCGGCTTGAAACGAACAAAGTTTCCGTAACGCTCCACCATGTAATCAAGGATTTCCCTATTGGTCTTGCCGGCAGTGATCATTTCTTTGACCTGGCTACGCAGGTCGATGGCAAGCGACGCGCTCGAGTCAGCGATAGTCTGGTTTTGGCAAACCAGGCAGCGCAGTCCGGCGTTTATTTCCTCATAGCGAGCCTGCAAAGCAGGGTCCTGGAAGGCTAACTCGGCATCAATAGCTAACCCGGTTGCTGGCAGCCAGGTCATCAGTATCAACAGCGTCAAAAGGCGTTTCATGTGGCCTCCTTGGCTTTCTTGACCAGGGGAAGTAACTCCTCGGTCCAGGCCTGCCAATAAATGGGTCCGGTGAATTTGTGAATGATGACGCCTTTCTTGTCGATCAGGAAAGTTTCCGGCGCGCCATAGACCCCAAAGTTGATCGCTGTACGTCCTTCGACGTCCACCAGGTTCACCTGGTAGGGGTTACCAAGATCAGTCAGCCATTTCTCGGCCGCCGGATCTTCGTCTTTCCAGTTCAGGCCAATGATAGGCACTTCACCGGTCGAGGCAATGGCCAGAAGGGTCTGGTGTTCCGCCCTGCAACCACTGCACCAACTTCCCCAGACATTCACCATCACCACCTGGCCACGATAATCAGCCATGGCAACCTGCCGAGCCCGGTCACCCAAGACCGGCAAGTTAAATTCCGGAGCTGGCTTGCCAATTAGCGGAGACGGGATTACCCGCGGATCCTTGTACAGTCCTCCGTTTAAGAAATAGGCCAGGACCGCGAAAGCTACGATTGGAATTAGAGAGCGCCACATTAGTTGGTTCCTCCTGCGAGAGCCTCCCGGCCACTAGCTTTACCATCTTTTTTAGCTTCATCATCTTTTTTGACGACTACCCGATAGCGCTTATCGGTGATCGCAATGAGTCCGCCAAGTCCCATGAAGATACAGCCGAGCCAGATCAGACGCACCAGGGGCTTGTACTGGAAGCGCATGCTCCAGGCTCCAGCACCCAGCGGTTCACCCAGTGCCACGTAAAGGTCACGAGCCAGGCTGCCATCGATTCCCGCTTCGGTCATGGGATTACGTTGCACCCGGTATGTGCGCTTCTGGGGGTTCAGGCTAACTATGTGCTCACCACCACGGGTGATTACAAAGCTTGCCTCGGTAGCCGTGTAATTGGGGCCCGTTGTTGGCTTGAGTGACTCAAACGTCACTTTATACCCGGAGACCTCAAGGCTTTCACCAATCCGCAGGGCTTGATCACGGTGGATACTGTAGGACTCCGTTGCAGTGACACCCAGGATAAAGATGCCGATACCGAAATGGGCGACGATCATTCCCAACTGGCCGCGAGTTACGCGAAGCTTGCGACTCTTGTCAAACAGGCTGCCTATGGGATCAAACAGAGCGGTTCCGATTACCCACAGGCCAGCAATAAAGCCAATCGCGGTCATCACACTCGGCTGGCCGTATAACATCCACGGCAGGGCCACGCCCAGCACAATGGAAGCAATCAGAGGCACTCTCAGGCGACGAGCGATTCGTGAAAAGTTATCGCGACGCCAGATTGAATGCATTCCGAAGCCCATCAAGAGCACCAGAGGGATTGTCGGTATTACAAATACTGCAGCGAAGTACTGGGGACCCACTGAGTACTTGCCCCCGCCCAGGGCATCCATGAACAAGGGGAACAAGGTTCCAATCAATACCACCAGGGTGGCGATGATCAGCAGCACATTGTTACCCAACAGGAAGGTTTCTCTTGAGACCTTGCCAAAGCCCTCGTCGGATTTAAGCAACGGTGCACGCCAGGCATACAGGCCCAGGGCGCCGCCGATAACGGTTACCAGGAATGCCAGGATGAACCGGCCTCGCTCAGGATCGGTAGCAAAAGCGTGAACAGACACCAGTACGCCTGAACGCACCAGGAATGTACCCAGCAGGCTCAATGAGAAGGCAGAAATCGCAAGCAGCAAAGTCCAGCTCTTAAACAGGCCGCGTTTCTCGGTTACTGCCAGGGAATGAATAAGGGCAGTACCCGCCAACCATGGCATGAATGAGGCATTTTCAACTGGATCCCAGAACCACCAGCCGCCCCAGCCGAGTTCGTAATATGCCCACCAGCTTCCCAGGGCGATACCCAGGGTCAGGAAAACCCAGGCAATAGTTGTCCAGGGCCTGGCCCAGCGTGACCAGGATGCGTCCATTTTGCCTTCCAGCATGGCGGCAATGGCAAATGAGAAAGCCACTGCAAAGCCCACATAACCCATGTAGAGCATGGGTGGGTGGATTGCCAGGGCCGGATCCTGCAACAGAGGATTCAGATCTCTGCCATCAAACGCGGCAGGAATCAGCCGGTCAAACGGGTTGGATGTAATTAGGGTAAACAGCATGAAACCGAAGCTGATCAAACCCAGCACGGCGATTACCCGGCTGGCGAACATCTCAGGAAGGTGCTTGCTGCGAGCGGCTACGGCCACGCCCCAGAACGCCAGCATTACGACCCACAGCAACATGGAACCCTCATGGGCGCCCCAGGTGGCGGAGACTCGATACAAGGTCGGTAATGCCGAGTTGGAGTTATTGGCGACGTAGGCGACAGAAAAATCATTCTGCAGGAATGACCACACCAGGCAACCAAATGAAATAAATACGAATAGCGCCTGCGCGCTCACTGCGGGCCATGCAAGTCGTACCCAGGCACGATTGCCGGTCTGTGCGCCTACCAGCGGCACAACACCCTGAACCACGCTGAGAATCAGCGCTATGATCAGGGCAAATTGTCCAAGTTCGGGGATCATTCGCTCGGCTCCTCTCCATGGACCTGCTTCAGGGATTCAGCAACTTCCGGCGGCATGTAATTTTCATCATGCTTGGCCAGGACTTCCTCGGCGTAAAAAACGCCGTCATCGTTGAGCTTGCCGTGGGCGATGATGCCTTGGCCCTCACGGAACAGATCCGGAAGGATGCCGGCAAAATGCACGGTAACCATGGCGCCGTTGTCGGTCAGGTCAAAGGTTTTTTCCAGCTTGCCTTCCTCGTTGCCCACGGTGCCGGGAACAACCAGTCCGCCGACCCGGAACTTACGGTTCAGGGGAGGCTCGCCCGCCTGCACCTGGGTAGGCGTGTAGTAATAAAGCAGGTTTTCCTGGAATGCGCGCAATCCAAATGCGGTGGCAATGCCGACTCCGGCCAATACCAGTGCGACGATAAGCATGCGTTGTTGTCTAGCGGTCATCAGGAAGCTCCCTGCGTAGATTCATTTGCGTAGCGCCTTTTAAGGCGTTCAAGTTCAATTCTTACTGCTCGGCGTGCGGTGACAACGTTCAGGATCAAAACGGCCAGCGCCAGGCCAACCGAGCTCCAAACGTAGGCGCCATAACCGCCCATGTCGATAAATTCCATTAAATTCATTTGCTTGCCACCATGTCTTTAACCCATTTAGAGTTCTGCTCTCTGACCAGGACTTCACGTTTTACCCGGGTCAGGGAGACGGCTCCAAAGAAGCACATAAAACCGAGGATCATTCCGTACAGGGGGATCGCCATATCCGGGGGGATAGAGGGACCGCCCTTCTTGAGCAATGTTGAGGCCTGGTGAAGGCTGTTCCACCAGGTCACCGAGTAATGAACGATAGGCACATTAACCACACCCACCAGGGCCAGGATCGCGCTGGCGCGGTCGGCACGGTTGGTGTCATCGATGGCGGCACGTAATCCCATGTATCCCAGGTAAAGGAACAACAGGATAAGTTCAGCGGTCAGGCGTGCATCCCAGGCCCACCATGTGCCCCACATGGGCTTGCCCCAGATGGAACCGGTGGCCAGCGCCAGGAAAGTGAACGATGCGCCGATCGGTGCACAGGCCACTGCCACGGAGTGGGCCAGCTTCATGCGCCAGATCATGCCAATCGCTGCAGCGGTCGCCATAAACATGTAAACAAACAGTGACAACATCGCCGCGGGGACATGCACGTAAATAATACGGAATCCCTCTCCCTGCTGATAATCAGCCGGTGCGAGTACCAGTCCTGCATACAGGCTGGGGATGATCAACAACGCGGCCAACCATCCAAACCAGGGAATCATTGTCCCGGACAGTCGATAAAAATGCGGCGGTGATGAAAGCTTGTGAAACCAGGTCCACACGATATAAATCTCCCTTCTATTAATCCAGGCTAACCCTGATGGCGGCAGCTGCCGCAATTGGTCCCAGGCTCAGCGCCAGGAACATAATCGCAGCGAGCAGGTTCAGGGGACCGGTGACATCCAGTCCATCCATCGCCAGGTCGGTAGCCCGCGCTCCAAAAATAAGTATCGGCATGGAAAGCGGCAGTACCAGCATGGCTACCAACGCCCCACCCCTGCGCAGTCCTGCTGTCAATGCAGCACCAATCGATCCAATAAGGCTAAGGGTCGGCGTTCCAAGGGCCAGCGAGGCCACCATGGTCGGACCGGCCTCGGCAGGCAGGAAAAACGCCTGGGCCACCAGCGGTGCAAGAATTACCAGGGGCAATCCACTTACCAGCCAGTGAGCAACAGTCTTGACCAGGAGCAGCCATGCCAGGGGCTGAGGGCTAAGCGCCATCTGCTCCATGGTTCCGTCATCCATGTCCGAGCGATACAAGGTATCCAGGGCAAGCACCGAGGAAAGCAAGGCTGCTACCCAAACAATGCCCGGGCCAATTTCCATCAGCAGTTCTTTTTCAGGACTGGTGGCCAGGGGAAACAGTGTTGCCACGACCAGGAAAAATACCAGGGGGTTGGCTAACTCGCCAATCCGCCGGTAACCCAGCTTGATATCTCTGACCAGGAGGGACCACCCTGCGTCCAGCATTCCAGGGGTCTGCATCAACTTAGCTCCAGTGGCACGCGGGTGCCGCCATTGATATGCATCTCGTGATGAGCGGCCAGAATTGCCATTCCGCCCTGCTCCACGTGTTCCGACACAAGTTCTTCCACCAGTTCCCTGCCCTTTACGTCCAGGTTGGCGAAGGGCTCGTCAAGAATCCACAAGGTGGCGCTGGAGACCAGCACTCTTGCCAGGGCTGCCCGGCGGCGTTGGCCAGCAGACAGGGAGCGGCAAGGCAGAGAGCGGCAACGTTGAAGTCCAAGACGCTCAATGGCCATCTCGATTCGTTCACCGGCTTGCTTGTCACGCAACTGGTAATGGAAGCGCAGGTTCTCCTCAGGGTTCATATCTCCCTTGAGACCTTCCAGGTGACCCATATAGATCATCGAGCGGTGATACTCGAAACGTGACCTGCTAATACGCTTGTCATCCCAGTAGACATCACCCGATTCGGGCATGGTCAGACCGGCCAACACACGTAGTAAGGTGGTTTTGCCACTTCCGTTGCCCCCACTGACATGCAGCCACTGGGAATTGGTAAGTTCAAAACCGAGATTTTGAAATAGACAGCGATCACCTCGCCAAAGGCTTAAACCCCGGCCCTGGAGGCTTGCTTCAGAAATACTCATAGGCGGTTCAAATATCTGTTTTATTAAAATAATTTCTGAAAAATCAGTATGGTGCGAATTCTGCCGAGATTGCCTTCCCGACGCAATATCGGAAAATGCGCATAACGGCCCGGTAAGGATACGGATACCCGTAAGGCCATGCTAGACTTTTTCTAAATCACGCCCCTAAACATTGCTTAACAGACAGATTTTGAATACTGGTTTTTAAGTCTGTGGGGGCCACTGTGCCCGGGCTGGGGCCATGCTAGAATTCCCGGCCAGATACGCTGGGAATGACGCCTCAAACCGCTTGGTCAGAGCTACTTTCAGGAAGACATTAAAAAATGGAATCACCGGTTAAACCACTCACCCACGTGCTGAAAATCGAACCCTACCTGCCGGGAGACTCGGCGGTGGCCGGGGTGACAAAGATTACAAAAATGTCATCTAACGAAACTCCGCTGGGACCCTCGCCGGAGGCAAAATCCGCTGCGCTGGGAGCCATGGACGAGTTGGAGCGCTACCCGGAGAGCAGCGCGGCCATAGTCAGGCACGCGTTGGCCGATCGCTACGCACTGGATGCCAGGCGCATTGTCTGCGAGGCGGGCTCAGAACAATTGATTAACCTGATCGCTCGGATCTTTGCCGGCCCGGGTGATGAAATCCTTTACAGCGCTCATGGCTTTATCGCCTATAAGATCGCCGCCCTGAGTTGTGGCGCGACCCCGGTGGCAGCACCGGAGAAGAACCTGACCACCGATGTGGACGCCCTGCTGGGCCTTGTGAGCGAGCGCACCAAGGTCTTGTTCCTGGCCAATCCGAACAATCCCACCGGTACCAGCCTTCCTACCGAGGAAATCCTGCGCCTGCGCCGTGAGCTACCGGAATCGGTTCTGCTGGTGCTGGACGGGGCCTACGCTGAATACGTGCAAGATGAGGACTACACCGCGGGACTTGAGTTGGTAAGCGAATATCCCGGTAACGTGGTGGTTCTGCGCACCTTCTCAAAAATCTACGGCCTCGCTGGCCTGCGCCTGGGCTGGTCATACAGCTCACTGGAGTTGGCCATGGCCCTGCACCGCTTGCGTGGCGTTTTTACTGTGACCACCATCGCGGCCAAGGCTGCTGTGGCTGCGGTCAAGGACCAGGATCATGAGCAGCGGGCCAGAGATCACAACGCCAAATGGTTGCCATGGCTTAATGAACAACTCTCGGCCCTTGGCCTGGACATGACCGACAGCAAGGGCAACTTCGTGCTGGCCCGGTTTGCCTCGGGCGAGGAAGCCGCAGCGGCAGATTTCCACCTGCGTTCCAACGGCGTAATCACCAGGACCCTTAAGGAATACGGCCTTGGCGACTGTCTGCGGGTCACGGTGGGTCTGGAAGAACACAACAAGCTGCTGGTCAGCCTGTTAAAGGATTTCCTCGCCAGCAGTCGGGGCGCCTGAGCGTCCGGTGACTAGCTAGCTTCGCCTGGCCTGCAGGCGAGTCAGGATGCTGCGGTAGACGGCGAAAACCGCTACCAGCAGCATACTCATACCGATAAACCAAAAGAACCCGTCCGGGCCCAGGACCTGCATGCTTAATGAAGCGAGCAGCGGCCCGGCGATGGCTGCCACTCCGGACATCAGGATCATTGAACTGCTTGCGGCCACCATCTGGGTAGGCTGCAGGTAATCGTTGGTGTGAGCCACCGACAATGAGTACAGGGGCATCATCATGCCACCCAGCAACCCCACGGCCACCAGTTGGGCAGTACCGCTGACAAACACCGCCGCGATCGCCGCCAGGCCACCCACCACGCTTGCCACGGCAATGACAATGCGCCTGTCGTGTCGGTCCGATGCGTGGCCAACCGGCCATTGCAGGGCCATTCCCCCGAAGGTGGCCACCGCCATCAACATGGACACCTGAAACGCATCCATCCCCTGGTCCTTGGCATACACCGCTCCCATGCCATAGAAGGCGGCTGCCGCCATGCCCTCGGCCATCACGCCGACCAGCCCCAGGGGGGAGACTTTCCAGAGGGTACGAATACCCATGGATTCGGGCTCATCGTGGGACGGAGCGCTGCCACTGGTTAGCGAAATAGGCACTACCGCCAGGGACACCAGGGCCGAGGCCAGCAAGAACAACAACACCCCGGCCGGATCCGCCACATTCAACAGGAATTGACCCAGGCCGAGACTGCCCAGGGCAATCACCATGTACAGGGACATTAACTTGCCCCGGCTTTCGTTGGTCGCCCGATCGTTAATCCAGCTCTCGGCAACGATGTACAGACCTGCCATGCAAAAACCTGACAGCAGACGCATCAGCATCCACACCCAGGGCACAACCACCACCCCGTGAACCAGCACGGCAATGGAGGCGGTAGAGGCCAGTGCAGCGAATACCCGAATGTGGCCCACCCGCGCCACCATGAGGGGTGTCATCAGGGAACCGCCAACGAAACCCGCGAAGTACGCCGACATGATTACGCCGGTTACTACGGTAGGGAATCCTTCCAGCGACGCTCGCAGGCCCAGCAAGGTGCCTTGCAGGCCTACCCCCAACATCATCAGGGCAATACCCAGGAACAGCGCCCAGGTGGAACGAAATGTGGCTGTCAGAGAAATGGTTGAATTCCTTGGTCAGGACGTGTTCCGCTCCCGGACTGCTTTGCCGGAAACAAGAGAGGGTCGTGCCGGTTACTTCGGTGTTCCGCCTTGTACTCTCAGTTCCAGCCGGCGCAAGAATTCGGCCATGATAACCCGGTAAAGCTCCTTGCCCAATGCCGCATCCTCGTAGCCGTGATCCACGCTGGGGTTATCGTTGACCTCGATGACCAGCACACGGTCGCCCACCTGCTTGAGATCCACGCCGTACAGGCCGTTACCAATCAGCCCCGCGGCCTTGCTGGCCACCTCAAGCACTTCCTTCGGCACATCCTCTACCAGGAAGGTATCAGCCTTGCCCGAGGACACCTTGCCTCCGCTGCCGTGCTTGTAGATTTGCCAGTGGCCCTTGCTCATAAAATAGCGGGCAGCGTAAATCGGCTGTCCGTTCAGCATGCCTACCCGCCAGTCGTAGTCCGTGTAGACAAACTCCTGGGCCAGCAGCACCGTGGAAGACTCAAACAGCTCGACAGATTTTTCCCTGAGCTCTGCTTCGTTCTTCGCCTTGAACATACCTCGGGAGAACGACCCGTCCGGAATCTTCACCACCACCGGGTAGCTCATGTCACCGAGTTGCTGAACCGGGTCCTGATCCTCGGTCAACAAGCGGTAACGCGGTGCGGGCACCTTGTTGCGACTGAGCAGATCCGCCAGGTAAATCTTGTTGGTACAACGCAGGATGGAGGTCGGATCGTCCATCACCACCAGGCCCTCCGACTCGGCCTTCTTGGCGAACCGGTAGGTATGGTGATTCACGTTAGTTGTTTCGCGAATAAACAGCGCGTCGAACTCGGCAATCCGCCCAAAATCACGGGGACCGATAGTCTCCACCGAGATGCCCAGTTGTCGGCCAGCCTGGATAAAGAAATTCAAAGACGCCTTGCTGCTAGGCGGCATCTTCTCGTCCGGGTTCACCAGCATAGCCAGGTCAAAGCGAGCATTGGGCATGTTCTTCGGCCGCTTCCAGCTCTTGTTGGTGAAGTCAGCAAAGGCCTCGCCCAGGGCTTCCTTCTCCGCTTTTTTCAAGTCCTGGGGGCCGACAGCCCTGACCGATTCCAGTCTCCAGCGAAGACCTTTTTTGAAACGCACCGACAAAATGGGCGCAGGCAAGGCCTCGAAAATCTGCCTGCCCAGTTCCTCCAGTTGTGGGATCTGTGAGCGTCCGAAGAAGACTTTGAAGCGCAGTTCATTTGCGCCCTCCTCGTGCACCTCTTCCATCTTGCTTGCCACCTTGTTCAGGCGGGACATCAAGTCACCCAGGTCCAGGCTGTACAGAGCACGACGACTAAGATCGTTAATTGTGCGCACAGAAGGCAGGGCTCGCTGGCCCCTGGCCTCGGCCATCAACGAGGTGTAGTAACCACTGCCCAGGTAGGGATAGCCCCGGCACATGTTGATCACCCTGAGATCGGTTGGCGAATGGGGAGCCATCAAATAGCTTTGATAATCCACAACCTGGACGTCTTCAGCCTCCAGGTTCCAGTCTTTCGCGTTTTCAATGACTATGAGATGCTTGGGCATCAGGTAAATCCCTTTGAGAATTTCAAGATTGCAATTGTATCGGTAGCCGGCGCATCGCGGGACATCGATCGCGTGAATCTAGGCTAGAACGTTACAATTTGGAAGGCCCGCTGCAGAAGCTGGCCAGGACACGACCCGCCATGAAGTTGCAGCTGCCAGACGCCCACGGGCTTGCCCGCCTGTTTTCCAGTGATTACTTTCAAGCCAGGAACCAATTTATCCTGGCCGCCGACCGGCTTGGCACACCTTGCCTTCGGCAGTCCATCGCCCATCCCCTTCCCGGCCCCGCCGGTGAACAGCTGAGCCTGGACTATGCCTGGATAGGCGACCCGGAGGCCCCCAGGGTGTTGGTGACCCAGTCGGCGGTTCACGGGGTGGAAGGCTTTGCCGGCTCAGCCATTCAGCTGGATCAATTACTGAACCAGGATCAACAGGATTTGCCTGCCGGCGTGGCCGTTTTGCACATCCACGCCGTCAACCCTCATGGGTTCCTCAATTGCAGGCGGGTCAACGAGGACGGGGTGGATTTAAATCGCAACTTCGTGGATTTCTCAGCGCCTGCGCCGGCAAATCCGGATTACGAGGAGCTGCGCACGGCCCTGATCCCGGAAAACCTTTCCGCCTGGGACCAGGCTAGCGACCGGCTTGCGCGCTATGAGCGGGACTGGGGAATCACCCGCTTTCACCAGGCTGTCAGCGGCGGTCAATTCAGCGATCCAGAAGGACCGTTTTACGGGGGCGCGAAATCCAGTTGGTCACGCCAGGTACTGGAAAAATTATTTGTCGATCTCAGGCTGGCCCAGCGCTCGAGGATTGCCGTGCTGGACCTGCATACCGGCCTGGGGCCATACGGTTATGGAGAACTGATTTGCGACCACCCACCGAATAGCGAGGGCGTGCAGATGGCCCGTCGATGGTATGGCGCCAACGTTGCCGAACCGGCTCTGGGAACATCCAGCTCCGTACCCAAGCTGGGGTTGATTGATTACGCCTGGCAGCAAGCCTTTGGTGATAAAGTTTGCTTCCTGACCCTGGAGTTCGGAACCTTCCCGTTTATTGAATTGATGGAATCCCTCCGGCGCGACCATGCTCTGCACAAGGCGCCTTTGTCGGCGGCTGATGCAGGCCAACTGGAGCAAGTGCGCCAGTCCATGCTCAAGCATTTCAATCCACCGACCACGGATTGGCAGGAAGCGGTAATATTCCGTTCCCGCCAGGTTATCCAGATGGCCCTGGACGGATTGTCTTCCGAGGAATTGAAGTGACCCGAAAAGTAACAACCAAAGCCCAGGAAAAACAGCCGGTTTACCGAGCCGCCACAATACGTGACCTGGATGCCCTGGTGGCGCTGGAAGAAAAGTCTTTCGCCACTGATCGACTCACCCGGCGCAACTTCACCTGGATGATTCGCAAGGCCCATGCATTTTTCATGGTGGTGGAAATTGATGGCGCACTGGCTGGATATACCCTGCTGTTGTTTCACAAGGGCACGTCCCTGGCACGGATGTACTCCATCGCCGTGGACAAGGCTTTTCGCGGCGCCGGCCTGGCCAGGGAATTGCTAACCCGATCAGAGGCAGCGGCAGTGGACAATGATTGTGTCTATTTGCGTCTTGAAGTGCACCCTGACAATGCCCGGGCGATTGCCCTGTATGAAGAAGCGGGTTATTTCCGTTTCGGTTTGTATAAACAGTATTACGACGACAAATCCGATGCCTTGCGCTATGAAAAGCGGGTGTTGTTCGAGGCACCCGGCGGCACCAGTTTGAAGGTGCCCTACTATTCCCAAACCACACCCTTCACCTGTGGTCCCTCCTGCCTGTTGATGGCCATGCGCAGCCTGGAACCGAGCCGCGCGATGGATAGAACCCTGGAACTTCAGCTGTGGCGAGAGTCCACCACCATATTCATGATGTCAGGTCACGGTGGCTGCGGCCCTCATGGACTGGCATTGGCTGCTGAACGGCGCGGGTTTGCCGTCCAGGCGTATATCAGTCACAAGGGCCCCTTGTTCCTCAATGGCGTACGCAGCGAGGAAAAGAAGGCCGTCATGCGGGTGGTTCACGAGGACTTCCGCAAGCAGGTCCAGGGGTCGGGAATCGATGTGCACTACCAACCGATAAGCATGAAGAAGCTGGAGGCAGCCCTGGAAGCAGGCGGGATTCCCCTGGTCCTGGTGAGTACCTACCGCTTTAGCAGCAGTAAGGTTCCCCACTGGGTAGTTATCGTTGGCATGGATGAGCGCTTTGTTTACATCAACGACCCGGATGCGGACCCGGCCCATATGCGTACCGCGACCGATAATGCCAATCTGCCGGTCCTGAAGAAGCAGTTCGAGCGCATGGCCAGTTTCGGTAAAAACCGTCTGCGGGCCTGCGTCATCCTCTCTGCTTCGGCTTCCGCGTCTCGCCGTCAGGGCTAATTGGCGAAGTTTTTGTAAATTGATCGAAGATAGACCCTGTTTTTCAATTCAGAGTGTGTTAAATTCTCGCCTCGCTTGAGCATGGCTAGGTGGCAGAGTGGTTATGCAGCGGCCTGCAAAGCCGTGTACGCCGGTTCGATTCCGACCCTAGCCTCCATGCTCTTCAAGCGATTCCCAATACCTCGAGAACCCTTCTGTAAGCGTCAGTAATAACCAACATGAGCAAAATTCCAGTTAGGTAGGTAGTTTCCGTATTGCCATGCGCTACCTACGCACATTATGTTTATTGATTGGTCGAGCCCCGCTAATAAACGAGACAGGGATAGTTATTCATGGGAAGACAAGCAGCCGAACGCGGCAAGTCCTTGTTTGTATTGATTCTAATCCTCGCACTGGGATTTGGAATCGGGATTGGAGGCTACACGTTCCTCTACGCCAAGGGCCTCTCATACATGAGTACGGACCCGGAAGTGTGCGCAAACTGCCACATCATGCAGCCCCAGTACGACTCCTGGCAGAAATCCAGCCACCATGCAGTCGCCGGATGCATCGATTGCCACCTGCCCCACGACTTTATCGGTAAGTACCTTGCCAAGGCCGAAAACGGCTGGAATCACTCCAAGGCATTTACCCTTCAGAATTTTCACGAACCCATCATCATGACCGGGAAGAATCAACGCATTCTTCAGAACGCCTGCCTGGATTGTCACCAGGATGCGGTGCATGAAATGGTGCTCGGTGTGAATGGACAACCAGATGACGTCCGCTGCGTGCATTGTCACGTAACGGTAGGACATGGAGAAACCACGGGACTTGGAGGTCCCGAGGATAATTACTCGGAAGAGGAAGCGGGATTATGAGATTTGTACAACGCGGTTGGTCAACATTCAGCGTCATAGTGGCTATTGCCATTGTCGCGGTGGCAACAGCAGCCGTTACGGCTTTGCTGGTAAACGTCTTCGAGCGCAAGAGCGAAGCCAAGCAGACCTATGTCCAGTTGGTGGAGGTGACGGAAGACACCACCGATCCAGCTGAATGGGGAAAGAACTGGCCCAAGCAATATGATTCCTACAAGCGCACTGCAATCAGCACCAAGACCCGTTTCGGCGGTCATGGCGGCAGTGAAGCCTTGCCGGCCGAGAAAATCGAACGTGATCCGTGGCTCAAGCGCATGTTCCTGGGCTATGCCTTCTCTATCGACTACCGGGATCGTCGCGGTCATGCCTACATGCTCGAGGACCAGGAAAACACTCAGCGGTTGACCAAGCCCCAGTCAGGTTCGTGCCTGCACTGCCACGGCTCTGTGATGCCCCTGTACCGCAAACTGGGTAATGGCGATGCCATGGCTGGTTTCATGGAAACCTACAAGTGGTCCTACCAGGATCTGAATGCCGAATTGCACAATATGGGCAATGGCCATCCGGTGTCTTGTGTTGACTGTCATGAGCCCACAAGCATGGCGCTTCGTGTAACGCGCCCCGGCTTCATCAACGGCATCCAGATTCTGGCCGAAGGTGACGCACCGGTTCCCCACCTGCCCTCAATGCAGCAGTGGCGTGAAGGCGATCGCAGCACCCCTTACGATCCCAACGTGGATGGCACTCGCACCGAGATGCGCAGCTACGTGTGTGGCCAGTGTCACGTGGAGTATTACTGCTCCAGTGAAATGCCGCTTACCTTCCCCTGGGGTGAAGGCATGACCGCAGACAACGTGGAATCCTTTTGGGACAACACTAATTTCCCCGATGGCACCCGTTTCTTTGACTTCAAACACAAGGAAACCGGCGCTCCCGTGCTTAAGGCTCAGCATCCTGAGTTTGAGTTGTGGAGCCAGGGCATTCATGCACGCAGCGGCGTGGCCTGTGCCGATTGTCACATGCCCTACCAGCGCGATGGCGCGACCAAGACGTCGGATCACTGGGTACGCAGCCCGCTGTTGAACATTTCCCGTGCTTGCCAGACTTGTCATCGTGAGTCCGAGACTGAAATGGCCGAGCGCGTGGATGTTATTCAGCAACGCAACTACGACTTGTTGCAGCGTGGTGGCGCAGCCCTGATGGACCTGATTGATGCGGTTCAGAAAGCCAAGGCTGAAGGCGCTACCGACGCGCAGCTCAATGAAGCTCTGGAACTGCAGCGCAAGGCACAATGGCGCCTGGACTTCATCGCTGCCGAAAATTCCATGGGCTTCCATGCGCCCCAGGAAGCTGCAAAGGTGCTGGGTGAGGCATCTGACTACGCCAGGCAGGGTCAGATTTCGGCCATGAACTGGAACAAGGCAGCTGGCGGAGCTTCGGCTGACGGCGACGACTAGACTGTATTTACCGGGTTTTGGACTCGGTAGACTCCTGAAACGGGTCGGCTAAAAACCGACCCGTTTTTTTATGCGGGACCCATGCGTATAAATACTTATTCCGAGTTTTCGCATTCAGGCGTAAATACTGCGCCAAGAGAGCAATTAAGGCGGCCTCCGGGGACCATTGGACAACCCGAATAAAAACGCCCCTCTCGAGGTTTTTAAGGCCATCCTGCCTACCGGAGGAAATCCTTCCCCGGGTAACGAGTGGTCATCGCGCGCAACAAGCGCTTTTGGAGTGATTGCAGTGAGATTTGTTCATTTCCTGATGGCATGGACCTTTGTAATAGTTCCTGGTCCATTGGCAGCCTACGCCGGCAGTATGGTTCAAACCCATAGCCACAATCGTGCCGTGAAGTTCCTGGGCCAGGTCCTGGGCTCAGCCTTGTGGTGGTGGTGGCTGGTTGCCGTTCCCCTGGTCTTTATCCTGCATATCTAGTCGCAACTCACGAGTCGCTTTTACTGATCCACTTCCGGGGAGTCTTTAGTGGGCTCGCCTTGAGGGGGTGGACTTTTATGCTCGGGTGAATTTCCCTTCGCGGCCGCATCGGCCAGGGGTTCGAACACGTATACCCCCTTCATATAAGGGATTTGATCATAGATCGCCAGTAACTCCGGCGTTAGTCCGGGCATCTCTTCCAGCGACCAATTCAGGTCCGTCTTTGCATTGAGCAAATCTCTCTCGCCCAGCAGACCAGCGTCGTAGGCGATCTGGGAGGCCCAGGCAATGTTCACGAAGTGCCAGGCCATACCATTAAGCCGAGAGCGATCCAGGGGTGTGATCTCATGCTTTTCCGGATTCATCGCAATCAGGCTTAACTGGGCTACGTCCGGGTTTTCGAAACGAGAGAGGTTGAATTCGTTCCACTGCTGAAGAGTAGTGATGATGACCTCGGTCCTGGCGATATGATTGGCTTGGCGAACCTCCCAGGCCACCAGCGCCAGGCCCGCCACGATGCTAAGCACACCGACTCCCTCTGCCACTTCTTTCCATGAAACAGTCTTCATACCCCTCCCTGTCGACCATGAATAACACTATTCGGGGAGCTATTCCCGAGATTCGATCGATCCCAATGATTGCCTTGTAACGATTCGCCCGTGCCTTGGGCTGTCCTGAATTTTTACCGACTCGCGGCGGGAATCCAGGTTCCCTGAGGTCAATCAATACAGCAAAATTGCGGCTGGGAAAAGTCAGGGGCCACTTCAGGCGTGGTCTGACCAGGGCCTGGAGCAAGGCCGGAAAGGAATGGTGCCCGGGACCGGAATCGAACCGGTACGGTATTTCTACCGAGGGATTTTAAGTCCCTTGCGTCTACCAATTTCGCCACCCGGGCACGGGTGATCAGCCGCATATTGTAATGGGTTTGCACTGCAGATGTGCAACTTGTTCTCATCTTAAAAGGTGTCTAGTGGAATGCCCGTATTAAAAAAGCCATACATGCCTCCTACACTCTATTCCTATAGGCATTAATTAACCCTGTCGCACTAACTGGAGAGCATTTTTAAATGATTACCGTTGCTGAGGTCATGACTGCAGACCTGTACACACTGGAACCCCATGACACTCTTGAGGATGCCAAGCAGCTGATGATTGAACAGCGTATCAGGCATCTGCCTATCGTTAATGATAGCGGCGACCTGGTTGGCCTGGTGACCATGAGCGATGTGTTGGCAGCATCGGACTCCACCTTGCGGGAACCCATGGATCGGGCTGACCCGGCTTGTATCACACTGGCCGATGTGATGATTACTGACATCGTGTCGGTAGATGAGCATGCCAGTCTGCGCCAGTGCGCGCGCTTTCTGGAAGAACACAAAATTGGCTGCCTTCCGGTAGTGAACCACGGCAAACTCCAGGGCATTATCACCGACACAGATTTTGTGTCGGTTGCGATCAATCTGATCGAGCAGATGGAGCAGCTCGACGCCATGGAACTGGATGACGAATTCTAGTTTTCTGCAGACATAAAAAAAGCCGGTATAACACCGGCTTTTTTCGTTAGGGCCAGGTCTGGCTCAAGGCTCAGGCGTCATAGCCATAAATCGATTTCCACTCCAGGAAATCTTCCACCCCGTGGGCACCCCACTCACGGCCATTACCCGATTGCTTGAAGCCGCCAAAGGGCGCCATGTCCACAAGATCAGCGCCATTGATATGTACCATGCCAGCACGAATCCGGCTGGCAACCCGCAGGGCACGCTGGTGGTCGCCGGAGGAAATGTATGCTGACAAACCATACGGCGTGTCATTGGCAATTCGAATGGCGTCTTCTTCGTCCTTGTACGGGATGATGACCAGCACGGGACCAAAAATCTCTTCCTGGGCAACTGTCATGTCGTTGCTGACATGGCCAAACACGGTTGGTTTGATGAAATAACCCTTGTCCAGGCCCTCGGGTCGGCCTGTGCCACCGGCAACCAACTTTGCGCCCTCATCGATACCAGCCTGGATCAATTCCTGGATCTTGATCCATTGAGTCTTATTGACCACAGGACCCACGGAGATGCCCTCTTGCCTGGGATCTCCCACGCGAGTTCTTTCCGCCACGCTGCGAGCCACTTCCTCGGCTTCTTCCAGACGATCCTCGGGTACCAGCATCCGGGTTGGTGCATTACAGGACTGGCCGGTATTGTGGAAGCACATGGCCGTACCGGCACGCACCGAGCGAACCAGGTCTGCATCATCCAGGATGATATTTGGCGACTTGCCGCCCAGTTCCTGGGCAACCCGCTTAACGGTGTCTGCCGCTGCCTTGGCTACTGCGATACCTGCCCGGGTTGAACCGGTAAACGACACCATGTCGATACCCGGATGGGAAGCAATCGGCGCGCCCACATCGGGACCATCACCGTTAATCATGTTGTAGACGCCGGCCGGCACGCCTGCATCGTGTAACACCTGGCTGAAAATATAGGCGCTAAGGGGTGATTCTTCGCTGGGCTTCAGAATCATGGTGCAACCGGCAGCCAGGGCCGGGGCAACTTTCGCCGCCACCTGGTTCATGGGCCAGTTCCAGGGAGTAATCAGACCGACCACACCAATGGGCTCACGTACCACCCGGGCACCTTCAACCTTTTCTTCCCAGTGCATGGTCTTCAAGGCCTGGAGTGCGCCTCCGATATGCTGGTCGCCAGAACCTGCCTGGGCGCCTCGCGCCAGGGACATGGGCGCACCCATCTCGTCGCAGATGGCCAGGCCAATCTCTTCCTTGCGCTTATGGTATTCGGCAAGCACGGCTTCCAGCAGTTCTATACGTTCCTGGCGGCTGGTACGACCAAATGTCTCGAAGGCCGCCCTGGCTGCTGCCACGGCCTTTTCCACGTCTGCAGGCGAGCCCAAGGAAATGGTTCCCACTACCGATTCGGTAGCCGGATTCACAACGCCTAATTCACGCGGGGTGACCGGGTCTACCCACTGGCCGTTGATATAAAACTGTTTGAAATCGTACATGGCTGAACTCCGTGTGTTCATTGCCTGGCTGACTGCGTAGGTCGGCCTGAGGTAATTCGCTATTGTAATTGCTGGCCAAAAAAAAAGGACAAGCAACCCCCAGGCTGCCTGCCCTTTATTCTTTCCCTGTTAGTCAGGAATTAAGCACCATACGGCACGTATTCCAGGTTCAGGGCGTCGGCCACGGCCTTGTAGGCAACCTTGCCGGCGTGGATGTTCAGGCCGTTCAACAGGTGCTCGTCGTCAAATACAGCCTGTTCCCAGCCCTTGGAGGCCAGTGCATGCACAAAAGGCAGCGTGGCATTGTTCAGGGCGAAGGCCGAGGTGCGGGCTACCGCGCCGGGCAAGTTGGTAACGCAGTAATGAACGCAGCCTTAGTCAATGTAAACCGGTTCGGCATGGCTGGTAGGACGACTGGTTTCAAAGCAGCCGCCCTGGTCGATAGCAATATCAACCAGCGCAGAGCCATCGCGCATGCGCTTGACCATGTCACGAGTGACCAGTTTGGGAGCCGCGTCACCGGGAATAAGCACGGCGCCAATAACCAGGTCGGCATCGGTAACGTAACGGTCAATGGCATCTACCGTGGAGTAGACCGTCTTGAGCTGGTTTCCGAACAGGTCCGAGAGTTCCCGCAGGCGCTTTAAGGAGCGATCGATAACGACAACTTCTGCACGCAGGCCAACCGCCATTTCCGCTGCAGCGGTACCGGACACGCCGCCACCGAGGATCACTACCTTGGCGGGGGCAACACCGGGAACGCCGCCAAGCAGCA
>Ga0102814_10000515_pt1 | contig 28118 bp, 28 predicted proteins | sample ColrivemetaGS741_FD_79112 | JGI IMG/M metagenome (GOLD analysis project Ga0102814, IMG submission 79112) | Estuarine microbial communities from the Columbia River estuary - Flood tide ETM metaG S.741 | ecosystem: Environmental > Aquatic > Marine > Intertidal zone > Estuary | place: USA...
ATGCAAGTGCCGCCACAGTTTTCTGCCGTGAAAGTCGACGGTGTGCGGGCCTATAAAAAGGCACGGGACGGCGAAGAGATGGAACTCGCAGCGCGCGCGCTTTGGGTTGAAGAGCTGCTATTGGTGGATCGCCCAGATGCGGATCACGTGACGTTAGAGATGACGTGCGGCAAGGGTGGCTATGTCCGTTCAATTGCGCGGGACTTGGGTGAGAAGCTGGGCTGTTTCGGTCATGTGCTGCGCTTGCGTCGCATTTGGTCAGGGCCGTTTGATGAGGTCGAAGGCGTGACGCTTGAGAAGATCGAGGAAATGGCGAAGACACCAGAGTTGGATGCGTTTATCTTACCGCTTGAATTGGCGCTGGGCGATATGGCGCAGGTGGTTTGTCCTAATGCCAGCATTGTAAAGCTGCGCAATGGGAATGCGGCCCATGTGATTGCATCTGGTTTGGAGTATGACGAAGAGGTCTGGGTGTCGTATCAAGGGAAACCTGTCGCGGTGGGCAATTACCGAGGTGGTGAACTGCACCCGAGCCGCGTTTTTGTTTACGAAGGGATGATGGGTTAAAACCCATCCTACTTCGACCATCCTTGCGTCTGGCGAAACTGCGTAGGATGGGTTTTAACCCATCATCCCCCAGTCTATGTTTGCGCATGATCACACGCCATCACGATACGCTTTTGTCAAAATCCACCGCGATCTATTCGGATTGCGAGAAATATCGCTATGCGCTGACCCGCATTTGGGACGAGGGGGCAAAACGTGTGTTATTCGTCATGCTCAACCCGTCAACCGCGAACGAGGTCCAAAACGATCCCACAGTCGAGCGGTGTGAACGCCGCGCACGTGCCTTGGGATTCGGCGCGTTTCGGGTCACCAACATCTTTGCATGGCGCGATACCGACCCGCGTAAAATGCGTGCGGCATCAGAGCCGATTGGTCCTGAAAACGACGCCACGATTCTGGAAGGCGCTGGCTGGGCCGATTCCATTGTGGCGGCTTGGGGCACCCATGGCGCATATCTCGACCGTGGACCTCATGTGGCGGCGTTGCTCTCCAAAGAGCAACATGTCCTGAGCCATCTGGGCCTGAGCAAAGCGGGACACCCTAAGCATCCATTATATATCAGCTATTCTCAGCAACCAATTCTTTGGCCCAATCCCTACGGCGACCATTAACCTCTTTGGGTGAATTAGCACTTCCGTCAGATTTTTCATGCTATGTAGGTCAAAGTACGGGTCGGGGTGACCTTAATGCGCGGAATGATTGCAATGTTAGCGATTTTTGGACTCATGGGACTGGCGTTCTCGGCTTCGCTCATGTTTGGGCACGACCTAGATGACGACAGCACATCTGATATGGATGGAACTGATGATGATCCGATCCTTGGCGACCAGAGCAGCGCAGGTGTCGAGACCTTGGATAGCCTTCTTAGTGATGCTGCGAGTGGTTTCACGGATTTTTCAGACGGCGACCTAACCGTATTCACAGGTGGCGAAAACGAGACTATTGAAACGGGATCTGGAAATGACCTGATTGACGCGGGCGATGGCGATGATGTGGTCTCGGCTGGTGCGGGCAACGATGAGGTCCACGGTGGTCTTGGCAACGACATCTTGTTTGGCGAAGCGGGCGACGACGCACTCTACGGTCATGTTGGAGATGACACTCTCGCTGGTGGCGAGGGTGACGATACGCTTGTTGGTGGCGATGGTCGTGACATGCTTGAAGGCGGTGACGGCAATGATTCCTTGCAAGGTAGTCTGGGCGAGGACACCCTCAGTGGCGGTAACGGCGACGACGTTATGTTTGGTGGCGAAGGCAATGATGTTCTTGACGGGCGCGATGCCGACAATGGCGCCGATTTCCTAAACGGTGGCGCGGGCGACGATGTACTTTGGGCTGGTGTCGGAGATCACTTGAATGGCGGCACGGGTGCCGATCGCTTTGCGATGGAAGTGAACTCGAGTGTGTTCGTCGACGATTTTGACCTCGACGAAGATACCATCGAAGTCGCCTACGACGCGGACGGTGGCGAACCCATCTTGTCATTCATCGACAACGATGACGGTGTTATCCTTATGGTGGACGATACCGTCGTGGCAACTTTTGCAGGGCTGACATCGCTTGATCTGGCCTTGGTGCCTGTCGTGCTGACCGCAGTTTGACAAAACACTTCCCTTTTGGGGGGAAGTGACCTAAATGCAGCCATCCGCAAAGGGAATCTTTCTGCGCGGATACTCCACGGGCTTTTCTGGACGACATCCCGGATTGCGCCATTAACCCTTTAGACAAGGAGACCCCGATGTCGATTACTGCTGAAGAAAAAACACGGCTGATGAAAGAATTTGCAACGAAAGAGGGCGACACTGGTTCGGCCGAAGTTCAGGTTGCTATCCTTTCTTCCCGCATTGCGACACTTACAGAGCACTTCAAAACCCACAAGAAAGACAACCACGGTCGTCGTGGTCTTTTGAAAATGGTTGCTTTGCGTCGTAAGCTTTTGGACTACGCACGCTCCAAGGACGAGGCTCGTTACCAGTCTTTGATCCAGCGTCTTGGTCTGCGTCGCTAATTTCGCGATCACAGAATACGGAAACGCCCGCCAATACGGCGGGCGTTTTTGTTTTGGCGGATGCCTTTGCGTCAGCCCCCTCGTTTTCCGATCCGTCGTGACATATGTCTGGCGTCTCAATTACCTCCCAAGGAACATCCTATGCGCGCTGCAATTCACAACACTTTTGGCGATCCTATCCAGTTGATGCACATGGTCGACACGACGACACCCGATCCTGCACCTGGTCAGGTTTTGGTCAAGATGATCATGTCGCCGATCCACAACCACGATCTTTGGACGATCCGCGGCGAGTATGGCTATAAGCCCGACCTGCCCACGGCGATTGGCGGGTCCGAGGCTGTTGGCATGATCACGGACGTGGGCGCTGGCGTTGACGAGGCGTTGATCGGTCAGCGGATCGCGGTTGCGAGTGTGCATGGTACTTGGGCCGAGTATTTCGTGGCCCCCGCGAATGGTGTGATGCCTTTACCTGCTGCGATCAGTGACGCGCTTGGCGCGCAGTTGGTCGCGATGCCATTTAGCGCGATTTCCCTTTTGGAGACACTGAATGTCTCTGAAGGCGACTGGATTGTGCAGACTGCGGCGAATGGTGCGTTTGGCAAAATCATGGCCGTTTTGGCCAAGGCGCGTGGCCTGAACCTGTTGAACCTTGTCCGCCGTCCAGAGGCTATCGCGGAACTTCAGGCGATGGGCATGGAGCATGTTTTGTCGACCAGTGACGTAGGCTGGAAAGAGCAGGCACAGGCGATCATCGGCGACGCTGGCGCCCGCGCTGCGATTGATTCCGTGGGTGGCCCCGTTGCGACTGACCTGACCGAATTGCTGGATGACGAAGGCCCGCTGGTGATTTTCGGGACCGCGACTGGTACGCCGCTTGCGCTCAATTCAGGCCTGATGATTTTCAAGCATTTGACGGTGAAGGGCTTCTGGGCATCGAAAGTTGGTGCAGAAATGGATCCTGAGACTCGCACGCGCCTGATGACCGAATTGGTTGGTTTGGCGCTCAGCGGAGACCTCATAATGGGTGATGGTGGTGTCTATCCGCTGGAAGAAGTGACGCCTGCGATGATTGCTGCGGTGACGCCTGGACGTTTTGGCAAGGTGATGTTGCGTCCATAAAATAATTGGGCGCTCGCGGTAATAGCGAGCGCCCAATGTCTTAGACTGGCAGGTCGTAAGTGACCCATTTTGTCCGGTTTGACATGCGGTCATAAACGGCGCGGGCGCGGTAGTTGTCCTCTGCCGTGATCCAACGCACGATTGACCAGCCGCGCTTTGCGGCCTCCGCTTTGACTCCAGCGATCAGTGCATCTGCAGCGCCTAGCCCGCGTGCATCTGGGGATACAAACAAGTCGTCAAGAAAGCCGCCAGTCGTCGCCGAAAGTGGCCGCGCGAAAGGGCGAAAGTGCGTGATGCCGACGACAGTTCCATCTTCGGTGACTGCAACAAGGCCTTCGCTTTGAGCGTTTTGGTCAAAGAGCCAACTCCACACTTTATCGCGAATTTCGGGCGTTTGGGTCACGCCATAGAATTCGGCGTACCCTTGGTAAAGCGTGTCCCACGCGGGGTGGTCTGCTTGGGTGACGGGACGGACGGTGACGGTCATGGCGCACTACTTTCTGATGGTTTTATGCAGATTGCAGCAGCGCCGCTGAACTGTCTAGGCCGTCCTATTTTAGGTTGGATTTAATGTTGGCAAGAAGCGCGTCGGAGGCGCGTGCGAGCAGTGACGTGTCGGCCCCACCAGCGACGAAAGTGAAGCCCTCGTTCAGCAATTGTGCGGCAAAAACAGGGTCGAACACAAGGGTTCCGACGGGTTTGCCAATTTTGATGATCTTTTGCGCGGCAGGGCGGATCAGCGCCCAAACGTCTTCGTGTAGCGGCTGGCCGAGCAGCCCCATGTCTGCAGCGATATCAGCAGGACCAAAGAAAATGCCCGAGACGCCATCAACAGCGGCAATCTCCTCGGCGCGCGAAATTGCGAGACCTGTTTCCAATTGCAGGATGACGGTGGTTTCTTCCTCGACACGTGCGTTGTAATCAGTGATCCGCCCGAATTTTGTGGCGCGTGTTGCACCCGAAACACCGCGCATCCCGTGTGGAGGATAACGGGTCGCGGCGACGGCTTTCTCTGCTTCCTCAACGGATTGGATCATCGGGAAGAGTAGCCCCTGCGCACCAAGATCAAGCAGCCGTTTAACGACAACAGGATCGTTCCATTCGGGGCGCACAATGGCGGTGGTGTTGCTCGCCGCGAAAGCTTGCAGTTGACCGAGAAGAGCGAAGTAATCGGACGGCGTGTGCTCCATATCTAAAAGTGCCCAGTCGAATCCAGCAGAAGCGATCACCTCGGCGGCGAACCCGTTGGCGAGGCTCGACCAGATGCCTATCTGTTTTTCACCAGCGGCAATGGCGTGGGTGAAGGGGTTGGGCGCGAGTTTCATAGGTCGACCCCCATCTTGATCGCGTCTTGCACGGTGGCAATATCAGTGTCTGATAAGGCGTAATCGCGCTTTGCGGTCTCGACAGAGATGTAGCCGCGTGCGAGGTCGCGCATGACGCTAGACTTCGCCCGATCCGCAGCATGGCCGTAACCCGCACCACCCGGGAAGGCCATGACGACCCGCCTGCCGTGCGCTACAAACTGCTTGCCTTTGCCGCGCATCGCTGTGCCATCGTCTTGGATGATTGTTGTCGGTGCACCTGACCCGCCACCTCGCCGCCCGTTTGCTGGGTGATCTACGCGGTCGAACATGGCTTGCATATCGAACTCGTGCCCCTCGCGTGCGCCGACTTCCATGTACTGCCCAAGGCCACCGCGCTGCTGACCTGCGCCACCAGAATCGGGGCGCAGCTCCTTGCTCCAGATGATGACGGGGCCTGCGTGTTCAGTCGCCTCGACAGGCATGGTCATGACGCCAGAGGGGAAGGCGGTGGCGTTTAACCCGTCAAAGTTGGGCCGCGCACCAGAGCCGCCAGAGTTGAACGTCAAAACCTCGGACCTGACCGCATCCGTAGGGGCGGGAGTATCCGTGCGCGGGCGTAGCGAGACTTGGAAATTGCACAGGCAACCTGCACCTTCTGCTGGGACCAAACCGCTGACAATCTGGTCGAATGCGTTGAACACCGCGTCGGGGACAAAGTGGCCAACGATATGGCGCAGGGCGACGGGCGCAGGGTGCACCGCGTTTACGATGGAGTTGACGGGCGCTGTGATCTCAAACGGCGCAAGCGAGGCAGCGTTGTTTGGAATTTCGGGCGCGATGGCGACTTTGAGCGCGTAGCAGGCGTAGGCCTTGGCATAGACAAGCGGGCAGTTGATGCCCTTTTTGTCGAGGCCCGATGTGCCCTCGAAATCCGACAGGATCCGATCCTCGAAAATCGTGACCTTAACCTTAATCGTGATCGGTTTGTCGAACCCGTCCACGGTCAAAACACCCGTCGCCGATTTGCGTGGCAAGGCGGCAATCCGTTCTAGCGTCGCACGGCGGGAGTTTTCGAGAATGAAATCCGCGATCCCTTTGATATCGGTCAGGTGGAATTCGTCCATCATTTCGGCAAGCCTGCGCTGACCAATCTCGTTACAGGTCGCCAGAGCATAGATGTCGCCGATCAACTGATCAGGTTCGCGTACGTTTCCGCGTAGCATTTTTACCAGCGTCTGATCGACAGTGCCACGATCCGCGAATTTCATAATAGGGACATAGATGCCCTCCTCATAAAAGCTCGCCGCATCCGCGCCAAATCCGCGCCCGCCAACGTCAACCACGTGGGCGGTGCAGGCGAAAAATCCGACCATATTGCCGTTGTGAAACGACGGGGTGACGACGGTAAAATCGTGGAGGTGGCCCGTGCCCTCCCAAGGGTCGTTGGTGATGTAGACGTCACCCTCGTGGATGTTCTCGCGCCCGATACGGCGGATGAAATGTGCGACGGCGTCGGCCATGGCGTTCACGTGACCGGGGGTGCCCGTGACCGCTTGGGCCAGCATCAAGCCTTCCGCGTTATAGACCCCCGCGGAAAGATCGCCCGCCTCGCGCACGGAGGTCGAAAAAGCGGTGCGCACGAGCGCTTGCGCCTGTTCCTCCACGACCGAGATCAGACGGTTCCACATGACCTGATATGCAACGTTAGACACTGTTTTCATGATATGGCTCCCTTGAGGGTCAGTTCAATTGAGCCGTCAGGATGGGCGATGGCGCGGCGGGTGGAGGGGACGATAATCGTGGTCTCATCCTCGGTGATAATCGCGGGGCCTTGCACGGTTTGACCCGTTGTCATGGTGTCGCGGTTGATGACGTCAGCGGGCAAAGCGTGGCCCAGACCTGCGTCGAAAAGCGCGCGGTTGCTGACGGCTTTTGCTGCCTCGCCAGCGGTTGCCTCCACTACGCGCGCGACCTTTTCTGGTGGCGTTGTCGCGTTTACGGACCAGACGGTGATTTCGATATCCATGCCCGTGACGGTGCGGCCGAATAGCTTGGTATAGTCTTCCTCAAAGAGGCGTTGGAAGGTTGCCGCATCTGGGTTCATTGCCTGCGCTTCGGTCAATGCAACAGGGATTTCCCAGCCTTGGCCCGCGTAACGCATGTAAACCTTGAATTCAGAGATGATGTCAGATGTCGCGTCGCAGGTGCGCACAAAACTCGTCGCCTCGGATTGCAGATCGGACAGGAGTGATTTGATCACGTCACCGTCGAAATGCGACAGCCTCATGTAGACGGACCTGTTAGCCTCAAAACTAAACGGCGCACGCAGGAACCCGATGGCAGACCCGACGCCAGCACCTGTTGGGACAAGCAGACGGGCAACGCCAAGCTTTTCGCACAAGCGGCCAGCGTGCAGAGGGGCAGCGCCGCCGAAAGCGATCATGGTATATTCGGACAAATCCTCACCATTCTCTACCGCATGAACACGGGCGGCGTTGGCCATGTTCTCGTCGACGACTTCGGCCAGACCGAAGGCTGCGGTTTCGGCGTCCATGTCGAGGGGTACACCAAGGACGGTCAAAAGTGCTTTGTTAGAGTCTACTTTTGCAAGCTTGATAGAGCCACCTGCAAAGTTATCAGGGTCGAGTTTGCCTAGGATCAGGTCGGCATCAGTCACGGCGGGCCGCTCTCCGCCGCGTCCGTAACAAGCGGGGCCAGGCTCTGATCCAGCGCTCTCAGGACCCACCCGAATTTGGCGCATGGCGTCAACATGGGCCAGCGATCCGCCCCCTGCGCCGATCTCGACCATGTCGATCACGGGGATCGAAATAGGCATGCCTGATCCCTTTTTGAAGCGGTACGTACGGGCGACCTCGAACACGCGTGACGTCTTAGGCGTCTGGTTTTTGATCAGGCAAATCTTGGCCGTGGTGCCGCCCATGTCGAAGGACAGAACTTTATCCAAACCATAATGCGCCGCGATGTTGGCGGCGAAAACCGCGCCACCAGCGGGGCCGGATTCGACGAGGCGCACAGGAAAATCAGCGGCGCTCTCTAGGCTGATAATGCCACCGCCAGAGTGCATCAGGAAGATCGGGCAATCTGCGCCTTCGTCACGCAGACGCCCCTTAAGGCGACCAAGGTAGGATTGCATCAGCGACTTGATATAGGCGTTGGCGACGACGGTGTTGCACCGCTCGTATTCGCGCATCTGCGGGCTGACTTCGGACGAGATCGAGATCATTGCCTCGGGCATCATCTCGGCCAGCACGTCGCGCACCATCTTTTCATGGGTGTCGTTGAGGTAGGAATGAAGGAGGCCAACCGCGACGGATTCGTAGCCAGCGGTTTTGATCATTGCTACCACGTCCTCAACCTCGGCACGGTCTAACGGGATCAGGATGTTGCCCTTCGCATCGACTCGCTCCGTCACGGTATAGCGCATTTGACGGGCGAGCAGGGGTTCGGGCAGCGTCAGGTTGAGATCATATTGCTCGAACCGCGACTCGGTCCGCATTTCGATCACATCGCGAAAGCCTGTTGTCGTGATGAACGCTGTTTTCGCCCCACCCCGTTCAATCAGCGCGTTGGTCGCAAGCGTTGTGCCGTGGATGATCTGGTCGATTTGCGCGGGAGTTACGCCTGCCTTGGCACAAACCTGCCCCATCCCGTCGATGATCGCGTTTTCGGGGGCGATATAGGTGGTCAAAACCTTGGTTGAGAAGGATGCGCCGTCTTTTTCCAGCACAACGTCAGTGAATGTGCCGCCGATATCGACGCCGAGGCGAACAGAGTTGGTTTTCATGTGTGATCCCTTTGCTTGGCGCGATGATAGGCGCGAGCCTAGGATCAATACAAATTATTCTTATTTATACCGTTGAATGCAAAATGTGATCAGTGGCGACCTCTGCTGCGATCTGCGCTGCGGCCTGCACCGTTCCGCTGGCCTTGTCCGATTGGAAACGCGCGGAGAATTGCAGGGGGGTCGGCCTCCAATCCATCGGCAATGCCACAAGCGCCCCGCTGGTGATATGTTCCTGTGCCATGACCTGCGGCAAAATGGCGATGCCCATGCCATCGAGAACCATGTGCAGGCTCGACATTAACGCATTCGACGGTACGATATTGGCACGATCCCCAAGGCGGTCGCGCAGTTCGGAATAAGCAACGGTGCCGCGTGCGTGGGTCAGGATCGGTTGGGCATAGAGGTCAATCGGCTTGACCGCGATGTCGTGGGCCGCAACCCAAGCGAACGGATAGGCACCAAGGGCGATTTCCCCTGTGGTTTGCACGCTGAAAGGGGCGGTTTGAATGGCGAGGTCAAGGGTGTTGCTGGCGAGTTCTTTGTCGAGGTTGCGCGACAGATCAACAGTCAACTCAAAGGAAACATTGGGAAAGACATCAGACACCCGCCGCATAAATTCGCGCAGCCATGTATAGGCCACCAGTTCCGTAACGCCGAGCCGGATCCGATCTGTATGCAGATCGGGCCGCCCGGCGATGTTCAAAAGCGTATCCGCATTCTGCAAGACGACACGCGCTTGGGCGACGATTTCGGCACCCTTGGCGGTCAACTGCACCGATCCCGTATCGCGCTGCATCAGCGACAGCCCAAGCGTCTTTTCCAGCCCTGCGATCCGCGAGGAAATGTTCGGTTGTGTGGTGTTCAGATGTGCGGCGGCTTTGCGGAAACTGCCAAGGTCAGCGACCCAGATCAGGGCCTCCAATTGCTTGAGGGTAAAGGCACTGCTGATCATTTAGAAATCAACCGCGATGCCCTTTTTCTCCCAATCACCATAGCGCACGGCCTCTGGGCCTTTGCGACCACCCAACTCGGTTGGCAATGTGAACTCACCGTTTTCTTTGCGGCGGGCCTCGGCCTCGGCCAAGGCACGAATGGCGGCTTCGGGTAAATCGGTGGATTTATCTGTCATCTGGCCTGTCCTTGTAGCATTCTATCCTTTGATATACTCGGCATTGAAACGAAAACAAGGGAAGTCCCATGAGCCAAACTGGTCTGCCACCGCGCCGTGCCGCGCATCATCTGCTTGAACAGATTATCGGTGAGGGTCGCTTGATGGCCGAACTGATTGGTGGCGGTGCATTGGAACATTTGGCAGCGGACGATCGCGCCCGCGCGCAACGTCTTGCGACAGATGCTCTGCGCGGCCTTGATCGTGCGGACCGGATGCTGAAGCCGTACTTCAAGAAAGCGGCTCCGCCTGAGTATGTGATGAACGCGCTGCGCCTTGGTGTGATCGAGCTGACGGGCGGCGAAGCGGCGCATGGTGTTGTGAACGCCTACGTCGAGATCGTCGGGCGCAATCAGCGCACTGCGTCGATGAAGGGGATGACCAACGCCGTTTTGCGCCGCATCGCCGAGGAAGGTCCCGCCGCTTGGAATAAACGCCCCGTGCCGTTGATGCCCGGATGGTTGCGCCAGCCCCTTGTTGCGGCATGGGGGCGTCCCGCGATGGACGCCATGGATGCCGCGCATTTTGCAGGTGCTCAATTGGATTTGACCTGCAAGGGTGATCCAAACCGCGTGGCCGAGGCCGTGGGTGGTGTCGTTCTGCCGACGGGGTCCGTGCGCGTCGCGAATGCGGGGCAGGTCAGCGAGATGTCTGGCTTTGCGCAAGGTGAATGGTGGGTGCAAGACGCCGCCGCTGCGATCCCAGTGAAGATGTTGAAGCCCACCGAGGGCATGACCGTGCTTGATCTTTGCGCGGCACCGGGTGGTAAAACGATGCAACTGGCCGCTGCTGGCACCAAGGTCACTGCCGTCGATATCTCCCAAGGGCGGATTCAGCGCGTCAGTGAAAACCTCGCGAGGGTGAAATTGACCGCTGAGGTGATCATCGGTGATGCGATGGAGATGGAGGGCGAGTATGACGCCGTTCTGCTTGATGCGCCTTGCTCGGCCACGGGCACGATCCGCCGTCACCCCGATTTGCCCTATGCGAAAGACGGCTCTGAATTTGCCGAATTGATCGAGCAGCAGGCCTATATGATCGATCATGCGTTGTCCTTGCTCAAACCAGGTGGAAAGCTGGTCTATTGCACCTGTTCGCTGTTGCCCGACGAGGGCGAAGTGCAGATCGAAGAGGCGCTAGAGCGTCACCCCGATTTGGTGATCGACAAGAGCGCAGCCAACATCGCTGGCATTGATCCTGAGTGGACAACATTCGAGGGCGGCGTGCGTTTGCGCCCTGATTTCTGGCCAGAGCTTGGCGGGATGGATGGTTTCTACATTGCGGTGCTGACAAAGCCATAAATTACCGCTAATCTGCCGCCAACAATAATGCGTAAGAACGCAAAGCCGAGGCAGCAGAATTTGGCACAACAACAGACATGGCGTGCCCGCCGCACGCAATTCATGCATCGCGTTCATGCGCGTGCAGCCGCCCGTGCGCGTCCTGCGACGGGATTCGTCAGCCAGCCTGAACCAAAAACCATCGGTCATTTTGCGCGTGGTCGGCAGCTTATCGCTGGCAACTTTCTGTTTTCAGGCACACTGACCGAGGCGAAGAATGGCTCGATCTGGGATGTCGCCCCTGACAATGCCGTGGTGTCCGAAGAGTTGCAGGGCTGCGCTTGGCTAGATGATCTGGCTGCCGTTGGTGATGCCAAGGCGCGGGCCTGTGCGCAGGCTTGGGTTGGTGACTGGATCACGCGATACGGCAATGGGCACGGTCTGGGATGGACGCCTGATCTTGCTGGTAGGCGCATTATTCGCTGGATTCAACATGGATTTTTCCTACTGCGTGGCCAAGAACGGCCTGCCAACGTGGCGTTTTACCGATCACTTGGCCAGCAGACGATTTTCCTGTCGCGCCGTTGGAAAACCGCGCGTGCTGGCTTGCCACGGTTCGAGGCGCTGACGGGGATGATTTACGCGGGCCTGTCTCTGGAAGGGATGGAAGAGCATGTCGCCCCTGCCGTCGCCGCCCTAGCCCGCGATTGTGAAACACAGATTGATGCCTCTGGCGGGATTCCAACGCGTAATCCAGAAGAGTTGTTAGAGGTTTTGACCCTGCTCACTTGGGCGTCGCAAGCGCTTACAGAAGCAGACCGCCAACCTCCTGCCGCAGTCATTTCGGCGATTGCGCGGATCACGCCGACATTGCGGGCGTTGCGGCATTCCGACGGCGGCCTTGCGCGGTTTCATGGCGGCGGGCGCGGACTTGACGGCAGGCTCGATCACGCGCTGGCGGCAGCGGGGAATCGCACGCGGCCTAGCGATGATTTGCACATGGGCTATGCGCGGCTGAGTGCGGGTCGCACCTCAATTGTGATCGACGCTGCTGCGCCGCCAACTGGCCCAATATCGGTGAACGCGCATGCCAGTACCTTGGCGTTTGAGTTGACCTCTGGTCGCAGGCCACTGGTCGTAAATTGCGGTTCTGGTCAGACGTTTGGCGAGGATTGGCGCAGGGCAGGGCGTGCCACGCCAAGCCACACCACGCTTTGCATCGAAGGCTATTCGTCGTCGCGACTTGGCGCACCAAGTAGGCAGGTCACCTCGCAGCAAGAGTTGCTCGACGATGTGCCGACGGACGTGCAATGCCATTTTTCCGATCTGCACGACGGCAAGCGGGTAGAGCTGTCGCATAACGGCTATCGCTCGACCCATGGCCTGACCCATGCCCGTACGATTGATCTGGCGCAGGATGGGCGCGGCATGGTTGGCGAAGATTTCCTGACCACGCTGACCGACTCCGACAAGAAACGGTTCGATAAAGCAATCGATGAGACATCTCTACAAGGCGTCCCTTACGCCCTGCGATTCCATCTGCATCCAGAGGTCGATGCGACCGTGGATATGGGCGGGGCGGCGATCTCGATGGCACTTAAATCGGGCGAGATTTGGATCCTGCGACACGACGGGCACGCCAATTTGGCGCTTGAACCATCAGTTTATCTCGAAAATGGTAGATTAAAGCCCCGTCCGAGCCAACAGGTGGTTTTATCTGGTCGCACGATGGCCTATGCGACACGCGTCCGATGGTCGTTGGCCAAGGCGCAAGACACGCCAGACAGTGTCCGCGATTTCGCCACTGACGACCCGATGGACGACTTTGATAATTGATCTTTGGGGGATCACATGACTGACCTTGCACCGCTCCGCCGCGCACTTCTTTCTGTTTCCGATAAAACGGGTCTGCTCGACCTTGGGCGGGATTTGGCCGCGCGCGGTGTTGAGCTGCTCTCAACTGGCGGCTCTGCCAAGGCGCTGCGCGATGCTGGCCTTGATGTGAAAGATGTGGCCGATGTGACGGGCTTTCCTGAGATGATGGATGGTCGGGTCAAGACGCTGCACCCCGTTGTGCATGGTGGCCTTTTGGCCCGTCGCGATTTTGCCTCTCATGTCGAGGCGATGGAAGAGCACAACATTGGCCCAATCGACTTGCTGGTTGTGAACCTTTACCCGTTTGAGGAAACCGTTGCCAAGGGTGCGGATTTCGACACCTGCATCGAAAACATCGACATCGGCGGCCCTGCGATGATCCGCTCTGCGGCGAAAAACCATGCTTTTGTGAACGTGATCACAGACGTGGAAGACTACGCCGCTTTGCTTGCCGAACTTGACGCGAACGATGGTCAGACGACCCATGCGTTCCGTCAGAAATTGGCGCAAACGGCCTATGGGCGCACTGCTGCTTATGACACTGCCGTCAGCACGTGGATGGCATCCGCGGTTGACATGCCGACACCACGCCGCCGTTCTATTGCTGGCACGTATAAGCAAGAGATGCGTTATGGCGAAAACGCGCACCAGTCTGCCGCGTTCTACACCGATGGCACTGGCCGTCAGGGTGTTGCGACTGCTGTGCAGCATCAGGGCAAAGAATTATCCTACAACAACATCAACGACACTGACGCGGCGTTTGAGCTGGTCGCCGAGTTTGATCCTGCCGAAGGCCCCGCCGTGGCGATCATCAAGCACGCGAACCCAAGCGGTGTGGCCCGTGGTGGGACCCTTTTGGAGGCCTACAAAAACGCCTTTGACTGTGACCGCACCTCTGCTTTTGGTGGCATCGTGGCGCTCAATCAGCCGCTCGATGAAGACACTGCAAAGGCGATTGTCGAGATTTTCACCGAAGTTGTAATTGCGCCCGGTGCATCGGACGCGGCAAGGGCGATCTTTGCGACGAAAAAGAACCTGCGCCTTTTGACGACAGACGGCTTGCCCGACCCGAAGGCTGCGCAAATCACCATGAAACAGGTCGCAGGCGGCATGTTGGTGCAGGACAAAGATGTGGGTTCCGTTGATCTGGCCGACCTCAAAGTCGTGACCAAAGTGAAACCAACAGAGGCGCAAATGGCCGATCTGCTCTTCGCTTGGAAAGTGGCAAAGCACGTCAAATCCAACGCAATTGTCTACGTCAAAGACAAGGCAACTGTCGGCGTTGGCGCTGGGCAAATGAGCCGTCTCGATAGTGCCCTGATCGCCGCCCAAAAGGCCGAGCGCATGGCGAAAGCAATGGACCTGCCGCAATCACTCGCCATCGGGTCCGCCGTTGCCTCCGACGCATTCTTCCCCTTCGCTGATGGCCTTCTCGAGGCAGCAGCAGCAGGGGCCACTTGCGTCATTCAGCCCGGTGGGTCGATGCGCGATGACGAGGTGATCGCGGCAGCGGACGACGCAGGGATCGCTATGGTCTTCACTGGCATGCGCCACTTCCGACATTAAGGATAATTAGATGCGGCTTGTTTTCTGGACGGGGTTTTGGGTGTTTCTGGTCGATCAGGCCAGTAAATATTTTGTCGTGCATTACCTCGACCTGATAGCCGTCAAGCACATTGATGTGCTGCCGCCATTCCTCACGTTTCGCATGGCTTGGAATAAGGGCATGAACTTTGGGCTTGGCGCAGGTTTTGACATGCGCTGGGTCTTGATCGGCGTGGCATTCTTGATCTCAGGGATTGTGTTGGTTTGGTTGTGGCGCAGGCCTCAAAGCCGCATGATGAATATCGCAGCTGGCTTTTTGATCGGTGGTGCGCTGGGCAACGTTATTGATCGCCTCCTTTATGGCGCGGTGGCCGATTTTCTGAATATGTCATGCTGCGGTTTTAACAATCCCTATGCCTTTAACGTGGCTGACGTTGCGATTTTTATCGGCGCGATCGGGATCGCATTCGCCGATAGTGGCACAGAGAAAAAGAAACGGGCGTGACGCGCCCGCAGGCTTGCGCTAAACAAGGCCAAGTAACGACCAAGGGATTGGGTATGCGCAAGGCAATTTTGGCGATTTTGGCAGTAGCGGCACTGGCGGCATGTTCGACAGGCAAGCGGCCTTTGCACGACATGCGCTCCACGACGGGTGGCCCTGATGAATTCTCGGTCATGCCTGTTGCGCCCTTAGAGATTCCTGAAACCATGGATTTGCCGACCCCGACATTGGGTGGCGCGAACCGCGTGGACCCATCCCCAAAGGCAGACGCAATTGCGGCCCTTGGTGGTCAACCGTCGGCTGTTAACGCTGGTGGCATTCCTGCGGCTGATGGCGCGCTTGTTGCAGCGGCATCGCGCAAAGGAACGCAGTCCGACATTCGCGCCGTGCTCGCAACAGAGGACGCACAGTTCCGCAAGGCCCGCAGTCGTTTTGGTCTTCTTGCTGCACTCCAATCTGACCGCTATTTCAAGGCATACGCGCGCTATGCGCTTGACGCCTATGCCGAGCTTCAGCGGTTCCGCAATTTGGGCGTCGCAACACCAACCGCGCCGCCAAAATAGGCATCTTCACATCTGCGTTTGCAGGGCTTGAAAGCCGTCTGATCGGGCGTAGGTTATACCCAACGACCCCGAATAAAGGACCGCCCATGCGCCGCCTGATTGCCTCTGCCTTTGTGATGTTTGCGGCCCTGCCTGCGATGGCCCAAGAGGTCACGACCTTTTCGCTCGATAACGGAATGGATGTGGTTGTGATCGAAGATCACCGCGCCCCCGTCGTTGTGCATATGGTCTGGTACAAAATCGGGTCTGCGGATGAACCTGTAGGGGCATCTGGCGTTGCGCACTTCCTTGAGCACTTGCTATTTAAGGCAACCGACAAGCTAGAAAGCGGCGAGTTTTCGGCCACGGTTTCGTCCAATGGCGGCTCTGATAACGCTTTTACCAGTCACGATTACACTGCCTATTACCAACGGATCGCTGCCGACCGTCTGCCCTTAATGATGGAGATGGAAAGCAACCGGATGGAAAACCTGATGCTGACCGAGGACGACATCGCCACAGAGCGCAACGTGATCTTGGAAGAGCGCAACCAGCGTACCGAAAACAATCCGGGCGCCTTGGCCAGTGAACAGTTTCGTGCCGCCCAATACCAAAATCACCGCTACGGCGTGCCCGTCATTGGTTGGAAGCACGAGATGGAGGGGCTGGAACTGAAGGACACAATCGATTTCTACCACCTCTATTATTCGCCCAACAATGCGACCCTAGTTGTCGCGGGTGACGTCCAGCCTGACGAAGTGAAAGCCTTGGCCGAACAGTATTACGGCATCATCCCTGCGGAGGAAAACCTGCCGCCGCGCATAAGGCCGCAAGAACCACCGCAACGCGCCGAACGGCGTCTGACATATACCGATCCGCGCGTGAGCCAGCCGTATCTGTCTCGCTCTTACCTCGCCCCCGAACGCGATAGCGGTGCGCAAAAAGAGGTGGCGGCATTGGTCTATTTGTCCGATCTTCTGGGTGGATCACCGTTCACCTCGGCGCTTGGTCAGGCCTTGCAATTCGACAGCCAAATCGCGGTCTACACTGGTGCTGGCTACGACGGGTCCAATCTTGATGACAGCACGTTCAACATCACCGTCGCCCCGTCCGAAGGCGTGAGCCTCTCTGAGGCCGAAGCGGCGATGGACCAAGCAATCGCGGACTTTATGGCGAAGCCTATCGACCCCGCACAGATGGACAGCATCCGCATGCAGTTACGCGCCTCTGAAATCTACGCGCTGGATAACGTTGAAGGGCTGGCGAACCGCTATGGTGCCGCACTGTCCCAAGGGCTCGCGATCCAAGACGTGCAAGACTGGCCGCAGATCCTGCAAGACGTGACGGAGGCCGACATCAAAGCAGTCGCAGCATCGGTCCTGAACCGCGATCAATCTGTCACTGGCTGGGTCGTGTCCAGCGCCGAGGAGGCCCGCTAATGCTGCGTATTATTCTGACCGTTTGCTTCGCGCTCACCGCATCCCTCGCCTCTGCGATTGAGATCAAAGAAATCACCTCTGACGGCGGTATCAACGCTTGGGTCGTAGAGGAACCGTCGATCCCCTTTACCGCATTGGAAATTCGTATGCGCGGCGGTGCTTCGCTCGACTTGCCCGAAAAACGCGGCGCTGTGAACCTGATGATGGCGCTTGTCGAAGAGGGCAGCGGCGACATGGACGCACAAGCATTCCAGACGAAACTAGACGCGCTCGCCGCATCGTTTAGCTTTCGCGCCTATGCCGACACCATGTCGATTTCCGCGCGCTTCCTGACCGAAAACCAAGACGAAGTTCTGGCGCTTTTGCACCAAGCCCTGACCGCGCCCCGCTTTGACCAAGACGCGATTGACCGCGTGCGTGCGCAGGTTTTGTCAGGTATCGCAAGCGACGCCAAAAGCCCGAACCGCATCGCGAGCGCCTATTTTGATCATGCCGCATTTGGCGATCACCCCTACGGCTCGTCGATTGACGGCACCGTCGAAAGCGTGAATGCGCTGACCCAAGCCGACATTTTTGATGCATACCATAACACGCTAACACGGGCCGAAATCTACGTTTCTGCCGTGGGTAATATCACTGCCGACCAGATCGGCCCGATGCTGGATAAACTGTTGGGTGACTTGCCTGCCGAAGGGCCAGCCGCCCCGACGCATGTTGATTTTGGCCTCAAAGGTGGGGTCACGGTGATCCCGTTCGAGACCCCGCAATCTGTCGCCCTTTTTGGACACGCAGGGATCGAGCGGCACGACGAAGATTTCTTTGCTGCCTATATTCTCAATGAGATCGTTGGCGGTGCTGGGTTCGAGAGCCGCCTTATGAATGAGGTCCGCGAAAAGCGGGGGCTGACCTATGGCATTGGCACCTACCTCGTGCCGAAATTCCACGCCGAGATGTGGGTGGGGCAAGTGGCCAGCGGTAATGCGACCATGTCTGAGGCCGTGCAAGTCACGCGCGACGTTTGGACGGATATTGCCCAGAATGGCGTCACGCAAGATGAACTGGACAGCATCAAAACCTTTCTGACGGGCGAATACCCGCTGCGGTTTGACGGCAACGCCGAGATCGCTGGGATCATGGTAGGCATGCAAATGATCGGTCTGCCCACGGATTACGTGATCAATCGTAACGCCTACATGGAGGCCGTCACATTGGCCGACGTGAACCGCGTCGCAGCAGAATTGATGCAGCCCGACGCGCTCCACTTTGTCGTTGTAGGGCAGCCCGAAGGGCTAGTAAGCTCTGATTAACTCTGCCGCCTTACTCGTCGCTGAGGGCATCCTTGAGCAATATAACGGGATCGAAGTCGTTGATTTCGATCCGAACTTCGCTACCAACGTTTTCGTAAGGGAACGGCACGAAGTTGACGTAACTGGCACCTAAGTAGCGGAAATTTTCTCCAAAGATCTAATTTCCTCCACGAAGGCCATGTCATAAGCAGGCGTTTGCGCGACGATAACGTAGGCGCCTTCGTATTCGAAACTCGCGATGATTTCTTGACCTGATTGGTAGAGAGTTACGCGATCGATGCCCTTAGTCGGAAAGGTATCCGAGCGACAATGCGCACTTAGGTTTTTGAGGTCGGCCGGAGAGCAGTCTAACCCAGAATCTACCAGTGCGTCATAAACCTGCGAAAATTTCTGCGGCGCGTCAGGCTGCGACAAGAAATGGAATGTTACCCCGCCATGATATGTTGCACAGCCAGCGAGTAGCAAAAGGGGAGGGATAGCGCGAAACAACTCAACTATTTTCAGCGTTGCCACTCAGTATACCTCTTCATTAGCGACCTAAAAGATGGGGCGTGGATCATGAAAACAGCCCGTCGATGCGGCCATAGCTGTCTTCCATGCCTTGCTCCATCCCTGTATCGAGCATCGCTTTCAGGCTTTCTTCGTCGGGCAGTTGCATCCGTACGGTCAAAAGGGTGCCGCCTTCTTTGGCTTCAAACGTCGTATGGCAGCGGTTGTCTGGGGTCGCCTCTGGGACGTGCATCCGTTCGACATGGCGGATTTCACTATAGGGTTTCACGACCTCATATTCACCCGTGATCTCAAACGACATGCCGTCTGGACCAGCCCAGCCATAGCGCAGAACTCCGCCAGCGCGGGCATCAGATTCGCAGTGGGTCATGTCCCAACCTTCCATGCCGCCCATCCATTGGCGGATGTATTCGGCCTCCACATGGGCGCGAAAAACCTGCTCTGGGCTGGCTGCAAAATGGCGGGTCACAATGGCTGCGCCATCGCCCACGAGGTCAATTTTCAAGGCTGTCATGGTGTGTCCTTTTCCACTGGGGGCATGGCGGCCAAAACCGCATCCAGCCGATCATAGTTACGGGCCATTGATTTGCGCAGCTTGGTGGCCCATTGCTCAAGCTGTTCCAGTCCCGCAGGCGACAAAGCGCAGGGGCGCTTGGCCCCATCAATGCGGCGGGTAATCAGGGCGGCATCCTCCAACACCTTGAGGTGCCGAGAGATAGCAGGCTGGCTCATCGCAAAGGGGACTGCGATGTCCATCACCGTCTTTTCGCCGTCCGCCAGCATCTCTAAGATTGCGCAGCGGGTCGGGTCCGAGAGGGCAGCAAAGGTACGGTGCATTTCTTCCATGCGTCAATTGTTATATAACATTAATGTTAAGTAAATCCGCTGATTTCAACCCTCGTAGAATCGCAATGGTTCATGCTAAACCTTGTGGCATGGCCATTTCAGACCCCCAGATGAAGCCGCGACCTGTCATCAGACAGCTTGACGACGCCGCTATCAACCGCATCGCTGCGGGTGAAGTTTTAGAGCGTCCGGCCTCTGCCGTGAAAGAATTGGTCGAGAATGCCGTTGATGCGGGCGCACACCGAATCGAGGTTGTGATCGCTGACGGTGGCAAAACTCTGATCCGCGTCACTGATGATGGTTGCGGCATTTCTGGACCTGATTTGCCGCTGGCATTATCGCGCCACGCAACCAGCAAAATCGACGGCTCGGACCTTTTGAACATCCGTTCCTTCGGCTTTCGTGGAGAGGCTCTGCCCTCGCTAGGCGCAGTTGGCCGCCTGACCATCACAAGCCGCGTTGACGGTGAGGATGGGGCCAGCATTGCGGTCTTGGGCGGGCGGCACAGCGACGTAAAGCCAGCCGCGCTTTCAAACGGCACGGTCGTCGAACTGCGTGACATGTTTTACGCGACCCCAGCGCGGCTCAAATTCCTGCGGACCGACCGCGCAGAGGCCCAAGCGGTTGGCGACGTGGTCAAGCGGTTGGCGATGGCCGAGCCGTTTATCACCTTCATCCTGCGCGATGCGTCAAACGGCGACAACCGCACGACATTCCGCGCCGACGCCGAAACGGGTGATATGTTCGACGCGCTACATGGCCGCTTGCGCACCGTGCTTGGCCGCGATTTTGCTGACAATGCGCTGCCGATTGACGCAGAGCGCGACGGGTTCCACCTCACAGGTTATGCCGCCTTACCGACCTATTCGCGGGGTGCTGCTGTTGCACAATTCCTCTTTGTGAATGGCCGACCAGTGCGTGACAAAATGCTGCTCGGGGCACTCCGCGCCGCCTATATGGATGTCCTGTCACGGGACCGTCACCCAGTGGCGGCATTGTCCGTCGACTGCGACCCCACGCTGGTCGATGTGAACGTTCATCCCGCCAAATCAGAGGTCCGCTTTCGCGAACCTGCCGTTGTGCGCGGGTTGATCGTATCAGGCCTGCGGCACGCTTTGGCCGACGCCGGTCACCGCGCCTCAACCACCGTCGCCAACGCAACACTTGGGGCAATGCGGCCCGAACTGACCGAATCGCGCGTCTATCAAATGGACCGCCCGTCATTCTCGGCACGCTCCATGACGTTCCAAGCGCAAGCACCGGGATTCTCCGAGGCTCCCTCTGCACGGATCGAACCCACGCCGATGGACGCGCAAGATCACCTTCCGCTTGGTGCCGCGCGCGCGCAAGTCCACGAGAATTACATCATCGCGCAGACCGAAGCGGGGATTGTGATCGTCGACGGGCATGCCGCCCATGAACGGCTCGTCTATGAAAAACTGAAAAAGCAGATGGCGGAGAATGGCGTTGCAGCCCAAGCCCTGCTTATCCCCGAAATCGTCGAGATGACCGAAAATGAGGCCGCGCAGCTTTTGGAAATCGCCGACGACCTCGCGAAATTCGGACTTGGCATCGAACCCTTTGGCGGTGGCGCAATCGCTGTCCGCGAAACGCCTGCAATCTTGGGGGAAGTGAACGCCGAAGCTATGCTACGCGATATCTTGGACGAACTGGCAGACACAGGCGGCAGCGACCGTGTGCAGTCAAAGGTCGAGGCAATCCTGTCGCGCGTCGCCTGCCACGGATCCATCCGCACAGGGCGACGGATGCGCGGCGAAGAAATGAACGCGCTGTTGCGCGAAATGGAAGCGACGCCGATGTCGGGGCAATGTAACCACGGACGACCCACATATGTGGAACTGAAGCTCACCGATATTGAACGATTGTTTGGACGCACATGATACAAGTCGGCGAATATACCTTTGGCCTCGACGACCCGTTGTTCATCGCCGGTCTCATCGTTGCTCTCATCCTCTTGCTGCTGGTAGTGCTATTGATCGTATCGGTGCGCCGTGCTGGCAAATCGAGCGAAATGGCTCATATCTTAGCGAGCCAAATGGGCGGGCTGGGGAGCCGTGTCGAGATGCTCTCGAACGGACAACAACAGCTGTTCGGCGGGCTGACCTCGGTCACCGAAGCGCAGGCGCAACAGCAAGCGCGGACCCTGCAATTGATGGAACAGCGGCTAAGCCAAGTTTCCGAATCGATGAACGTGAACCTGTCGTCATCCGCTCAGCGCACCGCGCAATCGCTTGGCGAATTGCAGCAACGGCTGCTGACCATCGACAAGGCGCAGGAGAATATCACCAAGCTGTCAGGCGATGTTTTGTCCCTGCAAGATATCTTGTCCAACAAGCAAACGCGCGGTGCATTTGGTGAAATCCAACTCAACGATATCGTCAGTAAGGCGCTGCCATCGGACGCCTACACATTCCAACATACGCTGACCAACGGCAAGCGGGCCGACTGTTTGATCCATCTGCCGAATCCGCCTGGCCCGATTGTTATCGACAGCAAATTCCCGCTGGAGGCCTATGAAGCCTTGCGCAACGCCAAGACTGACTGGGAGGCGAATGAGGCCGCGAAATTCATGCGGACCTCCGTCAAGGCGCACATCAAGGCGATCTCAGAGAAATACATCCTCGACGGGGAAACCGCAGACGGCGCGTTGATGTTCCTGCCGTCCGAGGCGGTCTATGCCGAGTTGCACGCCAACTTTCCCGAATTGGTGCGGGAAGGGTTTGCCGCAAGGGTATGGCTCGTGTCGCCCACGACCTGCATGGCCACGCTGAACACCATGCGGGCGATCTTGAAAGACGCACGCATGCGCGAACAAGCAGGTGCAATCCGCACAACTTTGCGCTTGCTTCATCGTGATGTGGAATTGGTGTCGGAACGGGTGGCAAAGCTGAACACGCACTTTGGCCAAGCCCGCAAAGACCTCGAAGATATCAATACCGCCTCAGAGCGGGCAGGCAAACGCGCGGCGAAACTCGATAACTTCGATTTTGAGGAAGTTACGCCAGAAGTCGAGACTGCGGTCGTTCCCCTTGCATAGCCTAAGCCCTAAGGGCATTGTCACGGTGATTTCATGCTGGAGGCAGCAATGCTCAAATCCCTTTCGCTATCAGTCGCAGCACTGTCCTTGCTCGCCGCTTGCAACGGAAAGCCGCTGACATTTTCAGGTACGCCAGTGCAAGTCAAACGGGCCTATGCGGACTCCTTCCAAGACAAGCCATCTGATACTGGCGCGATTTCCGTCGTGACCGAAGAACATGGCGAGCTGCACACCTACACCCTGACCCCATGCGGGGAGGGCCATGTCTGCGGCGCACGCCAAGGAAGCCTCACGAAAACACCAGATCACTATGTCGTCTCGGGCGCCTACGCAGGCCGCACATTCTATGTCGCTGCTGGCGGAAGCGGTCTGATCAAACGCGATGGCGCGTTTTACCCAATGGCGTGGAATTGATCCCAAAAGCGATACTTTGCGATATGGACGGCCTCTTGCTCGACACAGAGCGGATGGCGCGTGACATGTTTTTGGTCACTGCAATGGCCCATGGGCTCGTGGACGAAGCCGAGGTTTTAGAGGTCTTCCTGCGGTGCGTTGGAACGCGTGCCGCAACCTCAAATGAGATCATTGCAAGGGCATTCGGCGACCGCATCGACGTGGATCAGTTTCGCAAAAATTGGACTGCGGCTTTGATGCCATTGTGGGCCAGCAATATCCCAACCAAGCAAGGTGCGGCCGCGATGTTTGCATTGGTTAAAGCACAGGGCCTGCCCATCGCCGTGGCGACATCAACCAAAACGGATTTGGCCGAAGAACATCTGAAGCACGCAGGGCTTTAGGAGTATGTCACGCTTGTGGTTGGCGGCGATCAGGTGAGCGAAGGTAAACCCGCGCCAGAGACTTACCTCACTGCGGCCAAGCGTTTGGGCGTTGATATCACCCGCTGCGTGGCGTTTGAGGATAGTGATGTCGGCACGCTTGCTGCTGTGCGGTCAGGGGCACGTACCGTGCAAATCCCCGACCTCAAGCAACCAAGCGACGCGACCCGCGCCCTTGGTCACATCATCGCACCAGATTTGCTCACAGGCGCGCGGCGTGCAGGGGTGGTGGGTTAAAACCCACCCTACGCAGTTGCGCTGTCAAACATCTGTTTGGCGCGCAGCCAGACGCCTTTGTCGAGCGCATTTAGGGCGCCAAGATGCGGCAACAATTGCCCCGCGAAATCCTCGCTACTTTCCACAGGCAAAAGCGACGGCAGGTTGTCGATAGCCGTCACATCGAGAGGTGGCGCATCATGCACGCGCAACGCAGGTGCGGCCCACGTCGTCTCAAGGTTATAAACCTTGATCGGAGAGAAATCGCTTTGCGGATCGCAGGCGATATCACCAATCACTGAGAGTTGCCGCATGTCAGTCTTTGCACTGGCTGGCACGAAAACAGGCGTCCCCTCGCGGGCCAAAATACAGTTAAGGAAGATGTCATGTTCCAGCACTTCTGGAAACGGTCCACCTGATGCAGTCTCGGCCATATCCCATTTGGTGACGGAGAGCCCAAGCGCCTCATATAGGTCCGCAGCCCCTGTGCCCACGCGCCCCAAAGCGCCAATAATCAACGCAGTTGGCGCATCAGACCCAAGGTGCATCGCGAGGTCATTGCGCATCGCATCGGCGCTTTCAAAGGTGCTCACAGGCCCCGCGATCCCACCCTCTTTCTGCGCCATCAAGGCGATCAGGCTGACAGCAGCGCCTGCATAGCCAGCCCAATAACCAAAGGCAGCAACACGGCGCCCTGCCTCATCAACCAGATACTCCAGATCATATAGCGTGCCACCGCCAGCCTTGAACCTGTCGAGCAATACACGCCCCGCCGCTTGCCCCTTAAAAGCGTGGCCGAACATGATGTGGCGATGGGGCAGGGGCGTGCCGTCGTCGGGCAATTCTTTTAGCCCAAAAATGATCGCATCACGGGGGGCATCGACCCACGAACCTTCCGTGGCGATCGCGCAACCAGCGGCACGATACCCAACAATCGGGATCGCGCGTTGCACGCTTTCCTCGACCGTCACGGTGTAACCTGCGGCCAGCAATTCAGCCGCACCATCAGGCGTCATCCCAACCCGTTCCTCATGATCGCGGCTCTCGGCGCGGACCCAGATATGTGTCATGTAAGCATTCCTTTTGCGATGACCGCTTGCACGGATGGACGGGCGCGCATGGTCTCCATAAACGCGGAAAGTTTCGGGAAATTCGCCATCTCAACACCGTCGCCCTCTCCCCATGTCGAGACGACATAAAGGTAGGGATCGGCGAGCGTAAAATCAGACCCTAACACGAAAGGTTCGAGCGGATATATAGACTCTAAATAGGCGCAACAGGCCCCAACTGTCTGCGGTACCTTTGCGCGCATATCGGCGAAACTCGTCTCTAAATCAGCCCAACGCGCGCCGCGCATTTTATGGGCGTGGGCGATGTGGAACGTCGAGGCCACGTAATACATCACCTCGCGCATCCGTCCCGCCTGAAACGGATCATGGGGGATCAAATCAGGGGCCATCGCACCGATGTAATCTAGAATCGCACCAGCCTCGGTCAACGGCCCCTGAGGCGTAACCAATGTAGGCACACATCCCTTCGGATTCAGTGTCAAATAAGGCTCTTTCGTCTGCTCCGCAGTCGCGAAATCCACCAGACGCAGGGTATAGGCAATGCCCGCTTCCTCCAGCGCAATCGCGACCACAACCGAGATCGTATTGGGCGTATAGAATAGCTCCATGTCAGGCTCCTTAATAATAGGTGCGGGCGGTCAATCGGTCCGCGTGATCAAGGTGAGGGGCGCTGTTGAATGCCGCTAAAATCGGACCATGCGGGGTCACGTGGATGCGGTGGACCGAGGTGTTGAGGATCGGCAAGGCGATCTGCGCCATCTTCGCAATATCAAGGTGCAGGATGTCAGCCACCGCACGGGCAATGATGCCGCCAGAGGTTACGCAGAGGATACGCTTTCCGGGTTGTGCCGCCTCGGCGATAACACCGGCAACACGGGCCGTGAAATCGGTGTAGCGCTCGCTCCCATCAATCTTACCCTCCTGCCACGCATTCAAGGTCGCGGGAAAATGCGTCGCGAAATCATCAGGGCTCTCGCGCTTGGCGGATAACCCCTTGGCCTCCATCTCGGCGGTCAGGTCGTAATAGGCGATCTCGTTCAAACGCGGATCGGTGGTGAAATCGGGAAACCCCATACCCGCCACGGTCTCTTGCTGACGGCGCAAACTCCCTGCAAACACCGCATCAAACGGGCCATCATGGGCGTGGATCCAATGGCCCAACCATTCGGCTTGCTGATGCCCCAACTCGGTCAGCATGTCATAACCCGCTTCGGTCGTGGCAGAAGAATTCGCCTGCCCGTGCCGCACCAATGTAATTTCACCCATGATCTCTCCTTCGTCTGTCTATGGGTAAGCGTGGGGCGCAGGGGGCGCAAGCACGCCCGCGTGAAAAGTGATCTAAACAAGCCTTGTTTGCCGATTCCTCATGTGGGATTGTCAGGGTCCGAGCACCAAATAAAAAAACAGGTCACACCCTCATGAGCGCCGCCGTGCTGCTGAAAGATATCTTTGGTTTTGATGCCTTCAGGCCCGGTCAGCAGGAGATCGTGGAGGCCGTGATTGCGGGTGAAAACACCCTTGCGATTATGCCCACAGGTGGCGGTAAATCCCTTTGTTTCCAACTGCCTGCGTTGGCGCGTGAGGGGGTGACGGTTGTCATCTCTCCGCTCATCGCCTTGATGCGCGATCAGGTCCGCGCCTTGCAAGCGGCAGGTGTCGAGGCAGGTGCGCTGACCTCTGGCAATACCGAGGAAGAGACCGAGGCCGTCTGGCGCGGGCTTGAGGCGGGCACGCTGCGCCTTCTCTATATGGCGCCCGAACGGCTGGCTTCTGGTGGCACGATGCAGATGCTGCGCCGTGTTGGTGTAACAATGATCGCAGTCGACGAGGCGCATTGCGTGAGCCAATGGGGGCATGATTTCCGTCCTGACTACCTGCGTATAGGCGAACTCCGCCGTATGCTCGACGTGCCGCTCGCCGCCTTCACCGCCACCGCCGACGCCGAGACCCGCGCCGAAATCGTGCAAAAGCTCTTCGACGGGGTTGAACCGTCTACCTTTCTGCGCGGCTTTGACCGCCCGAATATCCACCTCGCGTTTGAAGTCAAAGACGGCCCACGCGCGCAAATCCTTAACTTCGCCGCCGCCCGTAAGGGGCAGTCTGGTATCGTCTATTGCGGCACGCGGGCGAAAACCGAAACGCTTGGCAAGGCGCTGAACGATGCGGGCCACTCCGCCTGCTATTACCACGGCGGCATGGAGGCCGAGGATCGGCGCATCGTCGAGCGCCGCTTCCAGCAAGAAGACGGCTTGATCGTCTGCGCAACCGTGGCCTTTGGCATGGGTATCGACAAACCCGATATCCGCTGGGTGGCGCACGCCGACCTGCCGAAATCGATCGAGAGTTACTACCAAGAAATCGGGCGCGCGGGCCGCGACGGTGCACCTGCGGAAACGCTCACGCTCTTTGGTCCCGACGATATCCGCTACCGCCGCCAACAGGTCGATGAGGGGCTCGCCCCACCCGAACGCCGCGCCGCCGATCATGGGCGTTTGAACGCGCTCCTTGGTTTGGCCGAGGCGCTACATTGCCGCCGCGTGAACCTGCTCACCTACTTTGGTGAAGATCCACAGCCCTGCGGCAACTGCGACCTTTGCGATAAACCTGCGGATATTTTTGACGGGACCACCGCCGTGCGTATGGCGCTTTCTGCAGCCCTCAGAACCGAGGAGTGGTTCGGTTCAGGGCATCTCATTGACATCCTCATGGGTGCGAAAACCGAAAAGATCGCGCAGCGCGGCCATGACAGCCTGCCCACATACGGCGTCGGCAAAGAGTACGATAAACGCCAATGGCAGGCGATCTTTCGGCAGATGATGGGGCGTGACCTAATGCGGCCCGACCCTGAGCGTCACGGCGCGCTGCGCATGACCGAAGGGGCGCGGCCAATCTTGCGTGGCGAGGCGACGATTGATTTGCGCCGCGATAGTATCAAAGCGGCTAAGGGTACAGGCCCGAAAATCCGCCAGATGGTGAGCGAAGAAGACGCACCGCTTCTCTCTGCACTCAAGGCGAAACGACGCTTCTTTGCAGAACAACTCGGCGGCCCCGCCTACATCGTGTTCAACGACAAAACCCTTATCGAGATGGCCGAGAAACGCCCGATGAACCTCGA
>Ga0102814_10000526_pt1 | contig 27849 bp, 29 predicted proteins | sample ColrivemetaGS741_FD_79112 | JGI IMG/M metagenome (GOLD analysis project Ga0102814, IMG submission 79112) | Estuarine microbial communities from the Columbia River estuary - Flood tide ETM metaG S.741 | ecosystem: Environmental > Aquatic > Marine > Intertidal zone > Estuary | place: USA...
CAGCAACACTTGCAGTATTTGCACCTGAAATTGTTGTTCCTGAAGATGCTGCTGTAGAGATACTCCAGCTACTAGTTACATCTGTAGTACCCTCAAGTATAGTGAGAGTAGTAGAGGCACCTGTATAGTTTCCATTTGCTCCATTAAAGTCTGCAGGAATAGTATGACTATCATTACTTAAATTAGCTCGAAGAGTAGATTGACCAGGCGTGCCATCGTTTCCTTTTGAGAAACTTTGGATTTTAGTAAAAGTAGTAGCAGTCCCTTCTCCATTTCTAGCTACTATACTATAAGTTATTGTTGCCGACCTAGTGCTAGCACCCATAGCAGTTGCAACACCAGAATACCAATTTGTACCGCTCCCCGTGGGAGTGCCTTTCGTAATACCAGACGCGTTCGCAGTGACACTAAAGGTATTTGCACCACTTGTGCCATAACTAAGAGCAGTAGTACCTAAAAATACTTTTATATTAGTACCTGAATTAGAAAAAGTTATTGGCGCACCTGTCGCAGTAGCTGGTATTGTATGGGCTTCGTTGTCTAAGATAACTGTAAATGCCTCAGCACCGTCTTTAATGCCGTATATAGAAGTAGAATCTATGACTGTAGTACTTCCTTGGATAACTTCTACTTTTACTGTTATCTGTTCCCCATTTGCAGGCTCATCACCATCTGCAAGTACAAAGTCTTTCTCATCATCAGTATTGGTATTAGTCTGTTTAAGAACATTATCAACATAAAACTTATAGGTTCTATCTCCCGTACCAAAATTTGTGGCGGTCGCAGTAAAAGTAATAGTAGCACTTTCTGTATCCGCTAAAGTATAAGGAATCACATATTGATTAGCGTTCAGTCTTACAGTTTTTGAAGCACCAGAACCTAGTGAACCTCCTTCAACGCCGGCGGCAGTAGAAGGCTCGTAGTTAGAAAAAACTATTTTTTGCTGTGTTTGAGTACTTTGAGAGCCTCTAAGGACTTCATAGCGAAGCCAGTAGTAACGAATAGTTGAACCTTCCTCTATTACCGTATCTATATAAGTACTTGCTTTAGTACTACCAATATGTATTGCGTTAGCTATGTTATTAATTGGGTTGCCACTAGCGTCTTTACCGGACCTCCAAATTTGCACAGTGTAGTTTGTAGGATTAAAGTTATCAGAGTTTTGCCAGTTTAATTCAATACCTCCTCCATCGTTTTGCGTAGCAGTAATGGTATTAGGTTTAACAGGTAAAGGCACTGCCATATTTGTACCGCTAGATACAGGCCCGGATACTATTTGCGCGGGTTTGGCTGCTATTAAGTAGCCTACGTCAGAGTGCTCCTCTGCAGTAATTTGTACTAGACAGTTTTCGTTGAATTTTAAGTTCTCTATTCTGAACAATTTTTGAGACCAGCCAAACCTACTATGGTTTATCCTTATAACGTCTCCTGCTCTTAAGAGTATTCCTTTTGGAGCCATAGTAAAATTAATTTTTAAGCCATGGCGAGAAGAGTCTAAGTACTGTTTTGCATTTATTCTTGCATTAAAGTAGTTTGTAACATATGGCGTTCCCATACTACCTTTTTTAGGAACCATCCTATCTTCTTTTAAATAGTCAGAATTAAACATCATTACAGAACGCCCTTCAAATCTATTTTGAGGATCATTGATTGTAAGGTCTATCTGATTAAAAGTACCTTTTTGTCCTGCATCTTCAACGCTAATAGTTCCAATAATATCATCGTCTTCAATTATTTCAACAGTGTAAACTTCTCCGTCGACTGTTATAGGAGAAGGTGTCTGTGCTTTTCTTTTTACATCTAAAGAATACTTGCCATTCGAATACCGAAGTATACCATTAAAATGATTAAGCATGCTATTGATATTAGAAAATACAGATTTAGATGTATCTAATATAGTATTAGTCTGATGACGGGTAACGTGTCTTTGATTTTGAGAGTCCCACCCTAAGTATCTCCAATACTTAACATCGTCAGCATCATATAAACTATATCCAGAAGTATAAGAAGTTGCTGATTTATATGTTTTAACTAAAGGATCACCATCAGAGGTGAATCGGACTCCGTATCCGGACCCTAGTATATTGGCATCTATATTCAAAGTACTAGTACCTGAACCAGAAGATACTTTGGTAAACTGTATAGCCCCACTTAAATTAGTGCTGGCATTATAAGTAACTAGCCCTGCTGAACCTGCATGCTTATGTAGCTTACCTTCTTTATAATAAAGTTCTCCTGGGTAAAAGTATTTCCAATCTTCATGGCGATGAGCAAGTTTTCCTAGCACTTCTTCAAACTCTACACTCCATGCGTTAGAGCCATCTACAGTTAGGGTGCTAGAAACAGTTTTTGCTTTTCCTTGCCACGCTACTTTTGAAGAAGAGGTATTTGTATATTTATACACTTCCCCTACTGTAGGTTGAGTTCTTGTTAAGATAGTAACATTAGAACGCTCATCACATGCTCTCGCAGCTGCAAAAAAGCTTTCTTTATCTATGTCTGCATCTAATTCTAGACCTCTGCCGTACCTGTTATTTGTTAAATAGTCCAACATTTGCATGGCAGGGTTGGTACTTACTCTTATATCTCTATTCGAAGTAAAGATTTTGTAAGTATTGTTCTGCATAGGAGCATGTTCAAAAGGGCTATCTACAGATACTATTTTGTCTGTTCCGCCGCTATATGCTGTTATTTTTCGTCTTTGAGTTATTATTGAGTAGTCAGGATAAGTATGAGTAAGCTCTATTTCACGGCCGACATATGCTCCAGACGTACTAGAAGCTCCCGCGGCTAGCTTTACTGACTGCATAGGAACTGCTGTAGTACCTACAAGACTAGAAGCATTTTCGGTGGTCTGTCCCACGTTGGTAAGAGTGTTACCGGAAATAGACGCGATATAAGCATTTAAAGCATCTTCATCTATCTCATAACCCGTGCCTTCTAAAAGTGCAAAAGTTTCCGATAGGTCAAATGCGTTTTGTGATGTGCTATCAGAGTTTCCTAGTACGACATTTGTGCCAGTACCTGAAGAGGGAGTGTTTACTGCTGTAACCACCTCTGACATAGTTTCAGGCACGGTTCCTGTATGTCCTGCATAATCAGTTGTTACAAAATGTACTTTATTACTACTACTGTCTTCAATGTAAAAAGACGTAAACCCTCCGGCTGCGTCTGAAGTAAACCTAAAGCGTGTCTCATTATTTCCGTCAACATCCACAATATTATAAATATCAGCAATAACAACGTTACCAATAGAAACCGCTGCAGAGTATTTTGCTTCTACTGTTTGTCCTATATCAAAGGTGCTAGACGCTGCGTCTGTTCCTGAGTGTTCGGGATCTATTGCAAAAGAATAATCATAGTTAAGGCATTCAATACCTTTACCTCTTACAACAAAGTCCAAAGAAGGTATAGTAGTCTCTCCTTCCCCAATAGTATATTCAGCAACTAGATAAGCTGTGTCTAGTAATCGGTGATTAGCACCCCAATAAGGCTCAGTGCCTGAGTAGTAATCTTGTGCAATTTTAAAGTTATTTGAGTTGTGAAGAAGTATAGAATCTGCTTTCTGATTGCTTTTACCTGCATGGAACTGCATTCGAACGTCAATAGGGCTGTCGAATCTAGTACCTTTTTCATGTGTAATACCTGCACCCTGAGTGCTGGCTCCTATAGGAGTTGTGCTAGAGGCCGCAGGAGTGTTATAAACGTACTCGTTATAGTAAGTTCCTTCATTACTATTATTACCTTCCCATCTTCTCATTCCGTTCGCAAAATAAGTACCTTGGGCAATAGCGGTTGACCCCGCAGATATACTTTGAGAAGTTAAAGTATCTCCTCTATCTGCTCGTCCTATACAAGTTACATCTACTGTTTGGTTAGCATTTTGTACGCTTCTAGTATTTGAGTCGTTAGCATCTATACATATAGAAGAAGTGTCGTCAAAAAATATATCATACAGACCTCCTACCTGCCCTTCACAAATAGCATATGCTACAAATACTTTCTTGGAATCTGAAGCTAGAGTATCGACAAAAACAGGGATACTATCAATTTTATTAACACCATAGATAACGGGTAAATATTTAGCGGATAAGTTAAAACGGAGATCAACCTCTCTGTCAACCTCTACTTCATATTCAACTTGTTTATAACTCTTCCCGCCCCACCATTTTCTTTTCATTTTTAACTTAGTCCTAGTTTCTTTAACTTGAAAAGTTGAAACTAAGTTAATTGCTTGCTCACTGTGTAAAAAACCTAAGTCAGCGGTGTATACATCTCGTATAGCTGCCGAAGGATCTGGTACATTATTTTGGTCTAAAGCTCTGTGATTTTGGTCTGCAGTAATTCTTCCTGAAACTCTATTGAAATCTCCCCAATGGCTGCTAACACTCCAAGTTAGTACCGAACTTTTTGCAGCGTCTTCTTTAAGCTTTCCAGAAGAAATTATACCCTTAAATAGTAAGTAAGGCTCCCCAATAATAGCACCGGTTTCTGTGTTAATATGTGCTTTATATATAAAGACATCTCTATTTATATATCTAGCATAGCTACTTCCATTCGTTCTATCTATTAGTATGCCTTCTACTTCTGGATTACTAAAGGAAAGAGTTACAGTTTGATTAGTACCGGCTGTAAGGTTATTAGTAGTACAACTTACCACCATTTTTGTGTTATTAACTTCGAAGCGGTCTACTCGTACCTCTTTAGTATTATTAGATCCTCCGGTAATAAGAAGCGTGTCTCCTTCTCTAAAACCTTCTTCTACAAAGTCTTTAGTACCTGTAATAGTAGTAGATGTAAAAGTAACAGCGTCTGTAACTGACGTGCTTAAAGCGGCAGCACTTACATTAACAGTTATAGATGTAGCTCTTGCTTGAGTAGTTTCACTAATAGATCCTACACTTATTAGCTTATTTGCTATATAAGTTTGCGCTCCGTTTGCAACTGTACTGTTTACAGGATAGGATAAATCATCCCATACTATATCTGTAGACCCATCACTGAGATACACATAGTCTTGAGGTCTTTTTAAGCTTCTGCCGGTTTCTGTTAGTAAAGGTTTTTCAAACTTTACTAAGTGTGCATACGTAAAAGACTCATCTTTTAGTAGAGAGTCTCTAAGCGTGGAGTTTAAATTCCTGATACCCATTATTGAACTTCCTCAAGACTTAGAGAAAATGCATATAAATTATTTGTATTTAATGCATATTCTTGTACGTCCCCTGTTATAATTACTTTGATTTTAGGATCATTAAAAATAAGATCATCTCCTGCTGTAACTGTTTTAGAGAGTGCCGGAGCAAAATGAATCCTTACTTGATTTGTAGTAGGTTGAGCAGGTGAGCCGCTGACCATGTGATAATCATTGTTAGTTTCTACTCTCGTTACTTGATATGTTTTTTTATGGTTAGAGTTAGTGCCATCAATAGTAAATAAATCACCTGGTAAAGGAGTCTTATCGGTAGCTACTGTATAGTCAGAAGCAGTTAGTAGTAAACTAGTAGAGCCTGCAGCGCCTGTTGAGTTTGCTACAGCACTAACTACAACATGTAAGTTATTAGTACTACCTCCAGACTCTTGTACCCACGAGCTAAACGCGGCATCCCGAGGCAGACGATACTGAGGTAGCGACACAAAGAAAGGATTCAAAGCTCCTCTTCTTTGCAGTAAAAAAGTATTTACAGGCTCAAACTCTTCGCGAGTCATAGGATTGTAGCTAATTTTTATCTTCCACGTATGTCCAGTTTTTGCCCTTGCAAGAAGGCGTCCTGAATTAGTTCTGTCTCTAAGAACAGTTTGGTTAGAAGAAAAACTTACTTTAGAATACCCGGGTCCGTAAGCACCTGCGTCAGAAGCAGAGTTATCAGCTCCTGCATTGTTTATTCTATTGTTAGGATCTGGTAGTATGTTTTGAAAAGCTGTAAAGTCTGCCATTAGTATCTCCCTACGCCCATGGCGCTAGAATTATTTTGTAATACAGTGGTGTCTACTTCTTCAACAAACGACTGTCCATAAGAATTTGCGGCTGATCTAATCATACCTATTATATTTCCTCTTTGTACTGTTAGCATGTCTTCTACACCACTAGCATCTATTGTATTAATATGGAATGTTACTTGAGAGGGAGCTCCTCCGGCTTCTACTTCGTCCGCAGGTGCTATACGACCTGAACGGTCTGGAATAAACATTTCAGGTCCTTGCTCTCCTACCATAAATCCAGCAGTTTCTCCTCCAGAAGCTCTATATTTAGCCCCTGTAAATGCAGGTTTAAAGTTGCTTGCGCCACCTATTCCGTCTGCTCCTCGCATATAAGCAAGCTCTCCTCTTGCAGAACTTGATGTTGCTAAATCTACTTTACTAGATCTTTCACCTAGACTCATTCCGGTAGGAGCTGCAGCTGAGGCTCCTCCTCCTCCGCCTTGGTAAGAGGTGCCAGCAATTAAAGCCATTTGTGCCGCACCCATAGCGGCCACTGCCATTGCTAAAGGACTTGCAAAAAATCCGCCTACTTTCATGGTTTCCATTACAGCTGTAGCGGTTGCTATAGCTGTTTGAGCTAAGGATATTTTCTTATTTATTTCAAACTGTTTCTTCTTTGCTGCATCTTTCTTTTTCTCAAGCGCGGCCATTTTAGCAAGGCTACCTGCAGACTTACCATCTCTTTTCTTCTCTGCGGCTATTTGATTGTCTATTTCTGCAATTTGTGCTTTAGAGGATGCGTTAAGAATGCCTCCAATAGCTTGCATTGCTCCAGCTGCTATCGATAAGCCTGCTTTTATACCTTCGCCTGAAGCTAATCCATGCTCTCCAATAGTTGCAAAGGAGTCCGTAAATGCAGTAGACATCATAAAAGCACCATCAAGAGCAGCACTTATAAGCTCGCCCTCCGGCCCTAGTTTTGATATTGCTTCTTGCATAGGAGAAAGTGTATTCATCAAAGCTTCTGCCTTGTCTGCAAACGTTGCGTCATCTCCTTTCTTGTCGAGTTTAGCGCCTTCTACTGCGGCAATATCTCCTGTTTTGGCTGCGACTCCCATTGCACCGCCTTGTTCTGCGCTAATTTGTTTAATCTCATTCTCTCTATCCTTGAGTTTTAGAATTTTTAACTGTAAATTATACTTTGTAATAAGCTCCTCGTTTTCCGTACCAAGTAGTTGAATATTAATTTTTTGTATATCTAACGCGTATCCTGTAGCTATATTATCTAACTTGCGTGTTTCTAAAGCTTGTCCAGCTAAGGCATTACTTGATATTAAAGTTTGTGAGTGAGCTTCTTGGGCCTCTCGCAAGGCAACTAGCATATTTTTATATTCGTCAGTAGTCATACCTGCTTTTTTAGTAACTGCAGCATACTCTGCCATTGCAGAGTTAGCTGCAGCTTCATTTTCTGCAGTTCCTACTTTTCTAAATGCTTCAGCGGCCGCTAGGGCTGATTCTTCCATAGTATTTATTAAAAACTCTGTTGCAGTAAGATCTCCGGTGCTCATAGAAGCTCGAACGCCGTCCCTAGCATCTCGCATAGCTTTTAGTTCAGAGGTCGCACTTCTAGCATTTGCTTCTAGTCTTAATATTAAGTCTCCATAAGTCATAAGGTCGCCCTTATCATCTTTTTCAGTAGACAATGCTAAAGGATTTTTAGCTAATAATTTTGCCATTTTTTTGTTAACTTGCCCCATGTTCTGCATTTCTCTACGTAGGGTTCTTAAAGCTTCTATCTGTTGTTGATCATTAAGATTACGAATTTTTATTTCGTTTCCGTTTGCATCTAAAGCTTTGCTTTCTGCGTAGATGGCCTTAATCCTATCGCCTATACCTAGTGTTCCCAGAAGTGTTGCTTGGGTTATTCCTTTTTGAGCAGCTGTTTGTGAGTTGGTACTCGAGTGTAGTTTTTTACTTGCTGCATCAAGATCATCTCCCATTTTTTCAAAAGTTTCAGTAAATGTTTCTAATTTAGTACTTTGTGCTGTAACTAAGTTCGCTGCGTCCTCTACTCCCTGAGCCCATGCTCCTGCACCACTGCTTTGAAAAGCGTTTTTTGTACTAACTACTCCTGAACTTAACGTGGCAAAAGCTTCTGCTGCACCTGTATTATCTGTATTAAGTAGCTCTAAGGGGTCTTTCTTGAGCACGGCGGCTATTTTATTATATTTATCTATAAAAAAGTTCACAAACGTTGCAAACATGTTTCTTGCACCATCAATAGCTCCCCCTATGCTAACAAGTACTCCTGATATAGGAGGCATAATAGCATTAATAACAGTATCTAAAGCACCTAGTAAATTCGAGACTATAGTATAAGGAGACGTTATTACTTTCATAGCTACTTCATATAGCATTACAAATATACCTATAACGCCTGCCATTTTTAAAGCTTTGCTCATTAGTTTACCGGTTTTTTCTGCCGCTTTTCCAAGCCCGCTCAACGTCTTTGTTCCTACATTTTTAATTTGTTTAAATACGACTTTAGACTGCAACTTTAAGTTTTTAAGCATATCTTTTGTAGCGCGTCCAAATGAACGACTGGACTTAGTCATATCGTTCATAGACTTTTTCATGTCTCTAACAATAGCAATATCCATGTCTTTAAAAGTACCTGTTACAATCTTACCATGAATCTCGTATTGTTTTTCGGCAGTTTTTAACATTTTCCTAACACGGCCAGCTTGAATAGCATTTAACTTTTCGCCTCCAGCTAATTTACTAACCAGTTTGCTGTTCCCGCCTCCTGCATCAACAGCAGCTTTTGCAGATTTTTGGCTTGCACTTTGTTTTGCTTTTTCTATTGCTGCTGCATTTTTTTCTATTTCTTGTCTATAGGCTATTTGATCATCAATAGAAGATTGTACAGAAGCAGCCGACGCATCTTTCATTTCCTTCATACGCTCAGCTACGCCATCTAACGGGATCATTGCTTTAAAAATACTAACACCTAGGAGTCCGAACACTGCTATAGCGGCATAGCCACTTTTATTAACAATATCGGCCACTCCCGTCATCATAGGTAGCACTCCATCAGTGCCTGACCGTACTAAGTCTTCAAAAGTTTTTGAAAGAATAACAAAAGGGTTAGACTCTGCAGCTGCGGTTCCATATAGTTCATTTAGCTGTGTTTGGGTCTCTATTAATACGGCTTGACTTCGCTGGGTAGCAGTTAATGCATCTTGTTGTACTCCTAGAGTTTCTGCGTATTTACGAGTAGCAGTATCAAGTCGTAAAGTAATACCTAATTCATCAAGTAATTCAGGTTCTGCTTTAGAAGCACCTCGAATAAGTCTATCAAAAGCATCTTCAAAGCCTCGTCCTAAAGCGGCTGCGGCACGCTTAGCGCCAGAGGCTAAGTCTTCTAGCTGTTGAGGAGAGAAACCTTTAGCTACACCAATAGCGGCGGCTTCAGCTGCTTCTCGAAACCCTAACATGCCTCCTGAAGCTTCTCTTAGTCCTGCAGTAATAGATTTTAGAGCGACACCTGTAGAGCCTGCGTATTGTGTCTGACTCTTTTCAAGAATAGATACATCTGCGGCGCGTTTAAAAAAGTTGAAAGCCGCAGATAACGCGAACACGTTTGCGGCCAATGTTGCATAGGCAGGAACAAGACCACCAGTAATACCCGTGGTCATTTTAGAGAATGCTTTTGTCCCGTTAGAAGTAGCTTGAGCTACTCCCTTATTCTTTTTGGAGTAATTGTCGGAAGCCTTGGCGCCTTTATTAGTAGCTTTAGATACCGACTCTACGCCTTCTTTAGCTTTTTTTGCTTCCTTGGCAATAATGGACAGTGAGCCATCATCATCGATTTTAATTTTTAAGCTTACTGTATTTGCCAATTTATTTTCTCTTTAGCTTATCATACTGCCTCTTTAAGTCGTCTGAGGATTTTTTGATAGCTCTTGAATCTAGCCAAGAAAGTATTTCAAGGAAAAATTCTTTATCCTGCACTTCATATACATCTATAAAATGCGTTAAATTAGTATAGTCTTTTCCAGTATAGCCTATTTCAGCATAAACTCTATCTCCTAACTGATTGAAGGTATTTATTGCCTGCTGTATAATTTCTGGAAAATCCTCCCAGTCAGGAGGAATTTCAATTTCTATAGGCTCTTGATCTAATTGTTCACACATATTCAAATACTTTATGCGTGTCATTCCAGTATCAAGATTCTTGTGCATTCTCTCCAGTCGATCCATCGCCTGTTCTTTTTGGTCCTGCACGAAAGTTATCTAAATCGAAGACTACCTCGTTAAGCCATGTATCAAATTCAGTTGAAGACGATACAAGAGTTTCTGCGTTATCCGCAGTATATTCTAGCTCTTTAGATAAGTCTTGATTATCAGTATCAATGAGCAGTAAAGACGATAGATGATCTAGTGTTAGACCTTTCCAGTTTTTTACTGTGCCTAGTGAGAACTCTGTAACGAACTTATCTTCGTCTAAAGTTTCTACAACTGCTCTTGTTTTTCTATCGAACTTTTGTCCGGTACAGCGTTTTCTTAAGCCGTTTAATTCTTTTCTTGACAAGTTAGCCACTTCAACAGAAAAGCCTGGAAGACCTGGAAAGTCTACCCACACTGCTTTAGTGTCTACCATTAATTTTTTTAAGTCCATCATTTTTCCTTTTAAGATTGTGTTTCGTACTTGAATACGTCTGCTAAAGACGCGGGATTTTGAACCATCCTCCAATCAATATTTTGAGTAAATGCAGTATCTACGCCTACTCGATTGGTAAAAGAACAATTCGTTGTGTTTAAGTCTATACCATAAAAAGTATTGCTAATAAGAGTGCCAGCTTTGATACGAAGGCTTTGTGTTATACCATGTATACCCGCATCTGCCTTACTATCACTATTTAAATATCTTGTTATGTTACCTGCTAGAACTTTTCCTTTTAAATTAAACTGAGTGGGGTACATGGTATTTCCTGCAACTAGTGCATTATTTACAGTTTTCCAAGGTATCCAATCTATCTCATTTTGTAGTTCTATAGACATACTTACTAAATGACCGTGAATATCAGTCCCTCCAAGTGCTACTGTGAGATCTGGAGATAAGTTGTATGTACGAGAGGACGCGGAAGTCCGCAGAACTGTGATACTTTCAGCAGCAAATTCTGTAGCTTGTCCGGTTAGGAGCTTTGATGCTTCGCCAGATATGCTCAAACTCAGAGGTCGCAATCTCTCGATATTGATCGTCCCATTTGTTATAACGCAAGTCTCTAACTTAAATACATCATCAGCGGTTGAAACGTATAAGTCAAAGGAGTTTACATCGATCAACCTATTAAAAAGTATTTCTAAGTCATCTTCTAAAAGAAGGTTTACAGTTATTTCAAAATTTGCAGGATTTGCTTTATTAATAACAGACCCTTCAAATACATTATTCTGGTTGTGCAAAGTTCTTACAGTGTGAGTCTCTTCTGTAAAAGTCTGGCTAAAGCTTATAGAACTCATATCTAGTTGGAGCTTAGTAGTTCCATAGACTATATAAGCCTTTGCTTCCTTTAAAAAACTGTAATTTGCCATATATTATCCCAGATATAATGAGGGGCTCCGAAAAGCCCCTACTTTTTATACTACATATTATATGTTAATCAACCAAAATTGTCAAGAACTTTTTTTGGTCTGGTAACGATTTTACTGCTTCGGATAGTATATAACAGTAGCTTCGTTAGTTCCATCAATAGTAGACGGTAATGCGTTGAACGCAGTCTCAACCGAGATTACATCTTCAATAGAGTGAGTTGGAATCTCTAAGTGACAAGTAGGCATATTAACTTCTAAACGAGGCTGTCCTGCTGTTATACCACCAATCTTAAAGACAAGACCGAAGGAGTTAGTTACCACGCTAGTGATAGACTTCAAATCTTCCCAAAGATCTGCGGAATGGTTAGTTGCACTAGTGTCCTTGCTCAAGTAGCAGGTCATAGAACCTGAGACTGAACGAGTTCCTGTAACGTGGCCAATTGGAATATTTACAAGACCAATTTCTTCAGGAGTAATAAAGGTAAGGTTGTTACTCATAGTAATATTACCACCAGTAAGAGTAATAGAGTAGTTCGCCTCTAGTTCGTTGACTCCATCAGAATCAGGATCACGAGTAGTAGGTGTTACAGTAAGCTGAGTTAAACGGTTACGAATAAAGTTAGTTGTCTGCGAAGCACCTTCATAAACAGCGCCGGTATTAGTAATAACACCTGAACTCGGTACAGCGGTAACTACACTTAAACGATGTGAGTCATTCGTATCCAACCAGACATCTCCAACTGCTATAGTGGTGCTATCTGCAGTAGTTGCATCATATGCAGGGTGCGCAGATGCTCCAGAAGCAGTAATAGTGCTACCAGTCATGTCAACGATTTCTGAGGACATACCTGACCAGTTAATTGTTGCAATACCATCAATATCGAAATCAAGACTAGCTTCGTTAACTACTGCGTCTTTTAGCTTATATATTTTTCGGTTTGCTCCGCCAACTACAAAGAAAATATCGCAAGTTCCTAAAGTAGCTTTGTTTGATTCACTAAAATCAATAGTGGTGAATTCCTGGCCTGTTGTAGTATCAGCAGTAAATTGATCTGTAAACGTGCTAGAAGAATAAGCTGCTGGTCCTGAAAAAAGAGCCCATAGAATTTCTTCTACTGCGTGAACTTTAGCTGCAACAGTGTCTGCTGCGCCTGTACCTGATCCTGCGGATTTAAAAGGGCGGACATAAGTTGAAAAAGACCACTCGGCAGGTGCCAAGGAATCGTTAAATTGCTTACGACCACGACGACTTGCGCCACCGCTTGCTTCCATTTCTGCTAGTGTAATTTCGCTTGAGTTTGTTGCTTGTGAAAAGCTAAAGCCATCTAATACGGGAAGATCCCATACAAAATCACCTTTAGCGATGTACACTTTCGTGTCGCGACTAAAAAATAGTTGTTGTGCCATAGTTTATCTCCTATGTATCTTGAAAAGACTTGGGCGTGAACTTTTGCTCGTGCCAGTATTTTCTAGTATCGAACCTCGATAAGGATCTCTCCAATACCTAAAGGCTCTAGTACACCTTCGTCAGTATCTATACTGACTATAGTGATTTGTTGAGTGCTATATGATTTATTCTGTGCGTCTACATACTCTAAGGCGGACTGTTCTTCTATAACGGTTTCTATATCTTCCATTAAAGCATTTAGACCTCTTTGTGCATCTTCTTCATTTACATAACATCGTATAGTCACGGATAAGTACCTATCTTTGTAACCACCAGCTTGGTAGTCACGCGTTTCAGATCCTGCATTTAGATGGATTGCAGGAAATTCTTCTATCTCATCCCAAAACTTTAAACTAGGATGAACATTTTCATTGACGTCCATAAGATACGAGCCTGACCCATCAATATCTTTCAGCTTTAAAACTAAAGCCTCTATAATATTCATACGTCTTGAAGTATATAGTCTTGCAGCTGTCATTATACTCTCCTAGTATATAGTCTACCGACTGCCATCTCTGCGGCGATCTCTCTAATCGATCTATCAATTATGACCCTAGGGTCTCTATTTGCGTCTGCGAACCTACTACCACTTGTAGTTTCAAAAACGCTATAAGGTTCTTTCATGTAAGTGTATCCTATGCTATTGAACCCTTGAGGAGTTTGTGCCACGTCTGTTACTCTTACGCTTGACGCAAACCTACCTGTTCTTTTCTCAAGTGCAGGGCTGCCCATGTTTTCAGCTACTTTTCCAGGAAGCTTTGCATTAATATTGCCCATAATAGCCGCTATAGAATAACTGCTTGATGTTGCTTTTTGTACTTTGCCCGTAGGTTTAGTCTTTGCACTTTTGCCTTTTGTTATTCTGAATGCGGCGACTCCGCCTGCGGCTTGTGATACTCCGACCTTTCCTCCTGTCTTTAACTTTACTTTTCGAGGATCTATGTTTGAGCTAACTTTTATCTTTTTGCCTTTTCCCTCTATATTAATAAGAGGAGCTATTGCTTTAGAGATCATCTTATCCCTAAGAGAGCTTGACCCTTCCATTGAAGCTAACTCTCCGGCACCAAGCTTTTGAAAAAACTTTTCAACAACCTTTTTAATTACTACTTCGCGAGCTTGATGTGTCACTCTATTTGTGTACTTATCTTGAAATGTAATAAAAGGCAAGTAAGTAGCTGATATCTTTCCCGAAGGAGTTACTATTTGCTCATACTCAATAGAGACCTTTAGTAAGTCTTTTACCTCGTTGGCTGTTAGTTTCAAGTCACCTTCTGTAAAAGAATCTCTTACAAAGGAGTCAAACTCTTGCTGAAAAAGTTGTTTTGCTTCTTCATCGTCTCCTAAAGCTTTTTGAGCTCTTCCCATTCCTTGAGCTATCTGTACTCCTGATACTGCTAAACCATCGCTGGCTCCGTGTCCTCTATCTATAGAAGCGCGTATTTTTTTTAAATTATGTTCAGTAGTTTTAATGAATAAATCTATTATCTCTTTTTTGCATTTGCCAATTTGAGCAAAGCTACTGCATATAAAGGCTTTTCCGGCTTTTACTTTTTTAAAGTCAGCAGGAAACTTTTTGCGTAAGTGCTGGCCTCCCATAGTGTTCTCTATATTAGAAGCTCCTTTGGGGTATCTCTTATTTCTTGTAACATAACCAATTTGAAATCTAGCACCTACATCGCGAGCTTTTTGTAAGTCTGCATCAGTAAACTTTAAAAGGTTAATCTCTTCATTTAAATGACCTCTAGAGCCTAGCTCTTTGATGGTGTCGTTAATAAAATTAAGATTCTCTAAAAATAGTACTTGGGGCCTAGCTTTTTGTAGCTTTTTACGTGTTCTTTTATTCTCATCAGAGCTGAGATCTTTTAACAAAGCCTCTGCTAGTTCTTTTCTGATATTACTTTGCATTAAAAGTTCTTATACAAGTCTAGGACTCGCTTTATATGATCTGGAAACGCTACATTGTTTGCCTGAGAAGAGCTTGCAGAGTTTTGTATACTTGCTCCGCCCATTACTTTACGCTCTTTGTGCTCGTCCTTGTGATAGTATGTAATTAAGTCAATTACTGCTAGTTTCAGGTCTGAGGGACAAGAAGAGTACCCAGCTGTATACGTAACTTCTACAGCACCCGGCCCTATAGGGTAGGAAGTGTATCCGTTTGAACCGTTAGATCTATAGATACTGTCAGTTGCGAGATCTATGTAGTAGTCTGAATTAACAGTTAATGTTTTATATGCCGAAGCTATGCCTGTCCGCTCTTTTACAGAAACTACAGTAAGGAGAGGGCTTTCAGATAGTTGAATAGAAGAAACACTAAAGTGGTTATTAAAGTACTCTACTTTGTTTGTAGAATTATAGTCTACAAACGAGTTATTACAATAAGTTTTTACTAATTGACTCACGGACGGAATTATAGCATTGAGTTTCAAATCATCTTTCGGAGTTGAAATACCCTCTGCCTCTTTATAGTCTTCTAAAGTAATTAAGTCTGCCATAAGTTTATAAGTCCATTAGTAAAAACTCGGGGGCGAACCCCCAAGTTTTATTACTCTTCTACAATTAAGATGCAGCGTATTCAATACGAACTGAAGGAAGATCAGCTCCGCCACCAGCATAAAGCTCGGTGAATCCAAGTGATTGAGCAGCTACAATAGCAGTACGCTGATTTGCAGTCTCATATTCACTTTCAATACCAACACCTTTCAAACGTGGCACAACGTAGTTGTGAACGTTAACAGCGATAGCAGCAGTCTTGTTAGCAGCACGTGCAAAGTGATCAGAGATAACAACAGGAGAACCGTAAACAGATCCCATAGTACCAGTTACCTTAGCAGCAATATCAGAACCAACTTCACTGATATCAGAGAAAGCAGGATCATTTACTAGGTTGTAGTACTCTTCCATGTTGACGATGTAAGCAACATCAGCAGGATTAATACCATACTTACCCATTTCACCACGTGCAGACATAAGCATAGCAGCAGTAAGGTTCGCAGAACCGTTAACAGCTAAGTCAGTTACAGAAGCAGAATCTGCGGCTAAGAAAGAACCAGATCCGTCAGTACCTGCTCCACCACAAAGACCTACGATTGAAGCATTACCAATAGTGAAAGCGCCATCAATTGCACGAGCGTGAGCACGAGCTAGAGCAGACAAGATCATTGGCAAGATAGTTACAACAACTTGCTCGTCAGTATCAGCACCGATATAAGTACCAGAGATAAGACGCTTAGCAAGTGCAGTTACTTCACGCAATTCAAACTCGTTAGCAGCTACTTGGGTACGGTTTTCTAAGATACCATTAGCGCCAATTCCGCCTGGAGAGAATGTTGCAAGGTTAGTGTCATCCATCAAAGGAAGTACAGTTGCGCCAGAGTTAACTTGCATTTCTTTAAACAACTGAGCAACACGTTGGCTAAGACGAACTTCTTCTTCGAAAGTAGTTGAAACGATAGTATCTAAAGTAGCTGCGTTAGTGTCAAACTGAACGCCTGCTTTTTGAGCTAGGTCTTGAGCATAGTTAGTATCCCAGCCTTTGCCAGTGATTTTACCAAGTACAGAAGCATGGAGGAATTCCTTGCCAAACTTAGTTAGATCGCCGCCACGGTTTTGGAAGCTTTTCTTGCTGTTTTGCATAGCTTCGATTTCGACAGATTTCTCGTCAAGGTCTGCTTTATGCTGTGCTAGAATAGCAGCGATGTCTGCGTCTTTAGCAGCCATTTTTGACTCCATATCAGCCATAAGAGCTTCAACGCCAGACTGAATACCAGTCTTAACTTTGATGTCCTGTGCTTCTACGAAAGATGCTTGCTTCTCAGCTTCAGCTTTATCAGCTGCTTTTTGCTCGGCTTGCTTCATTGCGATTTTAGCAGCTGTATCTTCAGCTACCTTCTTTGCAAAAGCTTCCAAGTCGATGTTTTGATTGTCCATTTTGATCTCCTGATCTGCGGAAATAAGTTCCGCGCTTTTAGGTGTGTTGTCACTAGCTATATTTGAAGAAGTGTCTTCGTCCGTAGCCAGAGACTGACCTGCTAGATCTACACGATTAGTGAAAGTTTTTTTGAATTCTTCGTACTCTTCAGTAGAGTCGAAAGACTTCGCGAGCGAAAAAGTAGCTGCCTGATTGCATGGCACCGAAACAACCGATACCTCAAATAACTCAGCGTCCTTAATCATTAATCCGTCGGTTTCCTTAATATAATCAGCATCCTTGACTCTGAAACCAACAGAAAAGGCTCCAAGAACACCGTCTTTAACAAGCTCAGATACATTGCCGGGGGCATTTTTACTGATCTTACATTCTAACTCTAGGCCATTAGGTCCTGCTTTCATACCTGTGGCTCTACCAATTGGTCTATCATAGTCATGATTGAATAGAATAATTGGATTTTTTTCAAAATTCTGTAACCCACCTTTCTGCCAAGCTTCTGCTGAAATAGTATCACCCGCGCGATCGAAGTCAGCTGTACTTGCCATTCCACGAATCATGACACTTCCATCATCCTCTTCATGTGCTTTAAAAGTAGATGTAAGATTAAAGATTTTATTCATTATCTTTACCCTCTTTAACTGCAACTTTAGGTGCAGGCTTGACCGCTGCCTTAGGTGCAGGCTTTGGTGCTTCAACCGTAGGCTTTGCAGCTTCTGGCTTCTTAATAGGCGCAACCTTAGTATATTGCTCAAGGTCACTCCAAAATGCGCTTTGTTTAAGCATAGTCATTACACCAGGATATCCACCAAATATATACTTAATAGTAGCACCTGTAACAGGCTGGCGGTGGCCTAAAGCAATATACTCTACTTCGCTGTGTATTTTCTTTTCTTGTGCATAAAAAGCTGCTAACAGCTTGATTGCTTTAAATCTTTTTACTTTATTACTATTCATCTTCAGTCTCCTCAACTGGTCTGCCACCCTCGTCGGGGTTAGCTGCGGAACCTGCTATGTTTGCAGGTACTCTAATTTCTTCTGTTCCATCTATCTTAGGAAACCCTAAGCGATCTCTAGCTTCTGCAGCAGTAATAATTCCACCATTTACTAGTGAAGTATAATAAGCTGACGCATCTCGTAGTTCCGGTGCTAAAGCCGGAATATCTGTAATGTCTTCGATACACTCAAAACCATAAAATCTTGTCATTGCAAAATTTAATTTTCGAACGATAGGAAGTATAGTCTCCAAATAATAAAGTCGTAAATTTGGACGAAGGTTAGCATTGTTACCTGAGTCTAAAAGAATTGGAGGGATTCCAAGTGCCTTTAAAATAATCTTTTCGTTTTCTAAAATTGCACTTTGAAAATCTAAATCTTTAAAACTTACGTTTGTAATAGAGTCTACTTCAATACCACCATCTAAGATGAGAGGTCTTCGACCACCAGCATCTGGTCTATAGCGTTGTTGCCAAGCTAAGATCATGCGGTCTTTGATTTTTTCAGAAAGGGTGTTAGGCGACTTGAGTACAAGTCCTGGAACTGCACCGTTCTTAAAGAAGTTATCCTGAAATTTACGCATAGATTGAATAAGATTCATAGTACGCGCTGCAGGACTTAAACGGGGAACACCGCGGTAAATAGAGTGAAAAGAGTTCTCTTTAACATGAATAATCTCATCAACAGTATAGTCTATATCTAGCAAAGAGTAGTGAGAGATAAAGGTCTTTTCGTCTGCATGTACTGTTACTTTATCGGCAGGTAGATGATACATATGAGCACCATCATAGTAAATAAAGATATTACCGTCAATAAGAAAGTCAGTAATTAAGTTTCTACGAAAAGAGTTAATATCTTGATAAGGGTTAGGCTCTCGATTAAGTAGAGTCTCTACTTTAGATCGTTTAATGCCTTTGATAACGCCTTTAGTATTTGTGTTAGGCTTAACAAGAGTAGGAATCTCAGCAACATCATCTACGATCATGTTTACACCGCGATTTACAATTTCCAGCTCTTCATAAGCACGCTCATAGCTAAGAGTATTCTCTCGCGAGCTTTCCTTTATCGCAACGTCATGAAACTGCGCAGGATTTAGCTTTTCGGTTCTTCCTAGGATATTATTATACCAAGCCATGTTTTTCTCTTTGAATCTGTACCCAACGCATTTGTTTTTTAGCAGTAACTAACGCAGGGTCTTTACCATAAATTGAGTGAAGCTTTAAATGGTGAGTATGACACAATGTAGCCGTGTGGTCATATAGCTCAGCATGATGCTCTTCTATAAAATCATCCCGTAGTGCTTGTATATACTCAGGATCGTGTTTGTTTTTTGCTAACCACTGATTAAGTAATGGGGTTAAACTATAGTAGTGGTGAAAATCAAGCTGTTCAGTTTCACTACAAATCTCGCACGAGGAGCCTTTCTTATACCCAGACTTTGCCTTATCTCGTACATACTTTACAACATCACGTTTTAGCTTAGGCATTTGCTTTTGGGTTCCCGATTTTTCATTAGAAGAATTATAGCGGCTTTAGGGTCACTTGTCAATAACTATTTTTGAACAGGTATCGCTAGAAGGATACGGATGCAGTTATAAATGAATAGAGTGCGTATCTTAAACCGTCTGCCATGTGAGAAGCCATATTGTGCTTAGGTTTTTCACGAGCTAAGTTTGGGTTAGGATCCCACTGATAAGAATCTAAACAAATGAGGGACTCTTTGCACTGTTGATCGACGTAAAGGTTGTCATTGTCAACGAGGCTTGATACATGACCAATTCCGTCCAATACAGACTTCTTAGCGTTAATGGTGGAGATGCCATAATTCTGCGCGAGATCGAACCTTGTTTGTTGAGCAGCTGAGTCAATATAAATAAAATCAATATCCCAACGATCAATAAGTTTCTGTATTTCAATAGCATGTTGTTCGGTTGTCCTTTCTGCGTTAAGGTACTCATCTACTAAGTAGTATTTTCCTGCGTCCCAATCGTATGCAATTACACACAATGCTGTGGGATCTTTGTATCCTACGTCTAAACCTGCGAACACGTCCATCTTTGAGGTGTCTAGCTGAGATAAGTCTTTCACCTGAGTCTCAAAGTTAAACTTCCATATCTGACCTTCATAAGTATTAAAGTCAGCTTCATACTCTTGCTTAAATTCTGCGTCTGACATAGACTTACGTGCTTCTGCTATATCAGATTCGGACATACGAGGGTTGTCTCTATAAGTTGCTCGTATGCTACACCATTCTGGGAAATCTTTTGAGAACCCACGATAGAAAAACTCAGAAAACCAGTTGTTGCGACCCCGTGGCGTGGAAATAAATATTGCTTTTGAGTTTTCTTTGTCGAGAGTGGGTCGAAGTGCAACGTTGAAGGCATCCTTGCCGTCAGCGAGTGCTGCCTCATCAAAGATGATAAGGTCATAAGATCTACCTACGCAAGAATCGACTTGGTTAACCGAGCCCATTCTTACAGTAGATCCATTAGAGATTTCGATAACTTTGTCCTTTGCGTTATCTTTTGTAACCTCTAAGTCGAAGTGCTTAATTAGGTTTCTTTGCAGATCAAAAGAGATCTGAGACAAAGCATAGTTGGGTGACATAATTAAAATGTTAGAGCCAGGCACTAAAGACACGAGCTGTCCAATAATGTTGGCAATGTATGTTTTGCCTTGCCGACGAGAGACGGCGGCAGAGACAAAACGGTACTTTGGATTGTTAATCGCGTTGATAATTGCTATCTGCGAAGGTAACGGTTTGACGTTCAATAGATCCAGATATGGGCCTATAGGAAGTTTCAAGAACTTTGCCTCAGATCCTAATTCAACTATTTCATCAGAGATAACATCTCTGCGACTTACTTCAACTGCCATACATTAATCTTCTTTTTTCAGTAGTGTCCAGATTCCGTAGCCTAAACCAATCCAGGCCATTAGTTTTGCTAAGCCGCCGAACAGTATTACTGAACCGCAAATTCCAATTAGCATAGCACCATCCCAAGATGTGCGTTCTTTTACTAGTACTTTAAGATATTTCATGTTGTGTACCTCTCTTTTTATGTCCGTTCCAAGCTACGAAACCTGCAAGACGCAGTGTCCAGTATGCAAGGTAGTTTAATACTTTAAAACCATTTACTTCAATACAAATATCACGGAATAGTCCGTCCATGTGTTTTTGGTCGCGGTATCCAATAGTAGTTCCATCTTTCTTCATAAGAGTAGCATACTTATAACCATAGTCATGTACCAAGCCACCCATTAACAGTACTCCAACAGGAGATAGGAATGTTGCTAGAAACTTAGGAACAGACGCTCCATCGAACTCAAACCCCGCAGGAACTTTATACTCTACACCACTAATACTATAATGGAAGTCTTCGCAGATAACCCACTTACGACTACCCATCAACCACATTAAGATACCTTTAAAAAAACCTTTATCTTTTGTTGCTATTGGTAATGGTTGCATCTTTGGCATCTCAGGGTAGCTAAACTGAATTAAGTCTTCTACTTCTTTATCGCACTTATTTACGATATATCCAATTATAACAAGTACGCCTAGTACAGTCCACTGCCAGAAGGTCATTGCTAAATCAATTAACATTTCCATTATTTCTTCCCCTTCTTTTTACTTTTTTTCTTTTTCTTAAAGCCTGCTTTCATAAAAGAGTATGCTTTCCTAGAGATAGTAGATTTCTTTTTTGTCCTACTCTTGCCGCTCTTTTTTCTTTTGTTGATATTGGCGTATAAGCTCATTATTTCTTCCCTCCTACTGCTTCCTTGGCATAAAATGCCGCTACAATTGCGGCTACCGATACAAAGTAAGTAGGTGCCATTGACCCTAAGGTTTTCTGCGCTTCGTCTAGACCTACAAGACTGGCTAATACTACTGCAAAAGGATAAAGTAACATTCCGGCTAAAGCGAACCATGCCATGTTACGTTGTGCATCTCGCATTGCATCTGCATCTTCTAGTTCCTTACGTTTTGCTTCAAGGTACATTGCTTCTTCTGCATCGGAGACTTTACCGTCCCCGTTAGTATCTGCTGGATGAAACTCTTTATCTACCATTTGACTTTATTTGCCCAATATGCCGCAGACATTTTGCCTTTAGCTATATTCTTGGCGTGCCGTGCTTTGAAGCTTTTTCTTTTTGCTTTCATAGCTGCGGACTCACCGGCCTTCGGCTTCCCTGCCGTTTTAGCTCCCTGCTGGCCGAAGCGAATAGTCTTAATCTTATTACCTACTTTTGCCACAACAATATGTGACTTTTTTGCGTGTCCGGGGGTGCGTTTAGGCTTATTATAGCCCTTTACTTTTGCTCTCTTTAATCGAGAGTCTTTCTTTTTCTTTACGGCCACGGACTAATCCTCCTCGCATTCACAAGGATCGCAATCACAGTCCTCGCATTTACAATACTCTTCTTCTTCAGGTTCTTTATAGCCCAAAGATGCTTTTGCGTCTTCTTCACTGCTAAAGGTTTTTAAGTCTTTTCCTTCTTCTTTAACGTACCATATATCACGCTTTTGATAAATCTCAATCATTTCTTTCCCCTACGCCGCTTGTTACCTGCAGCTCTTTGCCCGCGTTTTGGCAGCTTTCTTTTTGGCTTTTTCATGTAGTCTCCTATTTAAGCATCTCAATCCCCATTACTATAAGAAAGAATAGTAGTGGTAGACTGATTAATACAACAGCACCCCATGTAACCCATTCTAACAATAGTTTATTTTTTTGAGCTTTCTTATATATTTTCGCTTTTGCAGCTGCTTCTCTTTGCCTTTTTCTATCAGACTGAAACTGAAGCCAGGCATCCCACACTCCGGGATCGCCTTCATAAATCATGTATTCTTTTAACCACTCTTCTTCTTTCTTTAGTTTTTGTAATTCCATAAAGGCTGAAAGTTCGTCGCCATTGCCACCTTGTTTTGCTTTCTTTGCTATTATTGACTTGTTGTCAAAATATGAGCCTACAGTGTCAGCAACTTCATATAGTTCTTTACCGTTAGTAAGTGCTTCCTTTATAATACCGAAAGCCGCATTAGCTGCGGCGATCTCTAATAACATCAGGCACCCATGTTAAGAAGTGCTGCTATTACTCCTGCTAGGAACATTATAATGGTTCCACCTACTGATAACATACGGCCGTCCATCTTTTGTAAAGTCCCGTCTATTGCATCGAGTCTTGTAAACGTAGTCTTCCATCTTTCTTCGCACTGAGCTTCATGAATCGCTAAATCTGAAGCGACATGATCAATTTGACGAACAGAATCATGAAACCGTTCAGTGGTATCAGCGTTCCAGTTAACGTCTGAGGGGGTTTGAGTATTATGTTGCGTCGTTGCCATTGAGTAGTTTTTCCATGAGCTTGCCATAATTACCCTGACCGAAGGGTACAGACTCATTAATCTGTACATTGGTTTGGTTTTTTATGTTGCTTCCTTCGGCTTTAGCAAGATCTGCCTGCGCCTTGATCTCGTCAATACGCATTTTATGAGCCATTTGTAATAGATCAGCTAAGTCTTTACTAGAGTAGACGCCAGATTCCTGGGCTTCTTCGAGTTTAGATGCGATCATCTCGTCTAATAAGGAACCGATGTTGTTCTTATTTCGGTATCCCATATCTAAATATACAGTATCAATGTATTTCTTTACTTCTCGCTTATTCAACACATCTACTACTTGTGATTCGGATACCTGAAGGTACTCGCATACACCGCGAATGTTGCCGTACTGTAGATAACTATTCGCTATCTCTAGTCCTTCAGGAGAAATTGTAGTTAGTTCTTTTGCCATGGTTCAAATTATACTCAAATAGAGGTTGGTTGTCAAGAGATTTTTTTCTCAGGTTAGTCTGCAAGGGGATTATCAAGTGCTCTTTGCAGTTTCTTGGTAAGACGGTCTTCTAATTCTTTCATGTCTCTGTCCGTATCGGATTTTAAAGAGTCACGTTTAGTTTCGAATCTGTCATTTGCTTTATCGATCATTACTCGTACTTTCTCTTCTGAGTCACGAACTTGATCCTCTACTCTATCTGCTTGCTTTTCGATTGAAATAATATCGTCTCTTAGTCCAGACTTAATATCACGGGTATACTCAATTGCTTCATCAAGCTTTAGTTCTATCTGATCATTACGTGCTTCGATTGCACCAGTATCTATATTGGCGATAACTTCTTTCATATCCATATAGTCGTCATAAAACTGGAACCCGGCCCATGCCGCCCCACCTAGTGTTGATAATGCTGTAAGCAGTACAACTGCTTTTCCACCTTTGAAGGTCATGCCTCCAAATTCAAATTCTGCCATTATTTCACTACCTCAATTTCATCTACGAAACTTAAATTCCTGAGATTCTTGATCTCTTGCTTTAGCTTTTCAACTTCCATCCTTTTAACTTGGAGTTCTAACTCATACAGTGAGTTACAGTTGATACGTTCTTTCGGTCCACCGATGGGAATATTTATCTTAGCGTATACTCCCACATCTGAGACTTGGTTTTGAGGAGCCATTATAAATTCGCTAGGATTATTATTGTATACGTCATTATAAGGATTACTAGTATTAGTATTATTGTTTAGAAAACCAACCACTCCAAACTCAAAATTAGTTGCCGCTCCGATCGCATTCTGGCATTCAAAGTTTCCTGCACGAATCCTATCAGAAGCATAAGTTTGAGGAGAGTTTGGCAAATTCAAATTTAAGGAACTCGACTCTCCCCAAGCCCTGAAGCCCACACACACTAGTACTACTATTAACAAATTTTTCATAATATCACTTGATCTTTGAACAAATCCTCGATGCTATAATTGAAGGGTCTCGCACGCTACTTAATATCTTTGACTTGGAACAGATATAGTGCGCTCTCTTTGTATCTCTTTTATGTAAATAAATCTCTACAAGTTTCTTGTCGAGGTGTCGTACTTTTAGGAGAGAAGGTGTTGAAACAAAAGGTACCTTCTTCCAGTCTTTATCAAACACTCCAATGGAATAATAACTTATTTCTTTTCTAGCATTGAACAGTTCCATTTTGGTGGTATATATTCCAACAATGTGAGACGGCTTAAGCTTTGGATATGTTGGCGTCCATTGGTGGGCACTTGCGTACCCACCGGTAAAGACTAAAACCAATATAATAAGCATTCTCATTACTGGGCGATACACTCCGCTGTTACAACTGCTGAGTATGATCCTGCAGGAAATGCTTTGTTATACCCGTAAGTTGCTTCAGAAGATATATCAAACCATACGCTTCCTGCAATACTTAAAGGAAATTCAGTAGTATTATTATATACTACCTTATTTGTATTAAATACGGACATACCTGCATCTGACATTTGGTTGGCAACAGTAGAACCTGTCCAATTAACAACATCCCCGGCTAAAGAAGGGCTGGAAGTAAAACTAATTGGAGTTGAAATTCTTGCATTATAAGCATTCGCTGTAATAATATCATAGCGAATGATAGGGAGTACTCCGCCTTCAGAGCTAACAGTGGTTAGTTTAGTTGCGGAGGGGTTACCATAAACACCATCTGTGTCTGTTGTAACAATACATTTAGAGGCTACGGTACCTGAAATAGGAGTGGTTGCTGTCGCTAGTACGGGAGCGGCCATTATGGTGGCTAGTATAATTAGTTTATTTTTCATAGTTTAAATAGTTCCTAGTGCTGTTAAGCACCCTGTTGATAATTATTTATCATATTGGAGATCTAGCATTTCTTCATGTTTGCGTTGTTGGGCTAAACCTAACCGCAAAGCTTTTTTATTATTGGGTATAAATCCATCTTTCAACATCGGTACATCTTCATACTGTCCGCCCTTGAGAGCAGACCTATAAGAAGCTGGTATAAAATTCATTGCAAATAAGGCTTGCTCTTGTAGACTAGCAGCCTCTGACATTGCTGAAGCGTTTAAGCCTCCTAACATCTTTTGGAGGTCTACTTTGACTTTCTTTTTTCTTTGTTTGCGATCGTACTCTTCTTGTTCTTTTTGTTGATCGAGCTTATATTGCTTTTCCATCTCCAAACGTAAGAACTCTTCTTGCTGCGGATCTACGTACTCTTGGGGCAGTATATCTGCTAAAACGTAAGGTTCTTGGTATCCTTCACAAGAAGGATCTGTCTGTGGGTCAAAGCATGTATCATACCTATAAGTATAAACTACGGAGGGATCTAACACACTTCCTATGCCTTCGATCTCGATAGAGCCGTTGCCCCAGTAGTCTATAGGAATATCTCCTACAGGTATTGCTTTATAGATTGTGTTACCTTGAAGTCCAGACCAATCATCTGTTTCTCGAAATATGTAACCATCTCCTAAAGCATTCTCGTTCTGTACATGGACGAGCATTGGATCATCAATATTTTTCACTGCCGTATAACGATAAATAACATTCCCCACAGTAAGACCAGCTTGCTGCGGAAGAATGTTTTGCATTACCCAGTTATAACCAAAGTTAGCAGCATTTGTAGTGCTGCCGTAAACTTCTTCAGAGTAGGAGTAAGAGGAGCAGACTAGCGACACCGCCAGTAGCCCAAAGTGTCTGTTTAGTAGTTTCATCCATACTCTCCTCTTCTTTTTCTTCTACAGGCTGCTCTGCAGTATGAGTTTCCCAGCCAGCTTTTGCATCTTCGCCGATCATACCATCATAAGGGCAAGGTGTTCCTGCCATTAACATTGCATCAAATACACGCTTGTCCTGACACATTACTGATACTGCTGCGACTTTCATGCCCATATCGTAAAGAGTCTTTGCATTCTTCAGCTTTTCACAATTCATATCTCTCATAGTAGTACCCATGGAGATACCCAGTATCTGAGTCTGTACTGCACCCGCAACTCCTACTGTACATAAGTCCGAGTTTGATATATTCATCGTCGGTGTAATTGCCGAAGGTGGTGGAGACTTTAACGTAGTAGTTGATGTACTATTTACGTCACTTCTCGTTGTACTATCAGTAGTAATTACGTCTCCAGGTGTTACAGTAGTATCATCCTGTGCATGCACTAACGAAGACGCTAAAAGTAATGGAAGTAATATCTTTTTCATGTGTTACCTATATGTGGTTTTAATTTTTAGAAGTATACTACGAATAAAGCAAATTGTCAAGAACTTTTTTTGAGTGCTCAGACTAAAATGTTGAGTAGGGTGCCTTTTTTACTTTCTCTGGATCCGTACTTAGCGTATAGACGTTTCATGAGATTATTTCTTGCTTCCTTGTTAAGGAGGGCCTCCTTGTTAAGGAAGGTCACTAACTAGGTTGAGTAGGCCACACTATATTATCTAAATCTGTGACGCTTGAGTTGGCCGCAGGAACGTCTCTCAATGCTGTCCTGTAAGTTTGCCACTCTGCTAAGGTTGTTCCTGCGGGTAATACTGCATCTGCTAGTTGAGTAAAGTCAGAGTTAAATAGTTTCGTGTCTCTCCGACCTCTTATCTCTGCATCTAGTTTTTCTCTATCAAGGACCCAAGCATTGTTTTCCCAGTAGCACCACGGTCCTGGGTACACAGGTTTGTCTTTTTTAAACTCAGTCCCATCCCAATACCATTTTTCTATATTCCAAGTATCTGTATCGTAAGGAACGATATGCGCTATACAATCTCCATACCTTTGTCCGTCTGTGTACATATCATCTTCTGAGGGAGTGCAAACGGAGTTAATTTCTCCGTTATCCATTACCATAATTACTTTTATCATACTATATACCCCATTATTTCTGTTTTCTGTCCTGTATGTGTTCTAGTAAAAACACTAGAACCCCTTTGTAAGTCACCATTACTATAAGTGGCGATTGTACCTAAAGTATGGTTCGTATAATCAAATTTCGCTTTTCGATGAGTATACCTAAAAAAGTTCTCTCCCAAGGATTGATATTGCTCATATTTATAATCTATGTAAGGCCCTAACATTACATAGGCTGCATCTATCGAGCCTACTGCTCCTTGATACCAGCCCCCATCAAACGC
>Ga0102814_10000535_pt1 | contig 27523 bp, 47 predicted proteins | sample ColrivemetaGS741_FD_79112 | JGI IMG/M metagenome (GOLD analysis project Ga0102814, IMG submission 79112) | Estuarine microbial communities from the Columbia River estuary - Flood tide ETM metaG S.741 | ecosystem: Environmental > Aquatic > Marine > Intertidal zone > Estuary | place: USA...
AGTCAGGCTTAAAGAATGATTCCTTATACTTAGGCACCGTCGTCCATCTCCATAAAGTTGGCTTCGTCAGCTTCTTCTTGTACTTCGTGCCAAATGCTCAATGCCATTTCGCCGTGTTTACCTAGAAATTCATCTTGAGTCATTTGACCTGCATCTTCCTGCATTTCAAATACCCATTGTCCTGTCTTACTCATAATTTACCCCTCCAGGTATTGCATTTTTGAAAGTTGCTACCACTCGGTCATTGTAACGATCTTCGCTCATTGCGATAGTGTCGTAAACATTGCCCCAATAGTTGCGAGCCCATTCACTTAGATTGTCTTGCTGGAGAACCGTAAGGACAGCACCCTTACGACTCAACTGTTTCATTTCATTGAAAGGACCCAATTATGCCTCCAACATCTGGAGCATAGTTGCCGGAACACGATACGAACCATTACGGACAGTGTCTACCACAATATATTTGCGATTCACTTTGCGAACGGTTCCTGTGTAAGTTCTGCCATCGCGTGATGTGAACTGAACAGCGTCACTGATAGTAAAAGCTCTTACCGCTTGACGAGCAAGGTGTGTTCGCTTCAGCTTCACAGCTTCTACAAGTTGATTCAATTGATCGTTATCCATTTGATAAACGAGCTCAGTTGCTTTGGTTACTATATTAGTCATAATTTTGTGCCTCTCTGTTTGCCTAACTGTTATATACAGTATAAGGTCAACACCCTAAGATGTCAACCTCTTATTGTCCAAAAACTATTTTTTATTGTCTTCGGGGTCGCTCTGTCTAGCCATAAACATTTCTTTACGAAGTTTTTCTATCTTAGGCATTGAACCAGGTCCTTCCCAGACATCATTCATTACTTCGTTCATCTCGTCTAAAGGTATTCTAGAAAACCTAGTAGCCTTAGGGAAACATTCCATTAGGAAGTCTCTTAAACCTTGTGGCACCTTCTTGTGATCAGTGAACGCCCAGGTTCCGTTGAAACCGTTTAGGTAATAAGGTATGTCAGTTGGCTGACGTTCCCAATAAGTTTTTTCTTTGTTCATATATTAATCCTCGTTATATTTTAAAATTTCTATTTCACCTTTCTCATCTTTACGATGTTTAAGATATCCATTTGCAATAAGGCTGTCGATTGTTGCTTCAACTACCTTAATGCCAGGTCTTGCAACCCACATTCCGAACCCAGTGCCAATCACATAAGCGAACAGCATCCAAGCCGTGTTTGAATCAAACATTATAGATTTCCTTTCTTGAAACCGCGTTTGAGTTGTTTTTGAATCTTCTTCTCATTTTCGATACGATACTCTTCAATCTTTTCCTCTTGGAACATCTTTTTAAGCATCCATCGATGTTTTCTAAAGTAATAAGTTGAATCATACTCTGGGAATCTATTTTCCCATTGAAATAATTCGTCCTTGTGTTCCATCCACTTTTCGCTACACCAGCTTCTAAATTCTGATGGAAAAACAGTCTCTGGCATATTATTTGGAATGTCTATCATAGCCTATGCCTCCAAAGGTGATCTAAATTTATTAGAAGCAAAGTCTAGTTCGTCTTGCATAGACTGTTCGAAATCATTAATCTGCTTTTGAAACTTATGAATCTTTGATTCAAAGTCAAAATTACAAAGTTCACCTTCGTTATACAATACCTGAAGCTCTTTTAGCTCATCAATAAATTCTAAAATATCAATCATTGGATTCTCCATTGCCTAAGTTATACATATATAATAGCCTCAATCACAGTAACAGTCAACCTCTAATCAACCAATTCTGGTGAGTAAGATTTGAAGTATCGGATTGGTGAGTTATCACGAGGTGGGCTCTCTTTGAGCTCTACAGTAATACCTTTGCCTTTTGCCGCATTGATAAACTTCATTGCATCGCAATCTTCTTCAAGATATACTGTCTTACCTTTTACATATGAGTGTTCAGAAATATCTGATTCAATACCCATCATCTTTAGTTCGTCCATCTTTACCGCTAACCAACCGTGGCCGGCGTCAGAGTGAAATACTTTTTTCATTACTGCCATTTATTTTCTCCTATGCAAAATCGCTGATGTGTTCAACAAATTGCAATTCGCTCTTGCCAGTTTCAATTTTGTATATCGCTAGGTGGCAAGCTCTCTGCGAATACCTTTTAACGTGCTTCTTTAGATCTTCTATCGAAGACTGTCTTTTTTGCCAATAAGTTCTTCCGCTGAACTTATCAATTGTCATACCGTGAATTTCCATACTACCAAGCCTCGTAAATAGTTGGCATATTGAAACCGTTTGCGGTACAATAATTTTCTAGCTGGTCCATAACTCGACCTAATCGGTTAGCCTTGCGTCCAGCTTCTGCGTTAGAAATCTCTCCGTCGCAGTGTAAATTCTCTGGTGAAAAGTCGCAGTCTAATGCTTCTGCGATTGCGTTGATATCTGCTTGGTTCATCTTACCAAGTTTGATTGGACCCGGGTGTCCGTAGAACCCGCCCCATTGATTGCGTTGATTAATATAATCGTGTAGTGCCTTCATAATTTTGTGCCTCTCTAATTGCCTAATTGTTATATACAGTATAGCCTCACTAGAGGCTATTGTCAACCTCTTCTATGCCATTTCTTCTTCATACTGTTCTTCACAGTCTGGACATACCGAACCCCAGTCTGTTTCATCATCGCATTCTTCACAGAAGTTCTGCTCTGGATCTTCATAGTCGAAGATGTTGTCTTCGTTCTCTTGAGTAATCAAATGCGGATTAGCTAAGATAAATTCAATAGTCATATCCATCATTGATTCAATAGCAGTCTGAAGACTATCGCCCCTGAAGTTGCCTTGATATATTCTACCACGAGAGTATTCGTAGATCCTACCGTAGATATTAGTTCGATCTGCGTCTAGGACACAATAATAGTCTAAGAAGTTGATAGCACCTGAAGTGTTATTGCCCATTCCGTTGTTATAAAAGTCATAGGACAGTCTGTTCGCCGCTCTAATCAACTCTCCAGCAACCACATCTGAGTTGCCACTTGATGGCATCAATTCAATAAGTTCGTTGAATTGTGATTGATATTGTCCGTTGCCGTTCCAGTAAGTATTTTCCATAATATAAGCCCTCCGCTTAATGTTTAACTGTTATATACAGTATAAGGTCAACACCCGAAGATGTCAACCTTTTCTTTACCAATTTACATTGACCAATATGATTCCGAAAGTGGACTCATATAGTGTGGCTCGTTCACTGAAGCAGTATGAGTTATCTTCTTACCTGTCCCTGGGCAAGTGCCAGTTTGGGTAACAGTCTTCTCAATGTTATCGTGATAATAATCTGCTTCTGCAATGCCGCATATATATAGTGGCGAATTTTCTGCTTTCGCTTCGTCTCTGTCACGATCAAAACCATACTTAGATGCCAATAGTTCAAAACGATTTGCTTCAAACTTCTTGTGCATTCTAGTCATTGCCGCTCTAGCCGCACCCATTGTTTTATATTGCGCCTTCAAGTAATGCTTACCACGAGCTGGGTTTGATTCAATACGTGATGTTTCTCTGTTATAAATGTAGAACATATTTTTGCCTCTCTTGTTTAATTGCCTAACTGTTATATACAGTATAGCCTCGAATCACAGAGAAGTCAACCTTTTATTGTCCAAAATAAAAGTATTGGTTAATTTTAGTGGTAAAAGAAAGGTGCTAGTCGTTATAACCTGGAACTATTTCTCGCCAATTTGGGCCATACATTTCTTCAAATTTGGTTTCTCTCCAATTTTCTGGCTTTTGGTTGCTTGGATGTTTGAGAGCAGACATTTCTTGATTTGGAAGCATCACCCAAGATTCTCCACATCTAATGCAAGGATCTTCAGAGGCATATCCGTAGTGAGTGTTTCCAACGCCAGTGAGGGGTTCGGGCAGTGAAGAACAAGCAGTGACAGTAATAAGCAGTAGTGAGCCTAGTAAGGCTTTTTTACTTTGTCTAGTGACCAATCTTTTAAACAATTTCTTCTCCACGGAAGTTTAAGTTTAGCACCATCACGATCAAATGTAACCCATTTGTTCGGTAAGTACCTCAGATGTATAGGCCACTTACGATCTATAATATCTAGGTCGTTCCATAACTCGTGTCGAACCTTTAGTTCTGTAATTTCAACTAGTCCTACACAAGCTGCCCACGACTTATCTGTTCGTTTGCGTCCCATTACTCTACTACTATACTATAACCACGTATAGAAGTCAAGTGAATTGGAGGGGTAAATACTTTTACAACAATCGTTGTCTGAAAAGGAGAGATTCCAATGTCAAATTTAAAAAAAGTAAGCCTAGAACTAGAAATAGGCCAAGAAATTCTTGTGGGGAACAATAATGAAAGAGCTAAGATTACAAAAATTGAATATCACGATAGGACAGGGGAAATCAACATCAACACAACTAGGGGACCGCGTAAAGTTTTAACTTTCCGTTTAGCCGAAGATCGCTACAGCGGGGCCTGTGCTAATCCAGCCGACAAGTATAGATAGATTTACTTATGTATGTGATCATCTACGCTAAATACATATATGCGTATTAAAGAGATCACCGAAGGTAAACCTAGTCCATCTTATTGTAGAAATACACCCAAAGACAAAATGGGTGTAAGTGCTAAAGCGTCTTGTAAAAGTCGTGGCCTAATATCACGTGACGGCAAGAAGTCACACAAGATAGGCAAGAAAAGAAAAACAGTTGGCGGCAGACGAATAAAAGGAAAAAAGTATGGTGGACCACTTCCAGACTGGAGTTAATTTCCAAGGGAAACTCCTAGTAGCACATCCAAATTTAACAGGATTTTTTTCACGCACAATAATCCTAATTTATCAAGACGACCTAAAGAACGGAATCTCAGGGCTTGTACTAAACAAACCAACACAAGTAACTGTTAAACAGATTGTAGAAGATAGAGGCTTTGGATATGACGGCACTGAGCATATGTACAAAGGCGGTCCTTTAAACGATCAAGCAATACTAATGATACACGAAGATCAATGGTATAGCGGAAACACTATGCAAATAGGTAACGGATTATCTATAACAAGTGACAACTTAATGATTGAAAAAATGTCTATGAATAATACTCCACGTCAATGGAGAATGTCTTTAGGTATGGCAGGTTGGCACCCCGGACAATTACAAAAAGAACTAGCAAGTAAAAATGGCTGGTTGACTTGTGATGCTAGTTGTGCTATAGTGTTTGATAAAGATGGTGAGAGACAATGGAACAAAGCAGTACAGGAATGTGCGAATCAGAAAATAGACTCGTATTTCTAAGACAAGAACAAGAAAAGTATGCACAAGGTTCGCCTAGGTGGCTTGACTTGCAATTAGAATTAGATCAGATCGTTGCACAAAATTACATTGAATATGTAAATAGATAAAACAGCAAGAAAGGGAACACACAATGTTTAGGATGATGACTATACTGTGTTTTTTAGGATTACTTTTACTAACAACTAATCCATTAGCAGCCGAAGTAAATAAACTACCAAAGGGTGACATCCCTACACTTTTTACAAGAGCACCGTGTGATCCTTTACCTAAAATGCTACAAACAATGAAAAAGTATAAAGAAGAATTGTTATTCACAGGCAATGGTATGACTTTTTCAGCAAAAACAGGACAACCGTTTAGGGGAGGTATGATGTTTTTTGTTAATCAAGATACAGGTACTTGGAGTATGCTTCAGTTGTTTGGAGACGGTATGAGTTGTATGATAATGAATGGAAGAGACTTTGAACCATTTGCAGGAAAATCAATGTATAAAGATAAATTATAATGTGGTCATTAGTTTTTATATACTTCTATGAAGTAACCCCTTATGTAGAATTAGTCAGTAATCATACTAGTATGGTAGAGTGCTTTCGTTCAAGAGAAGCTTTAGCAGAAGATGTTGGATTAGGTAACGGTTATTTCAAACTAGAACAGCAAGCTATTTGTATTAATAGGAACCCTTCTTAGGTATGGATGACTAAACGTAATGGCAGACACCTTAGTCCTTAATGCAGACGGACAACCAGTATCATTATTACCACCTTCTACTATTCAGTGGAAGGAAGCAATTACTTACCTATGGTTAGACAAGGTAACCGTTCTTGATTGGTATGATGATTGGATTGTGAGAAGTAATAGTTGGGAAACTAGAGTACCTGCTGTAATTATGTTAAAAGAAATGTATCGACGGCGGAGAAACCCTCGATTTTCTAAATACAATGTACACCTAAGAGATTACTTTACCTGCCAATTTTGTCTAACATCATTTCCCAAACAACAACTAACACTAGATCACGTAATACCGATTAGTCGCGGCGGCAAAACTAACTGGGAAAATATTGTAAGTGCGTGTGGACCTTGTAACAGTAAAAAGGGCAGTAAGTTAATCAAACCTAAGAATGATCCTTACCGCCCTGATTATTATGATCTTGCTAACAAACGTAAACAGCTAGAGTTTACTATTAAGCACCCTAGCTGGTCTACCTGGCTTACTTAAACCATCCAACTTTCTTATTGTTTTCTAGTCTGTTACTATGTTCTTCAACAGTACCTGGATAACGCCAAGCCCATATAGCAACTAGTGCCATAAAGCCTCCGCTCCACGCAACTGCTTTAATGTTCTCTGTTGTGAACCACAAAAACGCAAGTGAACTAGCCATAACTATAACCATTGCGTATTTGCCCTTGGTAGGGAATACTCTTTTTTGTACCCAGTTTGTTAAGAACGGACCAAAGTATTTGTGATTGTATAACCAATCGTGCATCTTCTTATTACTTTTAGCAAAACAATATGCTGCAAATACTAAGAAAATACTAAATGGAATACCTGGAACTACAACGCCCACATATGCCATACCTAATGATAGAAAGCCAAGTCCCATCCATATATATTTTTTAATTTTGTTCATCAAAAACCTTTCTTAATGCACTAACTAACTCACTCATCATAGCATCAGTATGAAAGGGAGTTGGTGCAAATCGTAAACGTTCAGTACCTTCTGCAACCGTAGGATAATTTATAGGTTGCACGTAGATACCGTACTCGTTAAGTAAAGCGTCACTCATTGCTTTACACTTAAATGGATCTCTAACCATAACAGGAACAATGTGGGAAGTAGCGTTTTCGTGTACTTCTAATCCAGCACGTTCAAATTTCTTTTTTAGTTTCCTAGCTGCAAGTTGATGCTCGTCTCTTAGCTCAGGATGATCCTTTAAAAATTTAACACTAGCCAAAGCACCTGCACAAATGACAGGGCTAAGACTAGTGGTAAAAATAAACCCAGATGCAACAGAGCGAACAGCGTCTATGACATCTGCATCCCCTGCTATATATCCACCTGTGACACCGTAGGCTTTGCCTAACGTTCCGTTGACTATGTCAACCCGACCTTCCCCTAGTTTTTCACATACTCCTGCACCTGTACTTCCATACAAGCCAACAGCGTGAACTTCATCAATATAGGTCATCGCATCGTAACGTTCAGCTAAGTCGCAAATCTCTGAGATAGGAGAGATATCACCGTCCATACTATATACAGACTCAAAAACAACGCACGGCGTCCCGCCGTTCGTGGTTACTTCTTTTAGTTTATCTTCGAGATCCTCTAGATCGTTGTGCTGCCATATCTTTTTGTCAGCACCACTGTGTCTTATACCCTGAATAAGACTGGCGTGATTCATTGAATCACTTAAAAACACAATGTTGGGAACGATTGATTTAAGAGAGATAAGTGTCCACTCATTTGCGACATATGCACTAGAATACAGTAAAGCACCACCTTTGCTATGCAATGTGGCTAGTTCGTGTTCTAATGCAACGTGATAGTGTGAAGTGCCACCTATGTTTCTAGTGCCTCCACTGCCAGCTCCTGTTTGTTCCAACGCAGTATGCATTGCATCTATAACAGTTTTGTTCTGGCCCATTCCGAGGTAATCATTGCTACACCAGTTTACAATCTCTTTGATTGCATACTTTCCGTACCAAATAGCTTGAGGAAACTTTCCGCGTTCTCTGAGTATATCATTGAATACACGGTACTTGCCTTCCTGTTTCAATTGTTCAAGTTTTTGTTGGAATGGTTTTTTGTCTATCATATTACTACTTACCATATTAGGATAAACTATAAGTATGTTATGAATGATACATTTAAAGGTTTAATATGATTGGAATAATTGGATACGGGTTTGTAGGCAAAGCTGTTGCAAACGGATTCTCTAAAACAGATCACGTAATTTGTGATCCTAAGTTTAATAGTGTAACAATACAAGATGTTTGTGATGCAAATCCTGATGCAATTTTTGTGTGTTTACCAACTCCTTATGATAATAGTAATTACTCTTTATTAAAAGGAGCCCTGCAGGAAATTAAAGACTCTCAATATAGTGGAATTGTTGCTGTTAAAAGCACCATATTGCCGCATCATCTTGAAAACTTTGATATAGTATTAAATCCAGAGTTCTTATCTCGTGCAACTGCAGACGAAGATTTTGTTAATCCTCCTTTTGTACTGTTTGGAGGAAATTTAGAAGATTGTGAACAACTAAATACAGTATACGAAAAATATTCAACTGTAAATTTAACCAATGTGAAGTATACTGATATCAAAACAGCATCATTAGCAAAATATACGTTTAATTCGTTTTATGCAACAAAATTAACTTTTATGAATGCAATATACGATATTACACAAGACATTAATGTTGACTTTGAAGAGTTAAAGGCAGTTTTAAAGATGTGGCCTTGGATGATAGGTGTTAGTCACTTAGATGTTCCGGGACACGAAGGAAGAGGGTTCGCAGGCCCTTGTTTACCAAAAGATACTCAAGCATTAGCAGATCAGTTCGATGTTACACTACTGCAAAGTGTTTTAGACTTAAATACACTATATAGGAAAGAGGATACCAATGGCAGTAATTGATCTTAACGTAACCAGCACTTGCAACTTAGGTTGTACATATTGTTCTGAAGGCTTTGAGTGTGGCTTATCAACAATTTTTGAAGAAAACACTTATGTAACTCTTGAAAATGTAGACGAACTAATGAACAGTATTAAAGACCCAAAGAAGGATATTTACTTCTGGGGCGGCGAACCGTTTATTAACTGGGAATTTTGTAAAGGTGTAATGGAAAAATACCAAGACGATCCTAACTACAGTTTCTTCTTTTACACAAACGGAATGTATCTTAAAAAATATCTTAATCCTTTACTAGAATTCCAAAAGAATTTAGGTGGACGCCTAAGACTGCAAGTATCCTATGACGGTAAAGCAGTTAACGATATTACTCGTCCAGATAAAGCAGGAAATCCAAGTAGTGAAATGGTTAAGGCAAACTTTATGGCCGCAAAAAATGCAGGACTAAATGTTAATATGAAAAGTGTACTTACAGCTGAACACTTCCATTTAATATTTGAAGCATTCTTAGATGTTATACAAATGGATGATAATTATTTTCCAACACCAGACTTGTACTCACGTTTAACTGAAGAAGAGTTTATGCCGCATTTGGAAGCATTAAAAGTTGGCCTAAGTAAAATTGCAAAATACATTTATAAGAACAACCTAAACCCAGAAAAGTTTGGTTGGTTTCAGCAGTCAAGGGCATTATGTGCTTCAGGTATCAATTATATCTCAGTAGATCTTAACGGTGATATATCACCTTGTCACGGATGTATGTACAAAGACTCACACGATCATATCTTAGGAAACATTCACGAAGTAGAAGACATTGATGCATTGATTGCAGAGAAAAGTGCAGAGTACAAAGACGCACTTGCTAATCAACCACTTGATTGTCTAAACTGTGATGCAATGTTCTGTATGAAATGTAACTCAGCAACATACGAGAAATCAGAAAAAGATACGTATTGGGAAAAGTGGAGCGACCATACAGCAAATTGGCAAACGTGTAAAGTGTTCAAGCAAAATGAAGTTGTACATCACGCATTGAGAACAGCACTTAAGAGTTATGTCGCACCAACACAAGAAGATAAAATGAAAGCAGAAAGTTGCACAGTTTAAAGGAATATAAATGTCATTCACATTAGAAGTATCAGTTACAGAAAAATGCAACTTAGGTTGCCCCTATTGCTACGTAGCAAACAAACCTACATATATGACCAAAGACGTATTTGATGCAGGTATTCCATATCTATACAATCTTATGGAAAGGTCTAATGAAAGAGATTATTTTGTAAGTTTCTTTGGCGGCGAGCCGCTATTAAATTGGGAGTTAATGGAACACGCTATTCCTTTTTTACATAATGATCCTAAGTGTAGAGGGTTTAATGTTATTAGTAATTTAACAATGTTAGATGATGAAAAAGCAGAGTTCTTAAAGAAATACAACTGTGGAATTAGTTGGAGTTTCGACGGTATGGGGTCAAATGAAAGTCGCCCATTACTACCAATATTAGAAAACACAAATCCAGAAACTGGAGAACTGTTTGACGGTATACTTGATTTATACAATCAAAAAAGAGATTTGTTAATAGAAATGGTTAACGGTTGTAAGGTAATGATATGGCCAGGCAACACAACAGAGATGACAGAAAACTTTGAGTTCCTATTAGAATGGGGAGTTGAACATCCAGACTTTAGTATTGTACGAGACGATGTGTGGACACAAGAAGACTTACACGTCTTTCACGACGAACTTATACGATTAACTGATACATATATAGACAAGTTAAAAGCAGGTATTCCTTGTTCAGTAGGTTTTTTAAGACTTTCGATTCTTGATACATTATTTGGACTAACAAAGGGTAAACGTAAGCACGGTTGCTTTGCAGGAGTTAACGGTGGTGTATTAATGAGCTCCGGAGAATTTTATCCTTGTGCTAGATTTGCAAGTAAAAAGATTATGCAGATGGATGAGAAGTATAACTTTGAATACTTCCAAGAGAAGTTTGCTCCAGGCAACTATAACAAATGTGAGGAATGTAGACTTCGTCAAGTATGTAACGCAGGATGTACTTACTCGCAAGTAATGAACGGTAACAAACCAGTTGACAGTATTTGTGAACTATATTTAATAACATACGAACAAGCAATGCGAGTAGTACACGAATGCAGAGATCTTCCAGTATTCCAAGATCTAATGGTGCATTGGTTAAATGATGTAAAAAGTGAGAATTCAAACTAATGACAGATAAAAAAAGAAAATATAAAAGTCTTATACACGATGTTCCTAACAAGGTTGAAATTCAGAAAAAAGAACACGAAATGCAAAACGTTCTTACTGTTGAAGAACTTGAAGAACAGTTAGAAGAAGCAATTAAAGGTAAGGCAAGAGTTGACTCTAAGTATGTTGATTATCAGTCACGGGGTCATTTATACGATTATAAAATTAACTACACAGAATTTTTAGATGATATGGCACACATTATGCGTGAAGTTAAAGCTCGTCCTGAAGAAGAGCGATACAAAAGTCGTGTGCCATTAATGATTCAGTAATGACCCAAGAAGCTACACTTCTAGACGAATTTTTTGAAGAAGGCGTCGGCTGCACATTTAATCAAATGAATACCAGCGATAAGCCGCTGCAAGAAGGATACGGTGTTAATGTTGTATACCTTACAAATAAATGTAATATGGCTTGTACGTACTGCTATGAAGATCTAGCAGACAGACCCTCGCAGTTACAAACTAAAGCAAAGATAAAACAACATATTGATCAAATACTTGAACGTGAAAGCGATCCTGATCAACAAACACTTATTTTACTGTTTGGTGGCGAAGCTACCCTTGAATGGGAAAACTGCAAGTATGTAATGACATACGCTTATTCTAAGAAGAAAAACGTACACTTTCAGTTAACAACTAATGGAATAAAGTTTCTTAGTGATAAATTTTTAGATCAATACGCTAACAATTGGTTTCAACAACGAGGTTTTCTAAGTGTTGATATTAGTTTTGATGGAGTAGGCAACAAAGAAAGAATATATCACAATGGTAGACAAACAGCAACTGACGTTATTAAAGTATTTAGAAAGTTAAATGAGAGAGGGTTACAATGGCGACTAAGGTATACATTTCATAATCTAAATATATATTCTGCATATGATGACATTACTAGACTTGCTAAACTATTTAAACCTCATAGAATTATAACTAGTGTAGCTTGGGACACCCTTGACAAAGATATGCTAAAAGAATTAATCAGAGTCAAAGATAGTTTGCGATCAGACTGGATAAATAACATTATAGACATTCCAGTCTGTGAGTTATTTTGTGATAGCTGTGACGGATGCGGAGTAAGAAAAGAAACAGTTCAACTGTACACAGACGAGGGCAATGTAAAAGGAAGACAATGGAACGAAAATGACGAAGCGTTCGATGACTTTAAACCAAAAAGAGATGAAAAATGATTATAGAAAAACTACAACAAATCAATAAACTTATCGACGAAGTTGCTGAAGAAGATACAGGAGTTGCTAATGTATTAAGAGACTGTTTTGGACTGTCATTTAATATTTTAGAAGCTGTTGCTAAACACAACGGAAATATTAGTGAGCTTGATGTGTCAGATCAAATTACATTGGTTTCTGAAACGCTAGGCATTGATATGGAACAATTAGTAATACACGCAATTACTGAGTTTAACGATCAAATGGACCTAGAACAAAAAGCAGCAGATGAACAGACTCTCGCATTTATCACAGCAGACGAAGATGTTGACGATTATGAAAGATTCATAGATGAAAACAACGTAAAAGAAAATTTAGATTTTCTAAAAGGAGAAGTGTAAAATGGCTAATACTGCTGCAGGAACTCCTAATAGGACATCGTCTTCGGTAACTGGTTCAAACAGTGGAGACACAGCATCATATACGTTTAGTAATGTAGCTGCTGGCGATCTAATACAATCAGCTGCTTTTGGTTATTTAGGTGTACAAATTAACCAAGAACGTGTGCGTCGTGGCTCTTCTGCAAACGCTGCTATCAAAGATAGTGCTGATTATGCTGGAACAATTGACTATGCAGAGATGGAAAAATTACGTTCATCTATAGCAATACAAGGTTCTAATCCTCCTACATACAGCGGAAATCAAAACGGCACATTCAGTGGCAACGGATTTCAATCAGCTGGTGTTGCACAACAAGGCGCAGCAGCCGCTGCATCTACTTTTACTTTTACTAGAGCAACAGCATCATTCGCAGGAGATCCTGGAACAATCAACGCCAGCGGAAGTTGGACTGGCAAGCCTAAAATTACAGCAGATCTGTTTAACACAATCATACAAGGATTGAAAAATCAAGGTGCTGAGTGTGTATGTAACTGTAACTACTGTACTTGTAACTGTAACTACTGTACTTGTAACTGTAACTTCTCTTGTACTTGTAACTGTAACTATAGTGATGTAACAACAAAGAACAACATTGTATATATGTAATGAGCCTCGAGAAAATAAACAAACTCAATCCAGCAGAATACACATACATCGATTCTAAATACGGCAACACTAACAAAAAGTCTATGGGCTGTATGGCACAAGAACTTGCTGCTATCTGGTCTGAAGAAGAGTATGTATTGTTGCGTAAAGACGAAAACAATAAACTAATCGTTTCTAACCCTGATCAACTAATTTATCCGCTAATTAAAGCTGTACAAGAACTTTCACAAAAGGTAGAGGAATTAGAAAATGAGCGAAAATAAGTATACAGAAGTTGAAGGAATTGATGCTACAACATACGCAGGAAAGGCAGCCCTTGCAGTAAAGAAGAAAGCAAGAGGTATCCTTGGAGACGAACTAGTTATTTTTACACTAGTAAAGTTTGTTCAATTTATGCAACTCAATAACAAGTTTAATGCACTTGGTATACAAATTACCGAAGACAATAAAGAAGAATGTTATATTCAAATTATTGAAATGGAAAAGCCAGAATTAATTGATGACTTAGAATTATATATTGATTTGAATGACGAAATCAATGATATCGTTAAAAAGAAAGATGAATATACTGGTCTTATAGACAAACTACAGAACTCACTTGATCCTAACGACTCAGAAGCAATAAACTCTATAGTTGAAAGTTATCTGAGGAGATAATTTTGTTAATTATAGTATGTGGCAGCGAAGGCATACATAAAAAGTTCTTGACACGAAAAATACTTGCTGCTACGAATAACTTTACCATACAAGATTATATTTTAGACTTTAATACATACCCCTTTAGAATATTAGATGCTACAGGAAATCTAGTATATCAAAGTATAAGCAAAGCAACTAACAAGTTTTCGTACTCGGACCAAATTACTTTTAACGAAAATGATATGAACCCAACTGCGTTTGGCAAAGGCATTGATATTCTTTGTAATACAACTTTTGGTAAATCAATAGTAAAGCAAGCATTAAAGATAGAACAACAATATTTTTTAGATGGTATAAAGTATTACAGAGATGTGTTTGCTAATCACGCACTAGACTATAAATTATTAAGTTTAGATGTTGACAGTGATGAAGATGCTAAGGAAAAACAATCTTTCTATAACGATTTAATAGACACTTATAATTCTTCTAAATTAGATAATGTTGTTGTATGTGGATCATTTGGTAAAACATATGTAGAAAAAATAGCACAGAGTATAGGCAAAGAAAATATATTAGTTTTAAATATTATAAGACATCCGTCTGTAAGTTGGTGCGTACATCAAAAGTCAGATGCATATTATAACTTACACAAGAGTAGTAACTTAGAAGGTCGTGAAGGTGATATTGAAAAGTTTTATGAATCAACTCTTGCAGCGATATCTATAAAAGATTTAGACTATGTAAAAAATATTAAGTTTGAAGATATAATTCACAGTGGTTTAGAAGTACTAGGCAATAGAGTGAAACTACCTGTAGGATATGAAGCATTTAATAACTACATTACAGAGTATGAAGTAAACAATGTATTAACACAAGGTCTAGCCAACGAAGATGTAATACAAGATATGAACACACAGCTATCTGACTTTAAACAGAACGAAAGTTTTGATGTAAGTGGAGTTGAATTACCAGATGACGTAAACGACTATTTTCCTAGTAATATATTTACAGAACTAGGATACACTCCAATTAACTACAGAGATATAGTAGACAAGCGATAAATAGTTATAATAATTAGGAGATGATGATGCTGATTGTATTAACAGGCGCCGTTGCAACATATAAAAGAACACTAGCAAATGCTATTAAATTAAGTCTAAACAATATAACGATAGACGGTTACACTGTTGATTTTTTATCTACCCCTTGGAATGTTTATGACAGTGAAGGTACTTTAGTTTACGGAGCTGAAACTAATGCAATGTGGCTAAATGAAGATGGTTCTGCTAACGAAGCAGGGCTCGCAGCGTTTGAAAATGCTAAAATATACGAGCGTGATGTGCTATCAGATGCTAGTTGGCTCAATCACTTTGAAGATACTTTTGTTGATCTAGCACACGATTTAGGCGTTACAAGCAATAAGATTTCAGTAGTAGATAGCAACGTTGAAGATAGATTAATTCCTAGTAGTTATCAAGACATAATTGACAATTACACTAACAGACTTACAGACACACACGTAATCACAGGTGTGTTTGCAAATTGGGTATTAGAAGATTTAAAAACTGATATTGGTGCAGATAATATTAAAGTTATTAATATACAAAGAAATCCGTCTTCCGCATATTGGGCATTTTTCAAAGATAACCCTAGTGTAGTACCAGCTGATGATCGTGGAGTTACTACTGATATTGATTTTAGTGTATCTGATACACTAGAAGGATATTATGAGCATTGGATTAATGCACAGATAATGTCATTTAAAACAGCTGAACTTGCGTGGGTTGACACAATTAGATTTGAAGATATTATGCAAAACGGTTTAACAATATCAAGTACAGAGATTACCCTACCAGCAGGAATGGCTAGTCATAATGGCAATATAACTGTTTACGAAAACGTTATAGTCGATGATAACGGAAACGAAATAACAGCAAGTGATATAACTGCTCTTAATACTAAGATTAGCACATTTGATTTTGCAACTAACTTCCCTACAGATCTTAGCGAAGCAGAAAACACATTTTTAGATGGTGTTGATATGAATACTTTCTTTCCAGCAAACTTATTTACAGCACTTGGTTATACAGCATTAACATATGACCAGATCATCGCTAGTTAATCTTAAAAACTACGACATTACATTAACTACATCGTGGGAAACTAAACACGGTGTTAGTGGCCATATGTTTGAACTTATAGAATACTTTATGCATTTGAGGTTTACAAAAAACTTAAATGTAGGAATACTCTTATCAGACGGGACTACTTGGAATGAGTTGTATACAGCAGTGGTTGAAAAGTATGAGCTAACACAGGACGAACTAGTCGATCTAAGACATCATACGCACGAAAAGTTTCAGCCTAAATGTTTGTTAGTAAACACTTTACTAATAGTTGACGGATCACTTAGAACACACAACGCTGACATAATAGCAAACAAAATATTCTTGTTCCGTTGTGCAGAAACAGATATAGTTAGAGATAATGTTGTTGTACTACAAGACAATGATGTATATGATCCTTTGCCTAACAGTATACACTATAAGAAGAAAATACTATTTGATAGGTATCGTGAACTAGATACAACAGCACCAAACACAGCAATGTTTTACTTAACAAACAACAGTAGACTATGTGCTATTACTACAGACGAAATGCAGTTAATAGTTAGTAAGCATAAGTTTGATAATTATATAGCATTGACAAACAAAGACTTGCAAATAGACGCTATAGATAGTATAATTGTACCAGTCAGGAACCTCTGGAATTTGTTCTCAACCTACATATATACTAATACAGCTTTGGAATTTGATTGTAGTCCAAGGTTTGTTGCTGAGTGTGAGTTTTATAATAAAGAAGTCATATATGAGATAGACTATCACGACAAAGGGCTTGCCGCAAGACTATACGATATGACACACGGGGATATTTGGTTAAGAGCAGACGATGAAATCAGTACTAGATTATAGCACATATGGCATTGCACTGGACACAACTACCACACCCAATGCAAGAGCAAGACTTAACACAGGGTTTCTGTGCAACTATAACTGTGAGTTCTGCTACTACAAAGACCGACTAGATCAACGTGACAGCTTTGAAACTATTAAAGAACGTATAGATGACATATATGCTTATGGTATACGTGAAATAGATCTAAGCGGTGGCGAAAGTTCAATAGAGCCTAACTGGCTTCCAATATTAGATTACTGTAGAGAAAAAGGTTTTGAACATATCAGCTGCCTAAGTCACGGTGGCAAGTTTTGTAATATGGACTTCCTAAAACTGTCATACGAACACGGGCTTCGTGAAGTATTGTTCAGTCTACACGGCAGTAATGCAGAACTACACGACAGGATTACTGATCGTAAAAAGAGCTTTGAAAGAATACTACAAGCAATAGAAAACTGTCACGAGCTTGGAATAGTAGTTAGAGTAAACTGTACAGTGTATGACCTCAATCATCACACACTACCAAACGAGTATGCAGATCTTATACTAAAACTAAAGCCACTTGAAGTAAACTTTATCACACTAAACTACGACACAGACAATCAGGACTTTCGCACAAACGACTACGGTGCAGTAACAGACAGCATTAAAAAGTGCATTGATATAATTGATCCAGCAGTGAAATATATCAATGTAAGATACACACCATACTGTTATATGGTAGGATATGAAAAGTACGTAGTTAATTATTATCAACATATCTATGATGTATATGATTGGAACCTAGCAATATACAATCACGAAATAGATACAACCAAGCAATACACAGCAGTTGAGAAACTAAGACACAACTATGATGAAGCACGTAAGTTTAGACTTAATGCGTACTACAAAGGCAAAGAATGTTTAGACTGCAAATACCTATTCATCTGTGACGGAGTTGAAAAACAATTAAAAGACACTCCGCTTAAACCTGTAGAAGGCGACAAGTTAAAAGATATTAATCATTATAGAGGAAACTATTTTGACTAAACTATCTATACTAATATTAACACACAATAGGCCTGACCTATTTCAACGCTGTCTACACAGTGTACTATCACAACTTGACGATAGAACTGATGTTGAAATAATTGTAAACAATGATTCTAATGACATTAGAGAAATAAATGACAGTCGTGTGACCTACTACTACAAAAGTTTTGAACACCTAAGCAGTGTTTACGAATTCTTGTTACACAAAAGTCAAGGCGAATATGTTTACTTTCTAGAAGATGATGATTATCTTACAGCAGACTTTTTTAATAAAGTTCCTCTTGAAGGCAATCTTATTGTAGGCAACTATATGCCGTGTCACGACAAAGAAAATATGTTACAATATTCAATGATGTATCTAAACGAAGTACTAAGTGAAGAACGATTCCTTAAAAAACTTGATTACAGAAGATTACAATTAGGTCAACACATATTTAAACGTAAAACTATCATAGACTTTGACTTTCCAGATGATAGTCATATAGCAAATGACGTACTATTAGTATTACACGCAGCCCAGAATGCGCAGACAGTAAATACATATAATAGAGTATTTTATCACCAAACACAAGATGGCGGCGACAACATATCGTTCCCAGAGAGTACAGTAAATGAAGTATAGTAAACAACATCATATAGAGCAAGAGCCTGATCATTTAAACATCCATTGGGATAGTTTAACTATCTGCCAATTGAAGTGTAGTTATTGTTATGCACGTAATGAGTACGGTAAAGAATGGGGTAAGCTCAGTAGTATAGAAACTATCGATGCAGTCATTGAATCACTTAGTCGCAGCGAACTAGGATTTAATCTTGGCCTACTAGGTGGCGAACCTACCCTTGGTCCACACTACTATTATATACTTGATAAGATATCAGAACTAGAAAAGAATAAGAAAATTTATGTTGTAACTAATGCCGAAAAGGACTTTACTGATCATCCTGACTATAGTGATAGGATAGCATTTTTGTTCTCTTGGCATCCAGCAGACTGTACAGACAGAGAACGTTTCATTAACAATATGAAGTTGATGTTGAGTAGAGGATATCAATGTAAAGTAAATGTAATGTTGCATCACGACAAACGCTTGTGGCCAGACATAAAAGAAATGTTTGAAATATGCGCCGGCATTGAAGGACTAAAAGTACATCCACATTTTATATACGGCAGCAGTATCTCAGAACTATTTCATTACAGAGAAAACTTTTGGGAGTACTTCAGTTTCTTAGAAGACTATCAAGAAAAAGATCTTATGTATGATGACGATGTGTTCAATGACTATCAGATATTTCATCAAGGCCTAACAGACTTTGAAGGCTGGAGCTGTTTTAATAACAACTATGAAATTGATGTGCGTGGCAATGTTGTGAAGTTTTGTTTGGGCAAAGAGGAAGGCACTAGTTTGCTAAAGAATAAAGACTTCTTTAAAAACATACAAGAAACAGTTCCAATGATATGTCCACACAAGGCTTGTAACTGTGACGGTCTTTTAAAGCAGTACAAGGAAAAAGTATGATACACTTTAATCGCTTTATGAAAAACAAGTTGATATATTCGTATGACATAACTATGCGATGTAATCTACGCTGTTCATATTGCTATGCAACAGACATACTTGATAATAAAAAGTCAGGTGATGTAGCAGTTGCGGATAAAGTTGTGCAAGCATTTAAGGACTACAAAGAAAACTACCCTGGACACATAATTGAACTAGACTTATTAGGTGGCGATCCATTGGTTGCAGCAAACATATGGGACTTTATTGATGCTTATATGGAAACAGGTTTTGATCTTTGGATTATAACAAACCTAATGATGGGCAAGCGAACACTAACAAAGGCAAAAGAGTATCTAAACAAATATCCTAAACTAGGAATATGTGCTACTTGGCATTCTGAAATAGATGATGAAAAGTTTAAAGAAAACTTGTTGTTTTTTAAAGATGCTACTAAGCCAATGTATAATCAAGTTGACGAAGTAACTTATAGAAACTTTGTAACATCATTTGTATTATTTAACGACAATCCAGATATGTATGAAAAGGCTAAGTGGGCAGTAGACAATGATATATCATATGGTATAACAATATTGTATGACGACCAAATGTTATACAGACGAGAAATGAAAGATATGTGGACTGAAGAAACCAAATGGGTTTGGAGGAACAGTTATAATTATACTCACACTAAATGGACTTGGGATGACGAACCTATAACTTTAGATCAATTTGAAGATATGAAATTATCTCAGATATCACATAACTATAACTTATTATGTTATCCAAATAATTGGCATATAAGATATGACGGAGAAACATACAACAGTTGTAATTATCTACCAAGAATACGTAAACACATCGACGAAGGAATACATCCTAAAAAACTATACTGCAAAGATATGGACTGCAAATGCTCTGTAACAGCTTGCAAGGAAGTATATAGCGAAAGATGATAGTAGAATGGGAAGCAGTTTTAGATTGTAATTACAAATGTCATTACTGTAGTAATGGTAGAAACGATCTGCTGGACAAGCCTATACGTTACGAAAAAGATATGGATAAGATACGTGCCTTTTTAGACAACATAAAAGCACAATGGCCTGATGAAGAAGTATTTGTATTTGGTGGAGAACCTTTACTACATCCGCACATTGAAAAAATAGTAGAATACTTTAATAAGATTGATCTTAAATTTATATTACAAACTAACTTTGTTTTGACTAATAAAATTAGGCGTATGGAAAAAATGGGCTTAGATTTTATGGTGCAGGTTAGTTTACATCCGTTAGAAGTAACTGACGAACAAACCTTGTATAATGATCTAAAAGAACTAGAACACAAAGTACGCCGTATAGATTGTATGTACATTGGCGAACCTAGTATGCAAATGTATAAAGATGTGTTACCCTACATTAAAGATAAGAGCAAGTTGTTCTTAGCACCAGTTGCTGACTTTGAACTAGACAATGTTGTAAATGAATACTTATATAAGTTTAATAAGATTAAAGATGATAGATTGTTATCTAAAGTTTATAATTTTGAACCTGGAAATAGATCATACGAATGGGAAAGTATGATGCGAGGCACAACCACAACCAAGGGTAAACCGTGCCTATACACAGGTAAGTATATACTATACGATCCTGCTTTGCAGTCGTATACGTGTAATATGCGTGAGAACAACGAAATTTGTCCTCACGAACAATGTTTTTTAATGTAGAGGACTTATGACTTCAGAAGCTACACCACACGATTTTAGGCAGTTTGGCGAAATCAGACCTAAGAAAGAATATAGAGTTCTTCAGGAAGATGACGGCAGCTTTGTACCTGATTATCATATCACTTATCGTCTAAGCGACAAGTGCAATATGTCGTGCGAGTATTGTAGATGGTATGACGGAGACAACTATGACTTTGCACTAGAAACAATTGAAAAATTATATGAATTTTTTAAACACGAAAAGTTTAAAAGTGTCTTGTTTTACTTCCACGGTGGTGAACCAGGCATACATCCACACGTTATTCCAGTATTAGAAAAGTTAAAGGAACAAGAAAAAACTACAGGTATAAAAACTGTAATAGAGTTCCAAACAAATTTATCATATACCTGGCGTAGAGTAGAACAAATTATTAAATTAGTAGACAAGTTCAGTGTTAGCTATCATTTTATTGATTTATGTAAAAGTAAAGACGAAGTGCTACTAAAGAACTTTCATACTAATATGGCAAATATTATGGAGCAAGACTATCCACTTGAACGTCTAGATGTAATGCTAGAAAATGTTCCTGAAGATAGACTACAAGAGTTTTATAGTAATGTGTTAGGGTTTCTTAAGTATGACAAGATAAAGTACAGCGAAATGATACATAGTTTTTGTCACTACGAAAATAATCCTACAACAAAAAAGCAACACTTAGATTTTTACGACAAGTATAATAAAACTGAACAAGGTTATATGATTGACGGAGAGTATTATAATACAAATCAGTTATTTGAAAAAGGTGTAGACAGTCGCGGCAGCAAATGCGAAGCTGGTATAAACAATATTGTAGTTAATGCAGATGGCAATGTATTTCATTGCGGAGTAGAGTTTACATACTATAGATTAAAAACAGAGCCAGTAGATCCTATTACTAATGTACTTACTGATCCGCAGTATAGACAAAAGTTAAGTATTAAAAGAAAGATTGGTACTATATGTAAATGGGATTACTGTGGCGGCGACTTTTATATTCCGAGGGAGCCACAATGAGATTTTTAATTGCAGGAGCATTTAGTAAAAACATTCCTATAATGCGTTTCCTAAAAAAGTACAAAGACAATGCACACATTGTTTTATATGATGGCATAAACAAATGTGATTGGAATGGCGGACGTATTAATCGAGAAGTATTTTATAACGAAGCAGTTATGGAATATTATTATAGTCGCAATGTTTCAATAGCACTTACAATGAGCAATCATAATATAGACTTAACTGATCCGGTTGGTAATCATCTGTTAGAAAAGTTTCACAAGCCAGGCAATGCATTGATTATTGTTAATGATGATCTTCGAAAGTATGTAAGGGAAAATTATCCAGACTACGATTTAATACACAGTATTACTGGAATGGGACACTTAAATATTCCACTACAAGATGAAGACGTTGAATGGTTAAAGCAAAAGGAACAGGACTACGATTGGATTGTTCCTAGATTTGAACACGTATTTGATCCAAGAGCCGACGAACTTGATAAAACTAAATGGGAAGTAATGCTTAACGATACTTGTGTCTTTGGTTGCAAACACTTTGAAGAACATTTTAAAGCCATAGCCGATGCTAATACAGATCGTAAAGAATACGATGCAGACATTGAAGAGTGCTGGCTACCTAAGTTCGATCCTGATAGAGAAAGCAAATACAAGTGTATGGACATTGACATAAATCATATTAATATTCTAAAGGAACAAGGAGTTAAAAGTTTTAAAATAACAGGAAGAGAAATGACAGACCCTATGTTTGAACACGACTTGTTCTTGTATATTAATAGGGTCTTGTATGGAAATGACGAGGTAAGTTAAATGATTACAGGACCAAACGGATTTCTCTACAATCAATTGACTATGGAAGATTCGGATGACTTGTTATTTTTACTTGGTGCTCCTACTACGGATAACAAAGTTATGCTTGATGAGTATGTCCAGACAACAAAGGACATTATACGTAGCAATAGGCACAAGTATACAGTATTTGCAAGTACTGCTTGGATTGAGCAATCAGATGATTATTATAATAAGTCTAAAAAAGAATTAGAATTGTTTATCGAAGAGAACTGTTCAAAATATTTAATATTAAAAATTGCTGATATTATTTCAACAGACTTAGAGAAAGTAAAACAAATGAAAGCTGATAGAATGCAACAGCAAATACTTCAAAATGACTTATCAGAAATACCAATGAAAGGTCATTACTTAGATCTAAATATCTTTATTGCAGAAACACAACACGCCATTCGCAATAAAGACACAGGAGTACACAACTATAGCTTAGTTGAATTAACTTTATTGGAACTTAAAAGTTATGCAAATTAAATCAACAAACCCGTTCTTTGATAACTATGTTCTAGTCGAATACGAGTTCACTACTTTATGTAACAAGGATTGCTCTTACTGTTATAATATGGTTGATCACGAAGTGCGTTTTACTAATGACTTAGAAACAATACTAGACGATATGACCAGCATTTTAACAGTTGATAACCCATATATTATTCTTAATCTAATAGGCGGAGAAGTAATGGTACATCCGCACTACGAAAAGATTATTGAACACATTTATAATATAAAGAAACCTGAGACTAGGGTGCTTATGTATACACACGGAGATCACAAGCCTGAATGGTTTAAAAAGAAGATTGATCACGTAAAGAAGTTTGGGGATAAGTTTAAGTTACATTGCACTATACATTTTGAAGAATTAAACTTTGATCACTTCAAACAGAATATGCAGTATATGCACGATAACTTTCCTGCTGTAACATTATATATGCTAGTCGACGATATATTAATTAGTAATTTTAATTTAATACAAGAGTTATTAGATAATTGTAAAAACTTAAAACTCTTTGGGTTACCGTATGACGGATATAGACAGTATGATTTAATAAAGCAGTTGAATAAATTTAAAGAACTAAACCAATGGGCTGATAGAATGGATAATACATTTACATTAGTAGAAGGTGAATTCCCTCAGTCAACTAAACTATTTGATATCTATAAAGAAAGCAAAGACTTTAACTTCTTTGGTTCGCAATGTACACTAATGATATACCTAGTTGACAAAGACGGCGATATTAGAAAAGCCTGTGATGATGTTATTTTAGGAAACATTAGAGATAATAAAAAAGATATGTTTGACTTTAAAACAATTACGTGTCCAAATGTCCGTTGTATGGAAAGTCTAAGTAATTTGGATGTAACAGACTGATGAAAAAGCTAAAACATATGTATGTTAATTTTGTTATGACGTTTAGTTGTAAACTAAATTGTACATACTGCACTATTCCTTTAGAGCTAAGACGCAGTGTAGAATTTTTAAAAAATGATAAGATCAAGTTGGCACTGTTTCAGTCTATTAAGTTTTTTAAAGACAACGATTATGATTTACTAACTGTATCTATTACCGGCGATGAACTAGAAAACATTCCTGATTTCTTAGAACGTTTAAGAGAGTTGTTGGCATATATGGAAAAACTTGTTAAAGACATTCCGCCTGAAAACTTTCAACTGAAGATGCATACTAACTTAAATGCAAAAGAAGAATTTTACGTAGAACAGTTTGATATGCTTGAAGATGCAAAACGATTCTGTAGACCAGAGTTTGAAACAGTATATCAGGCAATGTATCATAAACCAAAGCGTGAAGGTAAGTTAAACTTTATCCGTGAACAGACAACACGAATAGGAATAGATTACGTATCATCTATTGGTTTACGAAACGAAGAGGACAGGTCTACAGCTGAGCACTTATATTCTAATCTTGTGTTTAACTTTAGCGATATGCCTAAAACTAAAAAGTTGACAGATAGAGAAATGCTCTATATAATAGTAGCAACAGACTCTGGAATTACCAACGGGTGTGGATATATCATTCCTGATAATTTGTTTAAATTGCAGGACAAGGATTTTTGTTCAGACTGTCCGAACGAAACTTGTGTGATGTTAGATGATCTAAATAAATTATGAGGAGGCAGTATAATGGCTTTACAAAAAAATAGAATTAAAGATGGCATTACAATCGTTGGCGCTGGAACAACCGGGTACTTAACTACTTTATACCTATGTAAAAATTATCCAGAATTAAAAATCACTTGGATATATCCAGAGGATAATAAACCTATTGGTGTCGGCGAAGCTACAGTTCCAGATGTAACGCACTTCCTACACGATTTAGGTATTGATGCTAAAATAATTCTTAATAAACTTAATGGATCGCTTAAACTTGGCATTAGATTTGAAGACTTTTACGAAAAGGGAACTGTTATATATCATCCATTTGGTGTATCTGAAGAGGAAAGTTTTGATTTAAAATACTGTATGGAACATAAAATAGTTCCAGACGATATTTTAGATTATGAAGAAATTGCAACACATTTCGATGTAAGAGAATTAATGTTATACTTAGATGAAGTTATGAAAGACTTGCCTAATTTAACTATCGATAGAAGATATGTCAATTCTGTAGAGGAAATACAAGAAGATTTTATTGTTGACTGCACAGGGTTTAGTAGATCATTATATGATTATAAGTTTAAGAGTATTGCAGACAAAGTTCCAAATAACAGAGCATTAGTTTATAGAGGTCAATATACAGATAAACAAAAACAAAAAGTTCCATATACAAATTGTGTAGGAGCAGACTACGGTTGGATATGGGAAACACCATTAAACGAAACAATAGCTTTTGGTTATGTACACGATGACACATATGATGTTAAAGACGAATTTGTTAACCATCTAGAAAAACACTTTGACACTGTTGACGAATCGTTAATACGTAGTGTACCTATGATAACTGGTAGAAATACAGAGCATATGGTACAAATTGGTAGTAAGACTGTTGTTGCCATTGGCCTAAGTTCATTTTTTATCGAGCCATTAGAAAGTACAGGATTATATCTAGTTGCATACGGAGTTAAGACTCTTAATAGTTATCTTCAAGGCGAATTTACTATGGAGGAATACAATACTGTTTACAACAAAGAGTTTGATGTAATATTAGACTTTATTGTAGCTCATTACAAGTTTAGTAAAAGAGACAACGAATATTGGAATAGATATAAAGATATAGACATTGAGCTATACAAAGAAAACAATATATTTCCTAAGAGAAGTTGGGACTATTTACTATCTGGATTTAATCAAGTTGAATACAACCCTAAAATGAATCCAATAACACATATAAAAGTAAGAAAGGGTAAGCCGTTTTATGACAAAGTTTTTTGAAAAAATACCTTATGTTGAACAACACGGCAAGCCTGTAAAAGCAGGAGACGAATCGTACGATCTAGTATATTTTAGATGGCAAATATCTGATATATGTCAATACGAATGTTCTTATTGTACTGTACAAAATGATGCTACAGTTAATTTTAAACGTTCTATAATTGATTTAGTATTAAAAAGGTTAGAACGCTATGACGGACCGTTTCAGTTAGAAATGTTTGGCGGCGAGCCAACTACGCATCCTGATTTAATTTATGCTGTAGAACAGTTGACAAAAATGGAAAACTGTGTTAAAGTAGAGATACTAACAAATTTAAGAAGGAGTTTAACGTATTTTCATCAATTAGATATACCTGGTGGCAAAGTGTTTTTAACGCCATCGTATCATCCAGAATATCATAAGTGGGGCTATTTAGAAAAGTGTATTGCACTAGATAAAGACTATAAGCATACAAACCTAGTACCGTATATTATGTTAAGTGACAACACAGACTTTTGGGATCTTACTGAAGAAGTAATAAAAGGTCTAGAAGAAAACAATATTGTTCACGAAACTACAACACTAATGTCTACAGCAGACTATAAAGTTCGATATACGGATGAGTTCTACAAACGATTTGGCGATAAAATTATTACAAATGGTATGTATAGTTTTCGATATGAATTTGAAGACGGCCACGTAGAAAGAATTCCACAAGAGTCAGTGGTACACGAAGAGATGTATTTTTTTAAAGGTTATAAGTGTAAACCATTAATGCACGATATAGACTTAGTAGGAAATTTTTCTAACACTTGTTTTCCAAAAGAAAACTTAGGTATATTTTTTAACAAAGAACAACTTACTAGGCAACGAGTATGTCCGGTAGAATGTTGTCAATGTGATGTTATGTATGATTACTATAAAGAACTATGATACACAGAGAACTATTAGAATATTCATACGAACAGCAACTAACACACATACCTAGTGCGTTAAGTATGCTTGACTATGTACATCATATTTTTAATGATGG
>Ga0102814_10000538_pt1 | contig 27502 bp, 22 predicted proteins | sample ColrivemetaGS741_FD_79112 | JGI IMG/M metagenome (GOLD analysis project Ga0102814, IMG submission 79112) | Estuarine microbial communities from the Columbia River estuary - Flood tide ETM metaG S.741 | ecosystem: Environmental > Aquatic > Marine > Intertidal zone > Estuary | place: USA...
AGAGCACTGATCATGAAACCAGAATTTGTCGTGTTGGATGAGTGTATCTCTTCGCTGGACCGGTCTACGCAATTCAAAATATTAGATTTGTTATTTGATCTTAAAAATAATTTCAACCTAAGTTATCTTTTTATCTCTCACGATGCTGAAGTGGTTAATCAAATTTCAGACAGAGTTATGTATCTTAAAAATGGGGTGATCCAACTGAAAGATTGATGCCGTTATTTTAATTGGATCCTGGCCTTTTACCAGTTCTGTTTAGGATGATTTCAGGCTGAATTTTCACTGGTTAACACAAAGGTTTACCAGAATAATTCAATCTGAAAATAATTTCATCCATATGGTTAGAATAAAAAAAGCCCAATAATTCATCCTGCTTTGTTTTAATCCTTATGCGTCCATCTATTATTAAGTTTGCTGATATCTGCAAGCCTTTCACTTGGGTCAATCCGAACGCTTTTTATATCATTTATGGAGATATTAAGGGCTATTTCATATTCAGAATGGGTCCAGGGCCAGGCTTGGAGCGTGATCTCATTGCTGTCATATATAGTTGATTTTTGACCGTACATTAGGTCCAGTGGAATTATGAAAACGGCATCAGAACCATCCTTGTATTCAATCAGAAGATCGATTGGCATTGGCATTTTTCCTTTCTTTAAAATCCGAATGACCGTTTTATCAGGGTTGTTTTCCTTAACAGTCAGTTCATAATCGATCTTGTGGGTGGTTTTCGTCCAGAAATACAGATACCAATCCAACTTTATCTCCGAAACTTTCTCAGCAACATGAATGAAATCTTCCGGAGTAGGGTGTTTGAATTGCCATTCTTCAAAATATTTCAACAATGCAAGATCAAGTTTGTCTTTTCCGATAACATATTCGAGTTGTTTTAGGAAAATCTCTCCTTTTTGATAACTGGCAACATTGTAAGCAAAATTGCTGAAGAAGAAATTGGAAGGGGTATGCATGGCCTCTTCATATCCTGAGTTGGCAAGGTAGGTATAATTGTCATACTGGATTTTATATGGATTTTCTTCAATCGCTTTGAAATAAATATTTTCTTTGCGCATGTAGTTTTTAATCTCCGTGGAAGCAAAACTTGCAAAGCCTTCATCCATCCATGAGTATAAATTTTCCTGAGTAGCAATTACACCCTGATACCAACTGTGCATGATCTCGTGAACGGAAACCCCGATCAACGATCCAAGACTTCTTTCTCCGGTGATAAAGGTGGACTTAGGATATTCCATTCCACCATCTCCTGCTTGTATGAAATGGAAAGATTTATAAGGGTATTGCCCAAATCTTTGATTGATGTATGGAAATATTGCTTTGAGGGGGGTACTCATCTTTTCCCATCTGTTCTCGGTATTTTGTGCTTCCTGATAATAGAAATGCAGGGTGATATCATCTTCTGTTGTTACAGAATAATGTTGATAATCCGGATCAGCCGCCCAGGCAAAATCAATTACATTATCAGATTTAAAATGCCAGGTATTTTTATTTGATTTTTCATCTTTTTTAACGGAGACAGAATCACTTCCTGCAGCCACGATAAAGCTTGAATCTATTCTGATCTGAACGTCATAATCCCCAAAATCACTATGAAATTCTCTACCAATGTACGGGGTTAATTGCCAGCCATTTGAATTGTAAACACATAATTTCGGGTACCACTGAGACATGGTCAGTTCAATTCCTTCCTCATTTTTTCTTCCGGCCCGTCTGGAAATAACAGGTGTTTGTGCCGTAAAACTAACTTCCAGTTTACACGTTGAACCGGGCAAAATTGGTTCAGCCAGATCAACCTCCAGGATTGTCCCTAAATGATTTATTCTGGTTATTTTAGAATCCTGCAGGACTTGCTCAACCTGCATTTTACCAATTTCAGAGGAAGTCAGATATTTCAATTTCCAATCCAATCCCCGTTGTGGGTCAGGGATGTTCTGAACAAATACATCCATGTCAGAACCGGGTTGAAAAGCGTTGAAATATAGATGAAAATAGACTTTATTTAAAGCGTCAGCAGATCGGTTTATATATTGGATACTTTCTGTTCCAAGATAATTGTCATTCTGTATGTTATAGTCAATTGCTATATTGTAATCCGCTTTTTGCTGCCATGTATTGTGCTGAGAAAACAAAGCAGGAATGCCAAATAAAAGGATAAAACAATAAGTGAGTAATGATTTCATTTTAGGATTTGTACTTATGAAAAATCGGTTTCATAAATTGCTCAATAAATGAAACCAAACGAATATTTTTTAGTCTTTTAGCTGAGAATTAAGTTCCCAGGATCCGAACACTTCACCCGGGGATTTCCATTTATATATGCTGGATGCCACCAAAATGAATATTAAACCGAAAACAAAAAACACAAGGCTTAAAATCAGTGGCTGTATATCATATGTTTTGAAAAGGGATTCTGTTTTTAGAGCGGCCCCTTCATAAGTGACGAACAAAGATCCGAACATATTAGTTGCCGCATGTACCCCCAAAGCCAGCTCAAGCCGATTGTCCATGATGGTTATATAACCCAGAAATAAACCGGCTGTCAGATAATAGGGGATCATATTCCATAAACCATATTTGGCGACTTCAGGATTCATACTATGGACGGCTGCAAAAAGCAACGCTGTGCCTATAAGAGCGTTAAATTTGCTTTGGGTAAAAGAGCCTATCCATTGCATAAGATAACCCCGAAACAGAAATTCTTCAAACGAGGTTTGTATCGGAAGTATAAAAACTGCGATCAATACCAAAAGCAAAAAAGACTTTTGAGGCGGGTGAAAACTATAATTTTCAGGTTCAATTAAAAACATGGCCGATTCAAAAGCGATCGACAAGCCTAACCAAAAAAAGAGACCGAATAAAATCCTTTTCCAATCAATTTTTTCCTGCCAGTTGATCAGCGATTTTAAATTCCTTTTATGCAGAAATTTCAAACCTAAAAACAGGCTAAGCATGGCAAACAGAAATATACATAATGCAAGGAAAAGACCATAATTGGGGGATAGATCAAAAATGGTAAAATCCAATGTTTTTTCAAAATCCCTGATTTCATCCACTCCAAGCCCAGGGTCATTGTTGACTCTGGAATAGATAACCAGGCTCAATGGGGATTGCCCTATGATGTAGCCCATTACAACAAGTATTAGGGTCATTACATAAATATACCAGTCATGACGACCCTTCAAGTGATTTTGAAAAAACATAGTTCGTTTTTATGCTTATTCTCCTTCTTTTTTTACGCCGGAGACATGGTTGAAACCGATTTTATGAACAGAAACTTTATCATCATCAAAATCTTCCCATTCCGTTATTTCGTCAATAAATAATTCAACCATTCTTAAAATATTGATCTCTTTCAACTCTTCCGGTCTTACGATCTCAAGAGATCGGGGAGGTTTAGGCTGACCAATTCCTTCTATATAGGGAAACCCGATCAGTATGCCAATTTTACCATTAAATAATTGATGATAAGTAAGGATGGCACCATTTCTGATTAAGGCTCTTTTAGTTGTATCGGTAATTCTTTCATAAATCCCACTTTCCCGGGTATCCAATGCCAGTGAAATTGCTTCCAGTCCTTCAAAACGATCATTTACTGTAATTTCACCCTTAATGCCTGTTTCTTCGATCAACTTCTCAAAAACGGAAATGATCATAGCTTTCAGTTCATTATTCCAATTGTCCCTGTACAACTGGGTGTTGTTCATTACGGTGCTTAATTTCAGTACTTTTGTTGTTAGATTTGACGTATCCATGCTTAATTGTTTTACTTCACAAAAATAGACTTTTTAAGTCTTTTTGCAAGTTATTGATTTTGAATGATGATTTAATATGGGCATTTGATTTTCAAAATGCTTATTTGTGTTTATTTTTTGATTGTCTTTCCATCTCTGGACATCTGTTCTTTTAATTGTTTGATTAGTATTGCATCCAACCATGCTGAAGGGACAAAAACCGATAAAAATTTAGTTAAGAATTTAGTTCTTGAAATGATATACCGATTTGAAGGCTTCTTTTTCGTCAGTGCCTTATAAATGGTTTTAGAAACGTACTCTACCGGAAGAGCATTCTTTTCTGAATGTTGAATACTTTTTTTGAAACCGTCATAGGCTCCTTTAAAATCAGTATGTTCTATCGGGTTTTTTTCAGGAACAGACTTTTGCCAGATCGGGGTTTGAATTGGCCCGGGTTCGATCAGTACCAGCTTTATGCCATAATAGGCCAATTCCCTTCTGTAGATATCAGACATACTTTCCAGGGCGTGTTTGGAAATACAATACGGCCCCAACATCGGTATGTTTATCAGTCCTGATACCGATGAAATATTTACGATTCTGCCCGCAGAATATTTACTGTTTTTTTCTGCGCCTAGTAAGGATAGTAAACTATTGGTGATCCTGAAAATACTGCTAAAATTTGTGTTGAGTTGCAATTCAAAATCTTCATTTGAGACATGCATCAATGGCCCCCCTTTTGCGATTCCGGCATTATTCACGAGTCCGAAAAGACCAATATCTTTTAATTTTTTATTCAAATATGAACTTACAGCCTCAATATCATCAGTTTTGGTCACATCCATGATCAGACATTCGAAGTCAACAGGAAAAAGATGCTGTAAACGTTCCCTGTCATTTTCTTTTCTTACGGTGCCGATCACTTTAAAACCCTTTTGGATGAGGTAACTGCATGCATCCAAACCAATGCCGGAGGAAGCTCCGGTAATCAATACATATTTGTCTTTTTGCATTTTTAATTCTTGTTGTTCAACAATCGGAAATAAAAGTAGATAAATAATAACAAAAGTGGTCCCACGTTGTTAACTAAATAATTACTTTTATTCTGAATTTGTTAAATAAGATTATGAGCAACGTTGAAGATAGTAATCCTGAAATTACCTCAAGGCTAAAAAGCAATTACAGCAATATTCTTGAATTAGTAGGAGAGGATGTTAACAGGGAAGGTTTGATCAAGACTCCGGAAAGAGCGGCAAAAGCCGTTCAGTTTTTGCTAAAAGGATACGATGAAGATCCTGTGCAGATTCTGAAAAAGGCGCTCTTCAAAGAGGATTATGATGAAATGGTGATCGTTAAAAACATCGATTTTTATAGTATGTGCGAACATCATTTACTTCCGATTTTTGGTAAAGTGCATATTGCATATATTCCAAACGGTCATATCGTGGGTCTGAGTAAATTGCCCCGGATCGTGGAAGTTTTTGCCAGAAGGCTACAAGTGCAGGAAAGGCTAACCTTGCAAATAGTAGATGCTTTGAATGATACACTAAAACCTCAGGGTGTGGCAGTTGTAATTGAGGCATATCATATGTGTATGATGATGCGAGGGGTTCAAAAACAAAATTCAATAACCACAACATCTGCTTTTAAGGGCGAGTTTGAAGCACAGGAGACACGTAATGAATTCCTGAAACTCATTTCAAGTAATTTACATTAGATCAATATTGGATTACAACATCTTTTTATTTACTTTACGATTCATTGAAAACTAATTTTTATGAAGGCATATTTATTTCCCGGGCAGGGTTCACAATTTCCCGGGATGGGAAAAGATCTTTTTGATTCAAACGAACAGGTGCGCAATCTTTTTGCTCAGGCTAATGACATTCTTGGATTTGATATCGCGGATATTATGTTTAATGGTTCAGCAGAAGACCTGAAAGAAACAAAAGTTACACAACCTGCGGTTTTTCTTCATTCCATGGCAGTCCGTGAATCAACGGGTAGTTCATTCCAACCAGACATGGTTGCAGGACATTCTTTAGGTGAGATATCAGCATTGGTTGCTGCAGGTGTTCTTAAATTTGAAGAGGGTCTGGAGTTGGTTAAAGTTCGGGCATTTGCGATGCAAAAGGCATGTGAGCTTGAAAAAAGTACTATGGCTGCTATAATTGGACTTGAAGATGCCCTTGTTGAGGAGGTTTGTACATCGATAGAAGATACGGTCGTGGCCGCAAATTACAATTGTCCGGGTCAGCTCGTAATTTCCGGGTCTGAGCGTGGTATTGCAGCTGCAATGGCTTCCTGTAAGGAAAAAGGAGCAAGAATGGTCGTTGAACTTCAGGTTGGTGGTGCCTTTCACAGTCCTTTTATGAAACCTGCCGAAGTTGAACTGGCTGATGCAATCGAGAAAATGGAATTTAATAAGCCTGGTTGTCCCGTATATCAGAATTTTACGTCTAAGGCAACCACAGATCCCATCCAGATCAAACAAAATCTGATCAGCCAGTTGACAGGACCTGTTAAGTGGACCCAGACCATGCAAAATATGATCGCAGATGGAGCAGCTAAATTTATAGAAGTCGGTGGAAATGGAAAAACACTGGTCACTTTCGTAAAAAGAATCGACAGATCTATTCCTACTGAAGCAATTTAATATGCGCAAAATTCATATACAAAGAGGAGATCTACTCCTTTCCCAGCCATTTATGTTGGATGGAAATTTTAGGAGAAGCGTCGTATATCTCACAGAATTAAACCTGGAAGGGGCCATTGGCTTTATTATCAACAGACCGATGGATATTGATATTGATCAGCTCATTCCTGATTTTCCTGAATTTTCAGTTCCTGCTTATTTTGGAGGGCCTGTCTCCACGGATACCATCCATTATGTTCATCGGGTAGGCGAATTACTTGAGGATAGTATGCAAGTTACAAAGGATCTTTATTGGGGAGGAAATTTTGAACAGTTGAAGGCATTGATCAATCAAAAAATAATTACGGAAGCTGATATTAGATTCTATGTTGGTTATTCTGGCTGGACCGCTGGTCAACTTGAAGCAGAGATAAAAATGGGTTCCTGGCTGAAAGGCGAGATGGATCAAAATTATATATTCAATACTGAATCAGGAGACCTCTGGAAAAAAGTAGTCGCTGAAAAAGGAGATGTGTATAATGTGATTGCCAATATTTCAGGAAAAGATCTGCTCAATTAAAGGCTGGCCTTTCTCATTTGATTCACAAGCGCTTTCCAGTCTTTGGGTAATTCAGCCTCAAATTCCATTTTTTCACTGCTACCCGGGTGGATAAAACTCAGTTCAGCCGCATGCAGGGTTTGTCTGGCCATGATGGGACGCTCATCTTTAAATTTTGATCTTTTATATTTACCGCCCATCAACTCAGAAAGCATCAATTCACTTTTTTTACCGTACAATGGATCCACCAAAAGTGGAATGCCGATCTCAGCAAGATGAATCCTGATCTGATGTGTTCTGCCAGTCAGGATCTCAACTTCTAATATAGTGGCTTTTGGAAACAGCTCTTTGGTCCGGTAAAGTGTTTTTGATTTCTTACCTTTTGGGTGAATTGAAACTTTAATTGCATTCTGTTTCTTGAAAATGGGAAAATCAATGCTTTGCCAGTCATCCTTTTCCACTTTTCCTCCAACAATAGCCAGGTATTTTTTCCGTACTTTTCCCAATAAGAATTGTTCGCTGAGTTCTTTTTGTGCATCGCTGGTTTTAGCAAAAAGAACCAGTCCGCTTGTATCTTTATCAACTCGGTGCACAAGTAGGAGTTCACAATTAATAAAATTAGAAACCTCTTCGAGCAGGTTTGCTGTAATACGAGCATCTCTTTCCCGAATTACGGAAATCCCGGGTAATTTATTAACCAGAATCAAATGCTCATCCTGATAAACGATTGTGAAATTTAATTTTCTTGCCATTTATTTAAGTACTGAGAACTTTTTTTTATTCCGGATGAAATAATCCAAGATGATAAAACCATTATACCTGCCTGCCACTCGTTCACTCCCGATGCTCAGTTTATCAATCTTTCTTTGTTGCTGTTTTCTTTTCTTATAGATCTTTGAAAAGTTTCTGTATATATGTAAATGTGCCTTTAAAACCGCCAAGGTTGTTTTGGGCTTTCCGTCGATTAAAAATTTGAATGCAGCTAATCCATCGAGGATCAGGCGTGCAGGAAATTTCCAAAGGATATTAAAACCTGTATCATTTTTTAACATCATGGTCAGGTTGTTACGGAAATTAAGGTAATATTTTTTTGGATTCACATAAGATAAAGTTCCACCACCCAGATGGTAAACTTGTGATTCTCCAACGGCCATGACTTTATAACCTGCTCTTTTTATGCGCCAGCATAGATCAATTTCCTCCTGATGCGCAAAAAAATCAGCATCAAATCCACCTATTCCATCAAATAATTTTTTCCGCATCACCATCGCAGCACCACTGGTCCAAAAAACTTCTGTAGTGTCATCGTATTGAGCTTCATCCTTCTCTATCGTTTCAAAAACCCGGCCTCTGCAAAAAGGGTAGGCCAATATGTCGATATATCCGCCGGCTGCCCCAGCGTATTCAAAATTTTCTTTTTCGTCGTAGGACAAAATTTTTGGCTGAGCCGCACCGATTCTTTTGTCATTTTCCATCAGATCAATGATCGGATCGAGCCAGTTCGGATCAGTTTCAACATCGGAATTCAGAAATACGACATAATCATAATTTCCAATAGACTTCATGACACGGTTATAGCCTTCTGAAAATCCATAATTATTATCCATTTCATGAATCTCAATTTCAGGATAATAATACTTTATGAATTTTAGAGAATCATCCGTAGAACCATTATCAGCCACGATATAACGGATATTGAGTGAACTGGGGTGGATAACGGAGGGCAGGTATTCTTCAAGGTACTCTTTGCCATTATAGTTCAATATGACGATCGCGATGGATGGTCCGTTTGATTGTTCGGCCAGTTCCTGTTTTTCCAGCAGTTCTATTGAAGTCTTACGATCGAGCAATAATTGTTCCTGCAGCGCATTGAATGAATCAAATTTTTGGCTTTTCCGGATCAGCTGAATGAGTTCAACCTGGATTGAGGAGCCGTATATGTCAAAATTAAAATCAAATATGTGAACTTCTATGACGCGCTCGAAATGATCATCAAAGGATGGTTTTAAGCCGATGTACATCATTCCATTGAATACATCCCCTTCCAGGTCTACACGAACGGCATAAACGCCGTCACCCGGGAGTAATTTTTCTTTGGCAACCCTCAGGTTTGCCGTGGGAAAACCGAGCTTTCTTCCATATTTATATCCATTTATGACTTTTCCCGTGATTTTATAATTATGGTTAGAAAAGGATCTTGCCAGTTCGATATCGCCGTCTGCAATCGCCCTTCTGATCCTGGTGGAGCTGATTCCGATCTCTTCTACTTCCTGTTTTTCGATCTGAATGACCTTAAAACCATATTTTTTTGACATTTTTTTCAGAAAATAAATGTCTCCTGACCGGTTCAAGCCAAAACGATGATCATAACCGATGATGATAATAGTTGGTTGGAAATATTTTACTAAAAAATCTTCAATATATTCTATTGGAGAAAGTCTTGAAAATTCGAAAGTAAATGGATAAATGACCAAATGGTCAATGCCCATTTTTTCAAAGAGCTTGACCTTCTCATTGTCCACGCTCAGTAGTTTGAAGTCCCTTTCTGCAGGAGAAAGAATCAGCCTGGGGTGGGGGTCAAAAGTAACAACGACACTCTCATAGTCATTCTCTTTTGCCTTCATCTTTACCCGCTGTAAAATTTTCTGATGGCCCAGATGTAAACCATCAAATGAACCAATTGTTAAAACCGTTTGTTTTAACTTAGGAATTTCATGTATGCTTTTATAAACCCTCATTAAAGTCGTGTAAATGAATTTCAGTGATATTTAATTGGTTTTTTTTTATTTAAAACTATTTTTGTCCTCGTTTTGAGTTCATAGCTTGATTAGGTTGCAAAACTATCATTATTAGCTATAACTATTTATTTATTTTTTTATTTTATTCAAATTTAGTTCGAATAATATTGTTAATATGCAAGTACACGAAATAACTGATGCTCTAAAAATTGTAATTGATCCGAATACGGGCGTCGATATTATAAAAGCCAGGATGGTTTCAAATATTGAAGTTGACGGGAACAATGTTACGTTTATTCTTAATGTTGGAGATCTTGAAGCCAAACTCAAGGGGGAATTGAATCTTTTATGCAATGATGCGATAACTGATATATTTCCGGATGCACTTGTGAATGTGCATATGGTTAACGAAAGGAATTTGGAAAGCCATAATGATGGGAAAGGCACCGGGTTTTCCGGATTGGAAGATGTGAGCAAATCTCCTTTGCCTCATGTAAAGAATTTCATAGCGGTTGCTTCAGGTAAAGGCGGCGTTGGGAAATCAACAGTTGCAGTCAATCTTGCACTGGGTTTGAGCCAGATGGGTTATAAGGTAGGTATACTCGATGCGGATATCTACGGACCATCTATTCCAACCATGCTGGGATTAAAAGGTAAAAAGCCGGGGGTAAAGAAAATATACGGAAAAGATAAATTATTGCCTTTGGAGGCAATGGGTGTCCATGCCATGTCTATTGGTTTTTTCATCGAGCCTGAACAGGCAGTTGTTTTGAGAGGACCAAAACTTGACGGTATCATGCGTCAGTTTATTCAGGACGTTATCTGGCCTGATCTTGATTTTATGGTAATTGACTTGCCTCCTGGAACAGGGGACGTTCAATTGTCTTTGGTACAATTATTACCGCTTACAGGTGCTGTCATGGTTATTACACCGCAAGACGTAGCTGTAGATGATGCCTTGAAGGCAATGAATATGTTTGGTCTGCCAGGTGTTGATGTACCAATTTTAGGTGTCATAGAGAATATGTCCTGGTTTACACCGGCTGAACTTCCTGACAACAAATATTATATTTTTGGACAAGGTGGAGGGCAACGTTTGGTTGACGAATCCGGAAGCAGTCTGTTAGGTCAGATACCTATTATTCAGTCTATAAGAGAAGGAGGAGATAATGGGAAACCGGCTGTGAATGATCCGGAAAATCCAAGCAGACCTTTTTATTTAGATATAGCAGCAAATGTAAATCGTGAAACAAATCTTAGAAATGAGGTTATTGATCCTACCAGGATCGTAGAAAGAAAATGATCCAATGGAAGAAACTTATAAACAAGAATTGATAGAAAGGGCCGATAAAGTGCTCTCCGAATTAAGACCTCATTTGTGGGCTGATGAAGGAGATGTTAAAATTATTGGTCTAAATGATAAAAAGGAGCTAGTGCTCCAATGGATGGGGGCTTGTACTAAGTGTTCCTTGAGTGAGGTTACGCTAAAATATGGCATAAAACAAGCTGTGATGGAGCAGATAGATGAGATAACTGATGTGGTTGTTGGCTAATATTCATTAATTCTTGTTTGTTAAAATTGATTCTTTTGCCACAAAAGAATCTCTGAGCCCTATTGGTTCTTTTTTATTAATCCAAATTACTTAACTTTATCATCTAAATTAAAGCTAAGTGACTAAGAAATTTCTGATCGATCAGATCAAAAAAAAGCAATCCTTTCTTTGTATAGGTCTTGATACCGACATCAATAAAATACCTAAACATTTATTGGAAGAGGAGGATCCCGTTTATGAATTCAATAAACAAATTATTGAAGCAACGCATGACTTGTGTGTTGCCTATAAACCGAATACTGCTTTTTATGAGGTCTACGGTGCCGCTGGTTGGCAAAGCCTGAAAAATACGATCGCTTACATTCCCAATGATCTCTTTGTGATTGCGGATGCTAAAAGAGCTGATATTGGTAACACTTCAAATATGTATGCAAAAGCAATATTTGAAAACCTGGATGCAGATGCGATTACCTTGCATCCTTATATGGGGATCGATTCCGTATCTCCATTTCTTGATTATGATGAAAAATGGGCCATTATTCTTGCCCTGACTTCCAATAAAGGCAGCAATGATTTCCAGCAATTAGATCTGGCCTCTGGTTCAAATAAATTGTTTGAAGAGGTCTTGCGAACAACCAGTCAATGGGCATCGTCTGAAAAAATAATGTACGTGGTTGGAGCAACCCATCCTGAAGCATTCCAAAGGATCAGAAAGATCGTTCCGGATCATTTTTTATTGGTTCCGGGTGTTGGCGCACAAGGAGGTACGGTATCGGATGTGGCTAAATATGGACTGAATGATGAGGTAGGCTTATTGATCAATGCTTCCCGTTCGATCTTGTATGCTTCAAAGGGAGAAGACTTTGCAGAAGCGGCAAGGAAGGAAGCGCAAAAGTTGCAACAAGAAATGAAGGATTTTCTTTAATAGCCTTAAAAAGGTAAAGTAATACGATTTATGAAGTATCTTATTCTATTGGCATTATTAGTTTTAAGTTCCTGCCTGACACTGGACCTTGAAAAGGATTCTGACAGGAATTCAATTTTGCAGAAAATTGATCAGCAACAAGCGGCTTGGAACAGTTCGGATCTTGAAGCATTTATGCAGGCTTATCATCAATCTGATTCATTAAAATTTATTGGAAGAAATGGCGTTAACTATGGCTGGGTCAATGTATTGAATAATTATAGATCGCATTATTCGTCTCCGGAAAAAATGGGCAATTTGAATTTTAGAGTCATACACCTGGATCGTATGGGTAAGAATTCTTTCAGGATGATCGGTCGGTATGCACTTGATTTTACAACCGGGGAGGAAAGCCAAATTGGTTATTTTACGCTTATTTGGGAGAAAATAAAGGGGAGTTGGCTCATTACTTCGGACCATACCAGCGGTTGATAGCCGCTTGCCTTTTAAGGCATCAATTTATTTAAATTCAACGATTTTGATTCCATTTTGTTTGTTCAGAAACCTTTTAATGATCGTATTGCTATCCCGATAAAATTCTGTCTTTGGAATATGATCCACCCATTCTTCAGGATCAGAAATATTCAACTCCTTATCCAAAAAATTAAAACCATGAAAATTGCCTTCGCGGATCAGTACGACTGCTTGTTCGTCCGGCGTCCTTCCAGTATCAATCATGATGAAATTCTCAGGATTTATGCTGTCTACTTTTTTTGATGCTAAAAGTGCGCGCTGGTTATATTTTTCGGTGGGTTCGAGGTACAAGCAGGCTCCACGGCATCTTTCCAAACCCATTTCGAAACAAGGGCCCTCGCCAAAACTCAAACCTACCAGTTTTTCGCAAAGCTCATAATCAACCTGAAGGCATTTTAGTGCTGCTTTTGAAGAGAGCAGATTGAGATGTTCTGAAAGTATCTGTTTGTTTTTTTTGAGGATTTTGGTGTTTTTAGAATATGCAAATTCAATATATCCGGATGTGTTGAGAAAATAATGTATGAAATAGCCGAAATTCTTCTTTCTGGCTGCGCGGTTGATCTCTGGTTGCAGTCGTTTGATCTCCTGATTCTCAAGTAGGAATGCAACCATCTCACTTCCCGTGAGCTCGTATCTTATTTTATGAGCCCGTTGATAGAGCTTGTTTGATTTTGGATTGATGTTTTGAAAATGTTGCTTTATCCTTTTTCGAATATTCACGCTCTTGCCAACATATATGATTTCCTCATCTTTGTCAAGGAAATAATAAATGCCGGTCTCTTCCGGTAATTCCATTAAATGTTCCGTCGTGATGGTTTCAGGTAAATTGATGTTTTTCAGGGATTGTTTGAACAGATCGTTCCTGCTTGCGGGCGTACCCGATTGAGCCAGTATGTTTTTAAATAACTCTACGGTTGCCAAAACATCTGCCATCGCTCTGTGCCTCGCATTAACGGGTATGTCGAAGTATTTGATCAGTTTTCCTAAACTATATGAACGGAGCCCCGGAAATGCTTTTCTGGACATTCTGACTGTACACATTTTCGGGCGACTGTAATTGTATCCCAAACGTTTGAATTCTTCCTGGATAAATCCGTAGTCAAAACGCACGTTGTGGGCAACAAATATCTTATCTTTTGTGATTTCAACGACTTCCTTTGCAATTTCATAGAACTTAGGTGCATTTTGTACCATTTCATTAGAGATTCCCGTGAGCCGGGTAATGAAAGGCGGAATAGATCTTTCAGGATTGACCAAAGATTCATATTTTTCAATAATCTTATCCCCGTCAAAAATAGCTATTGCAATTTCTGTGATCTTCTCTCTTAGTGGAGAGCCCCCTGTGGTTTCTATATCTATGATTGCATATTGCTTATCCATCCTGACTGACAATATTTATATCTACAATTAAGTTTTTAAAGCAGATCAATTGATAAATTTAAGTAATATATTTGATATATAAAAAAATGCAATACAATGAAGATTGTTTATAAATTAACATTTTATTCTTTCATTTTCACACTCCTTTCCAATGGTGGATTGATGAGTTGTCTGAACCAAAGCACTGCTTCTCAACAGATTCAAATCAAAGATTCAAACAATACACAGGGCGTTCTGGTAAAAGACATCTCAGTTGGTGCTGAAAACCTGTCTGCATTTGTGCCATTATTAAAAAATAAACGCGTTGGATTGCTTGTCAATCATACGAGCCGGGTCGGGAGTAAGCATTTGATCGATACCCTGCTGGCACTGAATGTAAATGTTGAAAAAATCTTTTCTCCCGAACATGGATTTAAAGGAACTGCCAGCGCCGGTGAGAAAATTGATGACTCAACTATTTCTGCTTTCAAACCGGTAACCGTGATCTCTTTATATGGGAAACGACGTAAGCCGCTGGCTTCAGATCTGCAGGATGTCGATATTGTAGTCTTTGATCTTCAAGATGTTGGTGCCCGATTTTATACCTATATCTCAACGATGCAACTCATGATGGAAGCATGTGCTGAGCATGATTTGCCAATGATCATTCTGGACAGACCGAACCCCAATGGGCATTACGTCGACGGCCCCGTTTTAAAGGATGCGTACAGATCATTTGTAGGGATGCAAGATATCCCGGTGGTTCATGGAATGACAGTTGGTGAACTGGCATTGATGATCAATGCAGAAGGCTGGTTGGGCGATAGACCTGAACTTGACCTTCGAGTCATTAAGAATGTTAATTATACTCATCTCAAACCTTATGATCTGCCTGTTGGCCCTTCTCCGAATCTTCCGGATCAAATTTCGGTGTTGCTTTATCCTTCTCTTTGTTTTTTTGAAGGGACTCCAATCAGCATAGGAAGAGGTACGAAAAAACCATTTTCTGTAGTTGGACATCCAGATTACAGGAATTTGCCCTATGTATTTATTCCGGCGTCAAACCCGGGAGCTAAAAATCCTAAACTGAAGGGTGAAAAATGTTATGGTTACGACCTCTCCAAAATGTCAGCAATTGATTTTAGGGGAAAAAGTAAGATAAATCTGGAATGGCTGATTGAATTCTATCAAAACTGGGACAATGAACAGCCCTTCTTTAACGAGAATAACTGGTTTGATAAATTGGCTGGAACGGATCAGTTGAGAAAACAGATCCTTGCGGGCATGTCAGAAGAAAAAATCAGGGAAAGCTGGCAGGCTGATCTGGAAGCATTTAAGGTCAAGCGTAAAAAATACCTGTTATACCCTGATTTTGAGTAAACTAATAAAAGTGTGTTATTGGAAGATCAGAATATTTGGTAATACAGGAACCAGTCTTTAATCAAGCTGTTTCATTTTTATATTTTGAATGGTTTTTTAGAAGCATTATAAAAGACAACCAATTTTTATTCGGCTCTGGTTAATCAGAAAGATTAAATTTTATTTTGGCGAAAATTTAATTTTGATGAAAATATTAAACAACCAAATTGGTTTGCTCCTCCTTTTATTTTTGGTTTCAAATGTTCTTTTGAGCCAAAATGGTCCCAAACAAATTAACCTGGAAGAAGTTGTAAAGGAATATAAATTCTACCCAAAAAGTATCAATGGTTTGAGATCAATGGCTGATGGCAGACATTTTACGAGCCTGGCAGAGGGAAGGTATATTATTAAGTATAAATATGAGGATGGATCTTTGGTGGACACTCTTGTCAATATTGATAAAATTGGATTCAGTGATCTAAGAAGGGCAGAAGGGTATAGCTTTAGTGATGATGAACAAAAAGTACTGATGTATATAAACAGAGAAAGGATCTACAGACGATCTTTTCTGGCTGATTATTTTATCTATGATCTCAAGCAGAAAACCCTGCAAAAATTATCTGCAAACGGGAAACAACAACTTGCCAGCTTTTCGCCTGATGGTAGTAAAATTGCTTTTGTTCGTGAAAATAATCTGTATATAAAAGAACTCTATACAGACTTGGAGTATGCAATAACAACCGATGGTAAATTTAACTATGTCATAAACGGGGCTCCTGATTGGGTGTACGAGGAAGAATTTGGTTTTAACAAAGCGTTTTCATGGTCACCTGATGGCAGATCAATTGCCTACATGCGTTTCAACGAAGCCAATGTTAATGAGTTTGGAATGACGCTTTTTTCAGGCACGAATCCACATATTGAAGTAAATGAAATTTACACGGAACAAAGGGTTTGGAAATATCCAAAAGCTGGGGATGCCAATTCAATTGTTACTGTGCATATTTATGATGTAAAAAGTAAAAAGGATGTTCAACTTGATATCGGTCCTGAAACAGATCAGTACATCCCAAGGATAAAATGGACGCCTCAAAATGGGCAGTTGTGTGTATACAGATTGAATCGGTTACAGAATAAACTGGATCTCTTGCTTGCTGACAATAAAACAGGGGCAACAAAAATCATTTATACAGATGAGAATAAATACTATATAGCTGAAAGTGTGCTGGATGACATCTTTTTTCTGCGAAGTGGGAATCAAATGATCGTTCCGGGAGAAAAGGATGGTTATTATCATTTATATCTATATAATTATATTAACAAAACAAGCAAACAAGTCACGAGTGGGAATTGGGATGTAACTGATTTTTATGGCTGTGATGAAGAAAGTGGCCATTGTTTTTTTCAGGCTGCTAAAATTACGCCCTTACAGCGGGAGGTTTATGGATTGGATTTAAAATCAGGCAATACGGAATTACTTACACCAGACTTGGGAACAAATGCGGCTGTTTTTAGTAGTGCATTTAAATATTTTATCAATACTTATACGGCTGCCGAAGTGCCACCGGTTATCACACTTTTTAACTCCCTGGGGAATAAAATTCGTGTTTTAGAGGATAATGCGGCCTACAGGAATATGCTGACAGAATATGGATTTAACCAAAGACAGTTTTTTAAATTTACAACAAGTGAAAATGTGGAATTGAATGCATATTATATCAAACCACCGAATTTTGACCCAGCCAAAAAATACCCGGTTTTAATTAGTCAATACAGTGGTCCCAATTCACAAACAGTACTCGATAGATGGGGAATCGACTGGTTACACGCTCTGGCAGCAAAAGGATATATAATTGTTTCTGCGGACGGTAGAGGGACAGGTGCAAGAGGGGAGGAATTCAGAAAAATGACTTACATGCAATTGGGTAAATATGAAACGATGGATCAGGTTGAAACGGCAAAATACTTAAAAACACTTTCATTTGTAGATCCGGATAGGATAGGGATCTACGGATGGAGTTATGGAGGTTTTGTCTCATCCTTGAGTATGGTCAAAGGGGAAGGTAATTTTAAAGCGGGAATAGCTGTTGCCCCGGTTACGGATTACAGATATTATGACAATATCTATACGGAGCGATACATGCGTACACCGCAGGAAAATCCGGATGGCTATTATGAGAATGCTCCGATTAATTTTGCGGATCAGCTGCAGGGTAATTTTCTGATCATTCACGGCATGGCAGATGACAATGTGCACCTTCAGAACACTACTGAATTTATCGAGAAGCTTGTTCAGGCTGATAAACAGTTTGAAATGCAATTATATACAAATAGAAATCATAGTATTTATGGCGGTAATACGCGCTTTCATTTATTTAGCAGAATGATGAATTTCCTTCAGGATAAGCTCTAAATATGATTATTTTAAGCGCTTAAAGTCAGGGGAGGTAAGGTACTTAATCGAAATTGATCAAATAATAAAAATTATTGTTTTACTTCAGGGGGCTTTGAAAGGTGCCTTCGATTTTTTATTTCATGTTAATCTATGTGTTTTTACCGAAAGACAGTCAAATGTTATATGAATAACAATTGTCACCAGGAATAATGAAATATTATTCTTAAAGTCTTAATTATCACAGGGCTTTCGTTTCAATGTGCTTTCAGAACATAAGCAGCCCGCATTTTACTTTTAACCTATAATTTCATACCTTGCACCCATAAGATTAAACAATCTTCCTATGGAATCACCTTTCTGTGTTTTAATTAATAATGCGATTTATACTTTCGGTAATTTGCTCAGCTAGGGCAGCATCGCTTTTTGCAGAAGGATTCTGTGTATCTCCCTCCCCTTTAATTTTTAGTTTTTTAATTTCTTTAAACGCCGGGTGTCGTAATTATCATTACAGCTGCAATGCATAAGCTTGAACAGAATCCACTGAAGTTCTTATAAATATTTGGATTAACTATAAAGTGTTTTTGATGAGTGTGATTGATATTGTAATATTTGTAATCTATTTCACGGCTATGCTGGGTGTAGGTGTATATTTCTTTTATAAAAATAAAAGCCTCGATGATTATTATGTTGGCGGTCGCTCAATGAGCAGCTGGCATATTGGGTTGTCTGTTGTGGCAACTGATGTCGGAGGCGGATTTTCAATTGGATTGGGCGGACTGGGATTTATGATTGGTATTGCAGGGTCCTGGATGCTTTTTACAGGATTGATTGGTGCATGGTTAAGTGCCGTAACGCTAATTCCCATTATCCACAGACTTTCAGGAAAGCATAAATTTCTTACTTTTCCTCAGATCTTCTCCCATTTTTATAACCATAGAGTGGCCATGATAGCCGGTATTATTTCTGCCATTGGTTATATTGGATTTACCAGTTCACAATTACTGGCAGGAGCAAAACTGGCTTCTGCGACCTTTATTGAATTGGACCTTAATATGGCATTGATCATTATGGGGGTAATTGCAGTTGTATACACAAGTATTGGCGGACTGAAAGCGGTTATTTATACGGATACCATCCAGTGGATCATTTTGATGTCAGGACTGATTTTTATTGGTATCCCTGTTTCCTATTACGCAATTGGAGGAATAGATACCATTCGAAGTACTTTAGGACACGAGTTTCTTTCTTTAACCAATGTAAACTGGCAGGATCTGGTGAATTGGGCAGTTACGATCATACCTATCTGGTTTGTAGGAATGACTTTGTATCAAAGAATATATGCTTCGAAGAGCGAAAAACAAGCAAAAAAAGCCTGGTTCATCGCCGGACTTTTTGAATGGCCACTAATGGCATTTATGGGGGTAACCCTTGGGATGTTCTCCAGGGTAGCTCTCGAAAATGGTATGTTTACAGAGTTGGGTTATCCTGCCGGATCAAATATGGACGCAGAAATGGGACTGCCCGTATTATTGAACACGGTATTGCCAGTGGGTTTGATGGGCTTAATGCTTTCCGCCTATTTTAGTGCGATCCTGTCAACAGCAGATAGTTGCCTGATGGCTGCATCCGGAAATGTTCAAACTGACATATTATCGAAGATATTTAGGTTTTCAAAGCAAACATCTGTTCAACTGCGCATTTCACAGATTGTCACTTTAATTATAGGCGTATTTGCCATTTTATTGGCTTCAAAGATGACCAATGTACTTGACCTGATGTTGTATTCATACGCATTTATGGTCTCAGGTCTGTTTATCCCGGTAATAGCTGCCCTGTATTTTAAAAAACCCAGTGCAAATGCAGCGATTGTTTCGATGGTAACAGGTGGGTCGACAACTATTTTGCTGACCAGCTTGGACGTTGCCATGCCATGGAATCTGGATCCAAATGTCTTTGGAATTACTACAGCTGCCGTTGTTTTTATGATCGTTTCACTTTTTGAGAATTTTATGCAAAAGTTCAGGTAGAATGAAAGAGTTATATCAATTGAGAAGAAGCTTGCATAAATATCCTGAACTTTCTGGATTGGAGTTTGAAACAAGAAAACGCATCCAGCATTTTTTTGAAGCCTATCAACCAGATGATGTTTTGAAGATTGGTCAGACTGGAATTGCCTTTGTTTTTGAAGGGCCACAAATTGGGAAAACTCTAATGTTCAGAGCGGAGTTGGATGCACTACCTATAAATGAAGAGAATGACCTGGAGCATGTTTCAAAAGTGGACGGAGTCGCTCATGTTTGTGGGCATGATGGACACATGACAATTTTAGCTGGATTGTGTCAGAAAATTGCCCTGGACAGACCCCAAAGTGGAAGGGTAATCCTTTTGTTTCAACCTGCAGAAGAAACAGGGCAAGGGGCACTTGAAATGGTCAGCTCAACTGCTTTTGAATCTATTGAACCGGATTTCGTTTTTGCTTTGCACAATGTTCCGGGTTTTAACCGAAATGAAGTTTTGGTTCGCAATAAAAATTTTTGCGCAGCTTCAAAGGGATTAACGGTTACCCTGACGGGCAAAACTGCGCATGCGGCCCACCCGGAACTTGCATTGAGCCCGGTAAATGCAATAGAACAGATCTTAAGTTCAATACAAAAAATAAATTCCAACTCAAGTGTTTTTCAGCAATTGGCTTTTGCGACGATCATCCACATTCAATTGGGGGAAGTTGCATTCGGAACCACGCCGGGTTATGCTGAGATCAGAATGACGCTAAGATCTTTTGATAACGGGGATATGGAAAAACTCACCAGTATCATAGAATCAAGCATTCGGGACATTGCATCACAGGAAAAGCTTGTACACGAAATATCCTATTCTGAAGTGTTTCCTGCGGTCAGCAACAGCGATGAGGCGGTTAATTATATCATTGAAGCTGCAAAAGAAAATTGTTTAGAACTCGTGAAAATGGATCAACCCTTTCGTTGGTCCGAGGATTTTGGATTTTTCACACAGAGATATAAGGGGGGATTTTTTGGTTTGGGTTCAGGCCTTGATCAGCCGGCTCTGCATCACCCGGATTTTGACTTTCCTGATGAAATTTTAGAGGCCGGAATAGCCATATTTTATTCTATTTACAGAAAAATATTAAAATAGAAAATTGTAATTCCAGATTGATAGAACTATTGGGATTCACTAATAAATACGCTGCAATGCGTTTTGAGAAATAGTAAAGGTCAGCTAAATTTAAACGGGATGATTGAATACTGATCAATTTACCAATAAAAATTAATAGAAAATGAAAAGTACTTCTGTCATTGAAATAAACAGAGCAGCGCTTGAATCCAATATTGGATTTTTACATAATACACTTAATGAAAAAACAGTATTATCTGTTGTCGTTAAAGGGAATGCCTATGGACATGGGATACCTGTGATGCTGCCTGTACTTCAGGAAATGGGTGTGGATCATTTTTCAGTTTATTCCTCTTCAGAAGCAATGGTTGCAAAGGAATTTTTATCTGAAAATTCAACATTAATGATCATGGGTTTTATTTTCCCCCATGATTATGAATGGATCATAAGAAAAAACATTCAATTTTACGTTTCCAGCCTCGTAGAATTAAATAGAGCATTAGAAACCACTAAAAGAATAAATATTACTGCTCAGATCCACATTGAATTTGAGACAGGAATGAATAGGACGGGTATGTCTTTGGCAGAGATCAAAGAAGCCACTACTATTATCAAAAATAATCAACAATACATAAACGTCATTGGTTATACATCCCACCTGGCCGGTGCTGAAAGTATCGCAAATGATAAACGCATCAAATCTCAGTTAAAGCGATTTAATCATAGGATTGAATTGATGAAATATTATGGTGTCACGGCTCCTCAAAGACATATTGCAAGCAGTGCTGCAACCATCAGTTATCCGTCTACGCGATTTGAACTGGTAAGGGTAGGTATTATGACTTATGGATATTGGCCAACTAAGGAGACCTATATTGAGTATAATCACAACAAAAAAGGGGAACCGGATCCATTGAAGAGAGTTTTAAGTTGGCGTTCAACTGTCATGGCTATAAAAACCGTTCAAATGGGACAGTTTATAGGATATGGATTGAGTTACCAGGCATATCAAAACATGCAAATCATGATTATCCCGGTTGGTTATAGCAATGGCTACAGTAGATCATTGAGCAATAATGGTCATGTTCTGGTTAAAGGAATTAATGCACCCGTGATCAGCACGGTTAACATGAACATGATTATATGCGATATCAGTCATATAGAAGGCGTAGCAGTAGGAGATGAGGTGGTTTTGATTGGTGCGCAGGATGAAAGTCAAATTACTTTTTCTTCTTTTGCGGAAATGAACAACTCACTTAATTATGAGATTTTGGCCCGCTTGCCAGGTAATATAGAGCGAAAATTAGTGGATTAATTTTATTTGAAATGCTCGGTTTTTCAAAAATAATCATTTCGTTAACAACTGGGAAAAACCGGACAAACTGACCACTTTGCTCCGGAATCGATGGTCACTTTACTCCGGAGAGAGGTGGTCACTTTGTCCTGTTTTCTGAGCAAGTCCAATCCAATAAAGACTTGGATTATCGGGCGATATACCAAGTGTATCGAAAAAAACAAAAAAAATGCATTTTCCCAAACCTAAAACAAAGCAACGACTTAAATGAAAAACCAAGAATTAATTCCTTTGCTTTATGATGTTGTTTTTCATCCGTTTGAAATGTACTTTGGAAAGAGGTTCTTACCCCAAAATTTATACTGCGAAATAATTAAGGAGTATTATTTCGCTTAAAATTTCCATCGCATTTTTACCCAAAGTTCATCACCCAATTCCCACCAACGATTGATACTGGAACGTGCAGCCGCATTAGCGTATTCTGTCAGAAATTCCCTGCAAAGTTTCGTTTCATTGCCCATGGCCACATTCTTTTTGTCCTGCTCAAGAAGTTCCAAAGCCCTTTTTTCGATGAAATCAATTTCGCCAAAAACTTTGTCTTCGTATTTTATTACTTCTGGTACAATAACCTCCTGACCAATGCCCCAATTGACCATAGCCAAACGGTTGGCTCTTCTAAAAGCCCAGGCAGCCGATTCGCGACTAAAATGATCTTGTCCACAGATGCTATAGCTTTCCGGAAGGCTGAGGTTAGCACAATAAATAGGTATTCTTGGGCTCAATGTAGGGACATCAAAACTAAACCATATTCGCCCACCTATTTCATCTGGTAAGTCATCTCTTAGTTGCGCTATCCATGAATAAGCACAGTACTGTACCGCAATGGGTCTTTGTCGTACAACGGCATCTTTTTTTAAGGAGTTTAGAAGATTCCTGCGATCGGTAGAAAGCCATGGGTGAGCAGCAGGGCTAACAATTGTATCTACGACCACTATTTCACCATCTTCATTACGTTTTTTCTTTTCAACCCACAGATTGCGGATCAATTCGTGTTCTGTGCCATCATAGGTTGCTTTATACAATTCCACAACTTGTCTTATGTTAACCTGCTTGTCCACTTTTACAGAGAATGGCAGTTCATCCACATCAAATTTTAGCCCTAAACTTGGGGCCAGGCTATTAAAAACAAAAAATTCACGAATAGTAAAAGATTTATCTCCACCATAAGCCTTCCAGAATTTAAAAGTTTCTTTACCATCCCAGAATTCCATTTTTCTTGCCACTTCAAACACATTTTCCGAGGCCATAAAATTGCTTGTATCATCCAGATCTATTTCAGAAATTCTGGAATAATTGGCTGCGACGCCAACATGGTCATCAGGAATGCGTTGAGCTGCCCATACACCACCAATTTTGTCAGGTCCTTCACCGAGAATTTCAAGTTGCCAAACTTCTTTTGTGTCTGCAATGGTAATACATTCGCCTGCATCGGCATAGCCATATACTTTTACTAATTCACCTATCAACTCGATGGCTTGTCTCGCTGTTGTACATCGCTGTAATGCAATGCGTTCTAATTCTTCAATCATAAACAAAGCATCCTTATTTCGCAATTCCTTTTTTCCGCCAAAAGTTGATTCCCCAATCGCAAGCTGTTTTTCGTTGATACATGGGTAAGCTGCGTTTAAGTAAGCATAAGTTTCTTTTGCTTGCGGTATTTTTCCTTTTAATTCCATACCATTTTGACTCCAGGCGGTATGCGTATGCATGGTTCCCCAATAAACACTATGCGTCGTGTCTCGTTCAAATTTTTGTGCAGGAACAAATTCCAACCAGGTTCTATAATAGGCATCACAAGTATGAGCGGTTATAACCGATCCATCGTCAGTTGCTTTTTTTCCGAGCATGATACTGGTACAACTTTCGTGGTACAAATCTTCTTCAAGTTCCTGTGCAAAAGAAAATGAAAGAAAAAAAACAGAGAAAATGATGATTGATAGTACGTGCTTTGATTTCATAAAAGTGTACATTTTGTTTTTTAAAATATTGCAAGCTAATTTTGTGATACGTCAGACCTTCATGAACAAAAAGACATTAAATTTATTGAATAAATGATGGTGATCATGATTAACAGGGCACAAAGTTTTTATAGGGCTTCATAATAATTGTTTCATATTTATTGTATTTCTTACTCTTTAGTTTTTTTAGAATAATTATTTATAGTAGCGTGTAGATTGGGACTTGAAATATCTTTAAAATATTTAGTAAATTTAATATTGATTAAATATATACTTTAATTTTAAATTATCCATTATGTTCATGCTCTCTACGCTACGATCAAACCAATATTTTATTTCCATAGTATTCATCATTTTATTATTCAGTTCCTGTAATAAAGATAATCCTATTACGGAAGACCCTGATATACCGGAAATTTTAAACACAATTAGTTTAAACATTGACAATCAAGGTGGTAAAATTGAATTGGAGGGCTTTAGTATTTCTATTCCGGTTGGTGCTTTCGATGAGAATAATGAAATTACGCTGAATATTCTTGGCGATTATGAAAGTGGTTTTGAAAATAAGGTTAGTGAAATATATCAAATTGAAGGCTTACCTGAGAAAACAAATAAGGAAATAGCAATTCGTATGCCTCATTCAGGTAGCTTAAGTGAATCAAGTTTTCTTGCACTTGGACAGGAAGCGTGGAACAAAAGCATGGATAGCTTATCAATGGGATATGGCTTGGTCGAAGCCATAGATTCATCTGGATTTTTAATTGCTACTTTGCCTGAAATAGATGATGGTGCAAATTTTTCAGGAGAAGATATACATACCCGTATCGGTCAAAAATGGTCTTTAAATATTTTAGCTATAAGTGGGTATATTAATGTAGTGAGCGAAGAGGGACATTTTAAGGTGGTCACTCAGTCAGCTAATATTGATGCAGCTTTGGATCTGACCTCTTATTTTGAAACAGCCTATTCAAAATTTAAGGATCTTGGGTTTTCATATAGTAAAAGAACCAAATGGCCCGTAACAGTAACTGTTAAGAACCTACAAGGTGAGTTTGGGGCTCAGATGAATTCCTTTTTTGGTATAAACTATGGATATATTGAAATAGATAAAAGCATATTATCCAATAAGGATATCATGCAAGTTACAGCAGGACATGAATTCTTCCATATAGTTCAATCATTTTATGATCCAAGAGGCACTTTCAGTATGGCAAGAAGTCAATCCCCTAATTTATGGCTTGAAGAGGCTAGTTCCACCTGGTCAGAAGAACTATTCTCAAGTACTCCTAACTACATACCAACGAATTTTATTCAAAACTATAATCTTGTACCAAAAGGAGCTTTAAATGGGGATGGTGACAATGCTTCTTCCTATGGATATGGGATGTCAGCCTTTATAAAATACGTGGTTGACAGATATAATACTGATTTAATGGTTAAAATATTTGAAGAATTGCGTTCTGGTAAAACTCCAATCAGCGCTTTAAATAATACTTTAAGTTTAACTGTCTCCAGGCTATGGGACAATTTTATAGAAGATTTCTTCACTTTTAAAATCTACAAGGGAGATTATTTTAAACCAGCTTCTGTTTTCATTTCTTTAGCCTCTGAAGGACATAATAAATTTGACATTAAAACGGAAACTGATACTACTCAGATCTTCGATGAGAAATTAAACGATCTTTCCTGTGAAGTTTACAGTTTGAATTTCACCTATAAAGATTTTTCCCCTAATGGTTTAATTGAATTTGTTCAGGAATGCGATACCTATGACTATTTAATGTTTTTTAAGTATAAAAATACTACATCCTGCGAATTAATAGCAAGAGGTAAAGATACACTTGTTGTAAATGATTTTATTGATATTATAAATGATGGTTATAAAATTGGAGCTGTAGCCTGTCATGGAAAATTGGACGTACCTTATACCGCTAAGGTTGAGCTTGAAGCCGCTTTTAGAATAAAAGAAATATTTGATTTTGACTATATGCGAATTTCTATACATTTGGATGGAGAATTAGAACATGATATAGTGGATGATTTCTGGGGAGATACCCTTTATACGGACTATGGGGAAGTACTTTTCAGTACGATAAATGCAATTGAAAATTATCCTTTCACCAATACCGTGAATGGAAATACCATTACGAGTACGGCTAATTTTACTGATCAATATGGACAACAAATAAGCTATAACATTATCTCCAAGTTTAACAGAATTAATGGACCTACAAAATTAGAATATTTCGAATTTGAGAGCAATTTATTCCATTCTGAAAATGGTGCCACAACCACCCGTTATAAAAAAATAATATTGGAGGATCTACCCTTTAGAGAGGATTATTTCCCTGATTATTATGGTGTTTTGCAAGACGAATTTAGCCAAAATGTGGTTGAAGCAACATATACTCAAAATATTGTTTTTGCTGGCAGTAGTAATAGTAGAAATTTAACCTTATTCAGTTATAATAGTTCGGATAAGGGTATGAGTATTTGGTATGAAAAAAAGGATGAATAAGTTATGCGTAAAAGAAGTTTAGCGTGTGGAGGATTCAGCATTCGGGAATAATTCGCAGCTACTTTTGCAGTTTCCTTATAATCGCAAAAAGCATCTTTGATATTTCTTCCAAATCGTATAGAACACATTGAATTCTTCCTGTGATACCCAATTCAAGTCTTTCAGAAAGTCAAATATAGCGACACACTCAAAAGCAGAGCCTCTTGAAATAATGTAGAAATTCCTTTTATCGGGTTTAGTAAACCGGCAACGCCTTCTGCTATGTTTAACATGATGCTGAAAGCCGCTCGTTTGAGTTGATCATGAGTGTTTCTGTCTAACTTATTATTTTGCAGAAATGTATTGACCATTAAATTGAATTGTTTTGCCTTTTGATATACAGTCAATTTTTCGAAATCGAACATAAGGCGAAGACAGTATTGAGTATTGAGGATACAGCATACAGAAGGTTAAAATATAATTCATTGTAGTTTTCGAATCATGACAAACAGCATCTTGGATATTTCTTCCATATCCTGGTAGAATTGCTTGAATTCGTCTTCAGATATTTTATTCAAATCTCTTAAATAGTCAAATATGGCAGCGCATTCAAAAGCAGACCCTCTTGAAATGATATAGAAATTCCTTTTATTGGGTTTAGTAAACCGGCCAGCGCCTTCTGCTATGTTTAACATGATGCTGAAAGCCGCTCGTTTGAGTTGATCATGTGTGTTTCTGTCTAACTTATTATTTAGCAGAAATGTATTGACCATTAA
>Ga0102814_10000544_pt1 | contig 27339 bp, 24 predicted proteins | sample ColrivemetaGS741_FD_79112 | JGI IMG/M metagenome (GOLD analysis project Ga0102814, IMG submission 79112) | Estuarine microbial communities from the Columbia River estuary - Flood tide ETM metaG S.741 | ecosystem: Environmental > Aquatic > Marine > Intertidal zone > Estuary | place: USA...
ATCATTACTTTTTTCAAGTGCTTTTAGCAGACTTTCTTTCTGTGATTCTAAACTTTTTAAATCCGTAATATCCAAATGAATACCTATAGAGCCAACAATTTCTCCATTTATATTGTAGTTTGGGGCACCACTAATAAGCCAATGTCTAATCTGACCTGATTTGTTTTTTACTTGTAATTCATACGAATTAGAATGTCCCCTTTTTCGTTTAGTGTTTTCTTTTTTAATTACTTCTTTACCTTCATCTAAAGGTAATAGGTCTCCTGCAATATTTCCAATTAACTCTTTTTCTGTGTAACCAGACATTTCTAAAAAGCTCTGGTTAGCCATTAATACCTTGTCTTCGGTATCAACTTCAATCAACCCTAAATTCATATTGGTAATAATACCGCGATACTTTTGTCTTTGCGCTTCTAAACTTTTTCTATACGATCTGTTTAGGGTAATATCTTTAAACGTCCATAAAAAGCCTTTAGATTGGTCTCCTTGAACTATTGGGATGTAATTTCGTTCTAAAATTTTACCATTAATCATTTCCAGCTCGTCGCCAATTACCGCCTCTTTTTTTTCATCAATCGAATTCATTCTTTGTATAAAAGCTACCGGGTCTTTAAATAAAACGCTGTTTTGTTCAGAAGCTGATTTACAATCGATTCCTTTTAGTTCAACTGGCGATTTATTTATATTAAAAAGTTCAGTAAATTTCTTATTTATAAGTACAATTTTTCGGTTTTCGTCTTCCAGAACAACGCCGCTATCTAAGTTAAGAATAAGCGTAGATAACCTGTTTTCAGATTCAATAAGTTGTTCTTCGTCAGCTTTTATTTTGGTAATGTCTCTAACAATTCCTTGTGCAGCAACAGCAATGCCTTGATCATAAATAATACTAGCATTTATATGGACAATTTTTGATTCTTTAGTTTTAGTTATAATATTAACATGAAAATCTGTAATAGCCCCTTTTTTTAATAGCTTTTTGAATGATTTTTGAACACGTTCACTCTCATCTGGATGTACCATTTTAATGAGATTGAATTCTTCCTTATTATCACAAAACCCTAACAGAGAAACTGCAGCATCATTCATTTTAAGAATGTTACCCATCAGGTCAATTATAAGATAAGCATCAACAATATTCTCAAAAACACCTTGTAATTGAGAGTCTGTTCTTGTTAGTATTATTTCTAAATCTCTATTGGATATCTTTAATTTTTCATTGACATCGTATAACTCAGCAGCTTTATCTTCTAATATTCTTTCAGCTTGTTTTCTTGCAGCTTTTTCTCTTGCTAATGCTCTTTTTAATATGTCAATTTGGTCATGATCCATTAATTTTTATGAATTATAAACTTAACTTCAGTGCCATCTTCTTTTATTTTTTCCATTTTAATTGTTGCTGAAGCGTTAAAATGCTCAAAAGTTTTATTCATTAATCCAAGTCCGAAATAATGCATGGCTCTGCTTGATTTATAATTCATAATTAAAGAATTATCTGTTTTCTCTAAAACTTCAAAAGAGGGAAGTTCTGCATCTGGATAAATCTTTCTTACTTCTACATGGATGTGATTTTCAATAGAAGCTAGCATCTCGATGGGATCTTTATAGGATTCAATGAGCCCTGGATAGCTTTGTGCCAGAACAGAAAAAAAATGTTCAGCATACACTAATAACAAATCATCTATAGAAATGTTTGTATTTGCACTTAAATGCTGCAATAGCTGTAACATTTCTGAAAATTTATAAGTACCAATCGATGTATAAACGCCGTTTGATTCTAAGTCAGAATTTTCTATGATGTTATCAACCATTTCTAACCCAAACTTGTCTTCAACTAAATCTAAAAACTCTGTAAATACAATGCCTTTCATCTTATATTTTCTTTAATTCATTAATACTCCAATATGCTAATAATTTTTCGATTTTCGATACATATTCTTCATATTTTAAAGGTTTGAGAACATAACCTGCAATTCCAATTTCGTAGCATGCCAACAAATCTCTTTGATTACTTGATGTTGTTAGAATGATTGTAGGAACATATTTTAAGGTGTCATCGTTTTTAAGGATACCCAGAAACTCAATACCATTAATTTTAGGCATGTTTAAATCTAACAAAATAATATCCGGAATATTATCTTTTTCTTTTAAAAGTTTTAAAGCTTCTTCGCCATTGTTGGCTTCAATTATTTTATGAGGCAATTTGAGCGATGAAATGGCTCGGTTCAATTTCATGACCTCGATCATATCGTCTTCAATCAATAATATTTTTAGTGTTTTCATGTCAATTTATTCCACAAATTATTTAGTAAAAATAAACTTTAAGTTTAGCTGAAACATTTATTTCGGTTGATTGCGCTTTAAGTGTAGACGAATGGCAGATAAGTGTAGACGAATGGATTTGATAACGAAAATCGTTAGGCGACCTTCCTAATAATTAAATTTAGGGTGTTGTTTTGCGTTTCTGATTTAATTTGTTGTAAGGATTGCAGAAGATCAATAGGAAATTTATTTAGTTGTTTTGAAGTAAAAGTTATTTCTAAATAATTAATAAAACTAAAATGTGTTAAATTTTTATGCAATAAATACTCATATTTAGGATTTAACTTTTGCACAGGTTTTTTCTTTATTGTTTTAACCGAATGTAAATTATTGCCTTGTTGTTTATGGTATGAAAAAAGTGGTTTTAGTATTAAACACAGTTATTATCCTTTTAACTTTTGAGAATAATATTTTATTTATTTTGACGGTATTAAATGTGTTATTAATTCCTTGATTCAACAAATTTAAATGGTCTTTGAATGAATTATTTTTATTTTCTACAAGACGGGAGTCTTAAAAGGGTGAATAGTTAAAAAGTGTCTATAAGTATTTATATCAGTACAGAATTCTACTAGTAAAAAATCTATATTTTTATAATTAGCAGTAAAGACAAGCTAATAAGCGAAAAGTAGGGAAGTGTGAATTTTTTGATAGAGTCCAAATGTAAATAACCTGAATTATATGACTATGCTTAATGAATAGGCACAAGATTTGATACTTTTATTACATATTTTACCGAATATAATTTAGGGATAAGAAAAAGCGATTTAAAATCTTCTAAACCGTTTTATAGTACTGAAGGTCACATAAAAACCCTTTATTATTTACTGGCAAATAGATTGATGATTAATAAAAGTCATTTAATTTTTATAAAAATATAATAGCCGTTTGGTAAATGTTACAAAACGGCTATTGATAAATATAATCTATTTTTATTTATATTCCTAAAGCTTGTCCACCACCAATTTGGATAGTTTCAGCTGTAATAAAAGAAGCATCTTTACTAGCTAAGAAAGAAACAACACCAGCAACTTCTTCTGGCTGACCTAATCTACCTAATAAAACGCTGTTTGCCCAAGAAGCAAAAACTTCTGGTTTAGTCGCTTTAATTTGTGCGTGGAAAGGCGTATCAATAGTACCAGGAGATACTGCATTTACTCTAATTCCGTATTCAGCTAAATCTTTCGCTAAAGCTCTAGTGATAGATTGTACGCCACCTTTAGATACTGAATAGATTCCAGCTCCAGGTCCTGCACCATTCCATGCTGCATTAGAAGTATAGTTAATTATGCTAGGGTTATCACTTTTCTTAAGGAAAGGAATAGCTGCTCTAGATGCATAAAATACTGAATCTAAGTTTAAAGCCATAACAAATCTGTATTGTTCAGTTGTCATTTCTTCAAATCTAGCTCTAACACCAATACCACCAGTGTTGTTTACAAGAACATCAATTTTCCCGTATTTTTCACCAATTTTAGTAATGTTTTCAGTTACTGCTTCGTCTTTTGTCATATCAAATCCAAAACATTCAGCAGGGATATTCATTGCCGCAAGCTCTTTTACTCTATTTGCTCCTGCTTCATCTTCGATACCGTTTAATACTACAGTGTATCCGTCTTTACCCAATCTTTTTGCTACTTCGAAACCAATTCCACCCGTTGCTCCGGTAATTACGGCTACTTTTCCTTTTGAATTACTCATATTCTTAAATTTTGATTTATTATTTTTTAATTTACTCACTAATTTTAATTTATTCTACTGACTCTATATTTCTTGCGAAATAATAAATAGCTCCTATGCCCAGTGGTACAAAAATGGCGATGGCTATAAATATTGGAGTGTATGATACTTCTGCTATTATTGGAACTAAAAAGTTCATAATAATAACCGAGAATACACCAACCATACCACCTAAACCAGCCAAAGAACCTACTGATTTTCCACTAAACAAATCACTTGGTAAGGTTTGCACATTTCCAATGGCAAACTGAAATCCAAATAATACAACGAATACTATAGAAACAAAACGCTCTGGTGTATTGGCAAAAAGCACCGTTGCGATAAGACCAAGAACCATGATGATACCTCCAATTAAAATAGTGATTTTTCTACCTTTATTAATGGAGTTTGTTTTTGCTATTATTTGACCAGAAACATACCCTCCGGCAATACTACCTATGGCAGCACCAACGTAAGGCACCCAAGCAAACATACCGACTTCTTTTACGTTAAATCCGTAAACGTCAAATAAATATATTGGCATCCAGCCCACAAATAGCCACCAAATTGGTTCTAAGAAGAAACGGCCAACTACAATTGCCCAAGATTCTCTGTGAGAAAGGATTTCTTTTAAACTTAATCCTTTCGTGTCTTCAGTAGCGTTTTGGTCTGCTTTACTTTGTCCTTCTATAATATATTTTTGTTCTTCTTCTGTAATCCATGGGTGTTTTTTTGGACCTGCTTTGTTAATTAGTAACCATGGTATAATCCATAAGATACCAAAAGAACCTACAACCATAAAGGTAATTCTCCAACCGAACGCTACAAAAAGCATGGCTATAAATGGAGGGGCAATTACTGATCCAATAGATGCCCCGGCATTAAATAAACCTTGAGCAATGGCACGTTCTTTAATTGGAAACCATTCGGCATTACTTTTAACACCTCCTGGCCAGTTACCAGCTTCAGACAATCCTAATGTACTTCTGAAAAAAGCTATAGAAAATAAACCTCTTACTGTTGAGTGCATAAAAGAAGATATTCCCCAGACACCAATACTAATCACATAGCCAATTCTGGTTCCTACTTTGTCAAACAACTTTCCTGAGAATAGTTGTCCTAAAGCATAGGCTACCATGAATATATTTAATATTAAACTGTAGTCGTTTTTGGTTAATCCTAATGATTGGGAAATGGAACCATCAACATTTTCATTTCCCCACATGATTGCAAGGGCGCTTCGATCAATATAGTTAATAACTGTGGCTAGAAATATTAATCCTATAATGAACCAACGTAATCCTTTTACTTCAAAGTTTTTATTTTAAGTTAATGGAAGCTATTAAACAATTACTCTATTAAGTAATTCTGTCTTCCAATTTTCTTTATTAAGATTTGAAAATGAATATCTTCAAATCTTGATATTATATTTATTTTATGTTATAACAATATTGATATAATGTTTTAAAGTGTAATTTCATTTTTTCTTTTGCTAAGGCTGGATTTTGGACTTTTATGGCGTCATAAATAGCCGTATGTTCGTCAATTCCAGTCATAGCTAAATTATCATCACAAACATGGTATTTTGCAAAATTGGTAATAATTTCAGGTGTTATTGAAAGCATGAATGTATTCAAAGTACTGTTTTTACTAGCTTTTGCTATAGCTAAATGAAACAGTAAGTCTTCCTGTACCGCATTTTGATTGTTTAAAGCTTTTTTAGCGTAAGCATTAAGTGCCATTTTCATTTGTTTCAAATCTTCATCAGTTCTTCTTAATGCGGCAAATTTGACGGTTTTTAATTCTAATAAAATACGGGTTTCAACAAGTGCTTTAAAGTCTGGTTTTTCTAATTGTAAAATATCATCTATAATACCATTCATTGCAATACCTCCTACATTAGCTACAAAAGTTCCGCTTTGAGGAATTGATTTTAATAAGCCATAGAATTCTAATTTCTGAATAGCTTCTCTAACAACGCCGCGACTCACACCAAATTTTTCAGATAACATGCGTTCTGAAGGCAGTTTATCTTCTGGTTCCAAGTTTTTATAATTTATTAATTCTCGAATTTTATCAATCACTGAGTTTTGAGTCTCAAGATTGTCGTTTTTTGATAAGACTTCTAATTTCATAAATTATTTTTTATATTGGTTAACCAAAATATTGAGTGTAAAATAAACATAAAACTAAAACAAAGTGTTTAATTTTTTTTATAGTCTTTAAATTTCTAATGTTTCACTTCTAATTCGTAATATTTCACTTTTGCGAATGAACCTTCGTCTCTGGATTGAAAATAATTACCAGCTTTAAAATAGTTTTCGAAAACACCCCATTTTCTAATGTTAATATCTTCATACACTTTATACTCATAGCCGTTTAATATAACCACCATTTTTCCATCAGAAACTTTAACTTCTAGCATAAATTTTCTAAACCCTACTTCTTGTTCAAACTTAAAACCATTGTCATCGTCCCAAGCGTCTTCATGCAAAAGTTGTTCTCCAGTTGCACTTGAATTTTTTAGCACTTTTGTTTTAACACGTATTTTACCGTTTTCCCAATAAATTTTTAAAATGGGAGGAGCATTATTGTCTTTTTGACCTATTAAATCACGTTGTTCATTCGTTAATCGACCATGAATTTGCATGATGATTACTTTATGATATTTGCCATCAGCATCTTTTGAAACTTCTTCCATGGCCAACTTCCCTTTCATAGTTCCACCTTGTGCGAAGGTCCAGTTTGTATTATTGTCACCAGGCACCATTTGCTCCCTTAATTCAGACCTTGTGTACTTTGTGTTTGCTGTTGTTGCATCACTCGGAAAAGAATAAAACACCAATACGCAGGTTAGGGTGTTTAGATTTGTTCTGGCTCCATGAAAACTGGTTTACCAAATTGGTTTACCAAAAATACACAATTTTTTATAGTATGCAACTAAATTTAATAAATTTTTTGTTAAATGTTGAGTATTGAGCTAATTAACTTTTATAAATAAGTATTTTAAGGGCGAATTTTAACATAAAGAACTAATTTTTAAACGGTATTATTTTAATTCTTTAATAATTTCTAAGGCTATGCTATTAAGTATTTCTCAATTTTGAAATTTTGAAGTTATAAAAGTTAAAATTCATTAAATCTTACTTTAAACTGATTATAATTTTGTTACTTTTGCACCTTAAATATTAAACTAAAAAAAGAAAATGAAAATAATTAAATTATTAGGAGTTGTATTAACAGGTTCAATTTTATCATCTTGTGGTGGACAAGGAGTTACAAAAAAAGCATTAAAAACTGAGCTTGATTCTGTAAGCTATGCTATAGGTATGGATGTAGCTAGAAATGTTAAAACAAATGTTTCTGAAATTGATAGCGAACTTTTTATGCAAGGTTATAGGAATTACTTAGATTCTACGAACATCCTTATTAAGGAAGAAGATTGTCAGCAAGTTTTAAGTGCTTATTTTCAAAAGAAACAAGCTGAAAAAATGAAAGAGCAACAAGCTGAAGGTGAAAAAAACAAAGTTGCTAATGAGAAATTTTTAGAAGATAACAAATCTAAAGACGGCGTTAAAGTAACGGAAAGCGGATTGCAATACAGCGTTATTAAAGAAGGAACTGGTGAAAAACCAACTGCGGAATCTAAGGTAAAAGTACATTACCACGGAACATTAATTGATGGAACTGTATTTGATAGTTCGGTTGAAAGAGGTGAGCCAGCAGAATTTGGTGTTAACCAAGTTATAAGAGGTTGGACAGAAGGATTACAATTAATGTCTGTAGGATCTAAATACAAATTTTTTATCCCACAAGATTTAGCTTATGGTGCAAGACAAACTGGCGAGAAAATTAAGCCTTATTCAACACTTGTTTTTGAAGTTGAATTATTAGAAGTGGCAAAATAATATAATTAGTACATATTAATTATTAAAAAAAAACAGAAAGCTAGCTTTCTGTTTTTTTTGTTTATATACCTAACATAGTAGAATAAACAAATCAAGGTTGTAAATTTGCAGCAAAATTAAATAAGAATTATTATGAACCACAAAGCAGGATTTGTAAATATAATAGGAAACCCTAATGTGGGTAAATCAACCCTTATGAATGCCTTTGTGGGCGAAAAGTTATCCATTATTACATCGAAAGCACAAACCACGCGTCATCGTATTTTAGGCATTGTGAATGGCGATGATTTTCAGGTAGTTTTGTCGGATACTCCAGGTATTATAAAACCAGCTTACGAGTTACAGGAAAGCATGATGGGTTTTGTGAAGTCTGCTTTTGAAGATGCCGATGTGTTACTTTATATGGTTGAAATTGGTGAACAGGAATTAAAGGATGAGGCCTTTTTTAATAAAATTACCAGTTCGAAAATTCCAGTACTTTTACTTTTAAATAAGATAGATAAATCTAACCAGGAGCAATTAGAATCGCAAGTTCAGATATGGGCTGAAAAAGTACCGAATGCCGAAATCTTTCCTATTTCAGCATTACAAGGATTTAATGTAAAAGAAGTATTTAACAGAATTATTGATTTGCTTCCGGAATCGCCGGCATTTTATCCGAAAGACCAGTTAACCGATAAACCCGAACGCTTCTTTATAAATGAAACCATCCGCGAAAAAATCCTGATTCATTATAAAAAAGAAATTCCATATGCTGTTGAAATAGAAACCGAGGAGTTTTTTGAGGAAGATAATATTATTAGAATTCGTTCTGTTATAATGGTGGAACGCGAAACCCAGAAAGGGATTATTATTGGACATAAAGGAAGTGCCTTAAAGCGCGTAGGTGTAGAGGCCAGAAAAGATTTAGAAGCTTTTTTTGGTAAACAAATACATCTGGAAACCTATGTGAAGGTGAATAAAAACTGGAGAAGTAATCAAAAGCAGTTGAAACGTTTTGGATATAATAGCTAATTGAAATATTAGCTTTCTATTAGTGCAGCTTTGCTTATTAATTTTAATTCATACCCTAAATTAGGTGTTCTTTATTTAAAATAGAATTCATATAATTATGAAGTTCATGCATTTCATCTTTACTGGACATCTTTCCAATACTACCAGCAAAATACAACACAAACCAAACAATAACCATAAAAAGCATACAGCTTAATTGGATAGCGTAACTGGTTTTTAATGCCCAATTAGAATAGGCCCAAACACCAAACGCAATAAATAAACCGGCGACCAAAAAATGCAGAAACATAAAAAATGTCCAAACTGTTGGGTTAGGGCCGAATAAACCATGCAGCAAGCTGGAATTTTTATCAATGGCATTTATTTCTAAATGTAACTGTGGCGACCAAAAATGCTGTTTATGTTTCGGGAATTTTATAAAAACATGGTCGTCAATTCGACTCACAATAAAGTCAGATTGATTTGATTTACTATCCTGAAACGCTTTTAAAACGGTTTCATTATTTTTAGATATTTCAATCTGAAATCGAGGACGTAAAACAATGTCGTTTGTGGTTGGCATTTGGTTGAATTTTTATGGTTAGTAAATTACTAATTTTTCTTCGAAATAGACAACAATTTAATAGTTGCCAAAAAAGAAGTGTACGTAGTGTATATTTCCTATTTTTGCAAAAAATTTAGCAAATCTTGCTAAATAAACAAATCAGCCTGAGGCTGTTGCATACAATTTAAAGATTATGAGTAATATAGTTGCTATAGTAGGACGTCCAAATGTAGGGAAATCAACGTTTTTCAATCGTTTAATTCAACGAAGAGAAGCCATTGTTGATGCGGTAAGTGGAGTTACCAGAGACCGCCATTATGGTAAATGTGATTGGAACGGAAAAGAGTTTTCGCTTATAGATACAGGAGGATATGTTCTGGGGAGCGATGACGTTTTTGAAGCTGAAATCGATAAACAAGTAGAGTTAGCTATCGATGAAGCCGATGTGATTATTTTTATGGTGGATGTAGAAAGTGGTGTAACAGGAATGGATGAAGATGTTGCCATATTACTACGAAAAGTGAATAAACCTGTGTTTTTAGTAGTGAACAAGGTTGATAATGCAAAACGTGCCGAAGATGCTGTAGAGTTTTATTCGCTAGGCTTAGGTGAATATTATACGGTAGCCAGTATTAACGGAAGTGGTACGGGCGATTTATTGGATGCGTTGGTTAAAGTGCTTCCAGAAAAGGAAACCGTTGTAAATGAAGAATTACCTCGTTTTGCTGTAGTTGGTCGTCCAAATGCTGGAAAATCATCGTTTATTAACGCTTTAATAGGTGAAGACAGATATATTGTAACAGACGTTGCAGGAACTACCAGAGATTCTATCGATACTAAATACAATCAGTTTGGTTTTGAATTTAATATAGTTGATACAGCCGGAATTAGAAGAAAATCTAAGGTAAAGGAAGATTTAGAGTTTTACTCCGTGATGCGTAGTGTAAGAGCTATTGAACATTGCGATGTATGTATATTGGTTTTAGATGCTACCCGTGGGTTTGACGGACAAGACCAAAATATTTTTTGGTTGGCAGAACGCAATAGAAAAGGAATCGTAATTTTAGTGAATAAATGGGATTTGGTGGAGAAAGACCATAAAACAACCCTTGAGTTTGAAAAGGCTATTCGAAAAGAAATGGAACCTTTTACCGATGTGCCTATTATCTTTATATCTACTATCACGAAACAACGAATTTATAAAGCTATAGAAACAGCCGTTGAGGTATACAATAATCGCACTAAGAAGATTAAAACGAGTAAACTTAATGAGGTCATGCTACCTATTATAGAAAGCTACCCGCCACCTGCAAACAAGGCGAAATATGTAAAAATTAAATACATCATGCAGTTGCCAACACCGCAACCGCAATTTGCATTTTTCTGTAACTTACCTCAGTATGTTAAAGAACCTTACAAGCGTTTTTTAGAAAATAAACTACGAGAACATTTTGATTTTAAGGGCGTACCGGTTAGTGTTTATATGCGAAAAAAATAACATTTAGAAGTTAAATTTTAGCATATTTTTAAGAATAATCATACAATAGCGAGTTATATTCGTTTATAATGAAAAGTTCATCAATCAACTAATCAATGAAATACGTTTTTCTTTGCATTTTATTTTTAATTACAGCATTTTCTTTTTCACAAACTAAATCATTTGAAGTTTCAGGAATTATTTATTCCGAAGACGACGGAACAGCTTTAGAGTCTGCTACGGTTTACTTACAGCGCGTAAAAGACAGCTCGTTAATAACCTATACTATTTCCGATAAATTTGGTATGTTTACGCTTGAGGGCAAAACAGCCGAGAAAGAGGCTAATCTGTATATATCTTATATTGGGTATCAAACCCATTTCCAAGCGATTAAGCTAGACAAGGATGTGCTAAATTTGGGTAAAATAAACCTCAAATCTAGTAACGCTTTAGATGAGATTGTTATAAAATCACAAGCACCAATTACCATAAAAAAGGACACCTTAGAGTTTAACGTCAGTTCTTTTAAAACAAAGAAAGATGCGAATGTAGAAGATTTGCTAAAAGAACTTCCTGGGGTTGAAATTGACGAAGAAGGAAAGATTAAAGTAAACGGAAAAGAAGTAAACAAAATACTGGTAAACGGCAAGCCATTTTTTGGTAACGACCCTACCATTACTACCCGAAATTTAACTAAAGATATTGTAGAGAAAATCCAGATTTTAGACACCAAATCAAAAGACCAGGCTTTTACTGGGGAGACAAGTGATGGTGAGAATAAAACAGTGAATCTGGTAATTAAGGAAGAAAACAATAAAGGTGTTTTTGGTAGAGTAGCGGCTGGAACTGGAACAGATAGCCATTACGAGTTTGCAGGTATGTTTAATCGTTTTGATAATGATCAACGGATAAGTGTACTGGCTGGAGGGAACGATATTAATTCGCCAGGGTTTAGTTTTGGAGAAATCCGAAAAATGTTTGGTGGCGGTAACAGTGTGCGGTTTAATGGGAATGGTTCTTTTTCAATAGATGGTCGTTCTTTTGGAGGTGGGCAAGGCATTACTGAATCTCAAAATTTTGGAGCGAATTATGCCGATGAAATTGGAAAAGACAGAGATGTGTCAGGTAATTATTTTTATTCTGGAAGTACTTCTGAAAATAAAACAACCAGAAATAGAGAAAACATATTGGCAGACTCTAGATACTTTACAAGTTCAAGTTCAAGCTCGTTTAGTGATGATGATAATCATAGCGCCAATTTAGAGTTTGATATTGAAGTAGATTCTACACTTTTAATTAATATAGAGCCATCGTTTAGTTACTCAAAGAATAAAACTATTTATTCAGAGGATGAAGATTCTAGGGATGAATTAAATGCGCTAACGAATCAATCTACAACAAATTCTGAGGTTGAAACTTTTGGTAAAAACTTCAGCAATGATATTGATATAACAAAACGATTTGGTTCAAAAGGTGCCTTTTTAAAGTTTAGCATTGAAAATGAAATAAATGCCAATGAAAGTACCGATTTTTTAAATTCTGAAACCAATATTTATGGTGATAATCCTGAATTAATTGATAGAGATCAATTTACAGATGGTGAAAAGAAAGTCAATAATTTTAGATCTTATATAAGCTACAGATTGCCTTTAAAAGCAAATGAATTCTTTTTAGAGTTTAGATACAATTATTCCAGAAACAAACAAGAAGATAGAAAAAGCACCTATGATAAAGACGAGAACACCAGTTTCTATTCAAACTTCAATACCGATTTAAGTACCGATTTCAAATATATAAATGAAGCTTTTACGCCATCTATAAGATTAGAGTACCAAAATAAAACATGGTCGGCAAGATTTGATACCAGATATATTTTTAGAACTTTAGAAAATATAGATATGCTTAGGCCGCTTTTAAGCTTAGAACGTAATTTCGAAGCGGTTGAATTGAGATCCAGATTCCGCTATAAGTTTAGCGATAAATCCTCCTTAAGTATGGGTTATAATTTAAATAACGATGCACCAAGGTTGTCACAATTACAACCATTTCAAAACGTGTCAAATCCATTAAATACCATTACTGGAAACCCTAATTTAGAGCCAGAAAACAACCATAATGTTTATTTGAATTATAATGCATTCGATTTTCAAAAAGGGTCTGGTTTTTACGGTTATTTAAGTGCTGATTTTGAAAACAATAAGGTCGTTTCAAAAACTACAATAGATGAAAACTTGGTTAGAGAAACCACTTATGCAAATGTAAACGGAAGTTATAATGTGAATGGGTATATTTCTATTAATAAAAAAATAAAATTAGATAGTTTACTAACCGCGAATATGTATTTAGGGCTAGGTCCTAGTATTAGAAGAACTGTCAATTTTAATAATGGTATTCAATATACAAGTACCAATACCTCTTTGTCCCCTAATATTGGTTTTAGGTTTATTTGGAAAGGAGTTATGGAATTTAATCCTAGATACAGGATGTCTTTTACTAAAAGCACTTTTGATATTGATAATTTCAAGAATCAGGAATTTATAAACCATTCATTAAATTTAAATACGGCTACTTTCTTACCCAAAGGGTTTGAATGGCGTAACGACATTCAGTTTAATTACAACCCAAATATCGCAGAAGGATTTCAAAAAAGTGCTTGGTTTTGGAATTCAACATTAGCTTATTCTGTACTTAAGGATAAAGGTACAGTTACCATAAAAGCCTACGATTTGCTAAACCAAAATACCAATGCAAGTCGCGTAGCCACAGAAAATTATATTCAGGATTCTCAAAGTAGCGTATTGCAACAATATTTTATGTTAAGTTTTAGTTGGAAATTTAATAGTTTGGGAAAAGCAGGTGAAACAGGAAATGGCAGACATTTTGGGCATTGATTTTGTTAGTTTGCGTGAATTTATAAATCTTAAAAAGCATCAATGGATTTTTTAAAGTACTGAAAAAACTGCGACTGAAAATCGCGACTGAATACTGAATTTTACCAACCTCCAGAAGCGCCACCGCCACCTCCAGATCCGCCACCGAAGCCACCGCCAAAACCGCCACCAGAACTTCCTCCGCCGAAGCCACCGCCACCTTTGTAGTTTCCTCGTCCCATATTACTTAAAATAATGGCTTCAAAGATATCCATGGCATCTGATCGGTGCCCACGGTTTCCACCACCACCACGTTTGTTTTTTGAGATGGAAATAAGGATGACTATAAATATAAAGATGATGATGAAAATAATTTCAGTAGGAAATTCGTTTTTGCTTGATGTTTTACGCGTGCCTTGATACTCACCATTTAAAACTTCAAAAATAGCATCAACCCCTTTGTTTAATCCACCTGGATAGTCATCTTGTTTAAAATAAGGAATAATCTCATTTTCAATAATACGTTTAGACATGGCGTCGGTTAGCAAGTGCTCCACACCATATCCTGTATTTATACCTATTTTTCTATCGTCTTTTGCTAAAATTATTAAAACCCCATTATCTACTTTAGCCTGTCCAATACCCCATGCTTTAATCCATTGGGCACCTAAATAGTTTATATTTTCTCCATTAGTGGATGCTATTACAGCTACTACAATTTGCGTGGATGTGGTGTCTGAATATTTAATTAATTTTTGCTCTAAATTGCTTTTTTCTGTGGGTGATAACAGATTAACATAATCGTAAACACTCGTTTGGAAATCTGGTTTTTCAGGTATATCGAATTGTGCAAAAGAAAAATTTGAATAAAATAGAATATATAGGAAAGCAATTAAAAAACGACTGCATTTGATTTTTCCGAACAAATGAAAACTGAAAACTGAATATTGCATATTTGTTTTAGCCTTTAGAAATTTCATTAGTGAGCTCGTTGGTATCTGATGCATTATATGGGAAAAACTTTTTAAGTTGTTCACCAGATTTTATAATGCCGTCAACCAACCCTTGTTTAAAATTCCCTGTTTTAAAATGGGATTGCATAATATCTTTAGTGCTATCCCAAAAGTTTTTCGAAACCACATCGTTAATGCCCTTGTCGCCATATATTACAAAGGTTTTTTCTTCAACAGCCACATAAATTAACACAGCATTTTGTAGTTTGGTGTTGTCCATTTTTAACATATAAAAAACCTCTAAAGAACGATTGGTAGCATCGCCCTTAGAGGTTTTTTCTATATGTACTCGTATTTCGCCAGAGGTGTTTAATTCGGCTATTCTAATAGCTTCAATAACCTCTTGTTCTTCACTGGTCGTTAAAAACGCTTCAACTTTATCTAACATAGCTTTACATCTTGTCTATAATCTTTTCAATAAAGAAAAGTATTTTTTAAGCAATGCAGACCTATTTAAAATCGAAATCTACATCGGGAGCTTTTTCGCTTCCCGCATCTGCTTTATATCGTGCCATTTCTTTAAAACCAAACCAACCGGCTAGTATTTTAGCAGGGAATTTTGTGGTAAAAATATCGTATTTGTTTACTTCTTCGTTAAAACGGTCTCTGGTAACATTAATTCTGTTTTCGGTACCTTCCAGTTGAGATTGTAATTCTAAAAAGTTTTGATTCGCTTTTAAATCAGGATATCTTTCAACAACCAATAATAATTTTGATAAGGCTCCGCTTAATCCGCTTTGAGCTTGTTGAAACTGTGCCATGTTTTCTGGTGTTAGGTTACCAGCATCAATAGTTGTTGAAGTGGCTTTTGCTCTGGCTTCTATCACTTCTTTTAAGGTCGATTTTTCAAAATCCGCTGCGCCTTGTACCGTTTTTACCAAATTACCAATAAGGTCATTTCGTCGTTGGTATGAACTTTCAACATTAGACCAAGCGGTTTTGGCATTCGCTTCAAGTTCTACAGCAGTATTATTAATTCCTACTGCCCAAGAATAAAGTCCATAGACTACTAAAGCAATTATAATAACAGGAATAAGCCATTTTTTCATGATAAGATTAGTTTTAAAGGTGTTGTTTAATTTTTATAAGTTGATTTTTTACGTCTTCTAATTTACTGATAATTTCAAAATTTGTAAGCGTTTCCTGCTTTTCTTCTTTTAAATGAATTTTAGCACCATCCAGTGTAAAACCTCGTTCTTTTACTAAATGGTATATAAACTTTAGGTTTTTTATATCTTCCGGAGTAAATTTCCTATTTCCTTTGGCGTTTTTCTTAGGTTTTAGAACGTCAAATTCTTTTTCCCAAAATCTTATTAATGAGGCGTTTACGCCAAAAGCTTTGGCTACTTCGCCAATGCTGTAATATCGTTTTTCGGGTAATTCTATATGCATTAATCTAATGATTGATTTTCTAAAGAAGCGTGCTCTAACATTTTATTAAACTCTTCGGCAGTTAAACTTCCGTAATAAAAGTTTATAGGGTTGATGCGGTCTCCGTCTTTAAATATTTCGTAATGTAAGTGTGGTGCTTCAGAACGTCCTGTGCTGCCAACAAATCCTATTAAATCGCCACGTTTAACCTTTTGGTTTTTTCGAATATTATATTTGTATAAATGCGCATACAAACTTTCATATCCGTATCCATGATCTATTCTTATATGATTTCCATAACCAGTTGCTGTGTTGTCTGCTCTAACCACTACACCATCGCCAGACGCATAAATGGGTGTGCCTCTTGGTGCTGAAAAATCCATGCCATAATGCATTTTTCTTGCCTTTGTAAATGGGTCAGATCGCATTCCATACCCTGAAGCCATTCTTTTTAAGTCTTGATTACGAACGGGTTGTATGGCAGGTATGGCTGCTAAAAGTTTTTCTTTATCTGCGGCTAATATTGCAATTTCATCAAGTGATTTACTTTGTACAACAATTTGTTTTTGAAGAATATCTAGACGTTTATTACTTTCTATAATTAATTTAGAGTTATCAAAACCTTCTAAACTCTTATATCGGTTTATACCTCCAAACCCTGCTTTTCGTTGTTCATCTGGTATCGGGTTTGCTTCGAAATAAACGCGATAGATATTATTATCCCTTTCGGCTACGTTAGCTAATACATTTTCCGCTTCCCTCATTTTTTTATTTAATAATTCAAACTGTAATTGGGAATTTTGTAGCTCACGTTTTAAGACGCGTTCTTTAGGCGACTCTACAAACTGACTCGCTAAAAAAACAAATAGAAAACCAAAAAGGGCAGATCCCAAAAGAAACACAAATGCGTACTTTAAAGTTGTCCTTTTTTTACGCTTTATTTTCTTATATGATAACGATTCGGCATCGTAATAATATTTTACCTTACTCATTTCTTAATTTATACTATTTTTGCACTTTAAATAAATGCAATGCACATTAGATTTTAATAGCAAACGACCAAACCTACAAAATATTATCATTCGTTTTCTTGATAATCAAATAAAAGTAGTATTTCGTTTTTTGTAAACAGTAAATATAAAAATTGTTTTGCAATTAATATAATTAAACAACGTAGTAACCATTTTATATAAATGAAACGAGCATGTATAAAAGTTTATTGATGGACCAATTCATTAATAGCGAAATGCATGTTACCATTAAAAAACAATAAATATTACGCATGAAATCACAAGATATTCGATCTAAATTTTTAAGTTTTTTTGAAGATAAAAAGCACACTATCGTGCCATCGGCACCTATGGTTCTTAAGGACGATCCAACCTTAATGTTTGTTAACTCAGGCATGGCGCCTTTTAAAGAATATTTTTTAGGTAATGCAGTTCCAAAAAACAACCGAATTGCCGATACACAAAAGTGTTTGCGTGTTTCTGGTAAACATAATGATTTAGAAGAAGTTGGTTATGACACCTACCATCATACCTTGTTTGAAATGTTAGGTAACTGGAGTTTTGGTGATTATTTTAAAAAGGAAGCCATTTCTTGGGCATGGGAACTGTTAACTAAAGTTTACGGAATTGATAAAGATATTTTATACGTAACGGTTTTTGAAGGTAGCGATGAAGATAAGCTTCCAATGGATACAGAGGCTTACGATTTATGGAAACAATTTATTAGCGAAGACCGCATTTTAAAAGGTAATAAGAAAGATAATTTCTGGGAAATGGGAGATCAAGGTCCATGTGGACCATGTAGCGAAATTCATGTTGATATTCGTTCGGCAGAAGAAAAGGCAAAAGTTTCTGGTAAAGAATTGGTTAATAAAGACCACCCTCATGTTGTTGAAATCTGGAATTTGGTTTTTATGCAATACAATCGCAAAGCCAATGGTAGTTTAGAAAGCCTTCCAGATAAACATATTGATACAGGAATGGGTTTTGAACGTTTATGTATGGTGTTACAAGGTGTTCAGTCTAATTATGATACCGATGTATTTACACCAATAATAAGAGAAATTGAAACCATAACCCATAAAAAATACGGCAAAGACAATGAAGTAGATGTTGCAATACGAGTGATTTCAGATCATGTGCGCGCGGTAGCTTTTTCTATAGCCGATGGGCAATTACCAAGCAACACGGGGGCGGGTTACGTTATACGTAGAATTTTACGTCGTGCTGTACGTTACGGATTTACCTTTTTAGATAAAAAAGAACCATTTATATACAGATTAGTTGATGTATTAAGCGAAAAAATGGGGGCTGCTTTCCCAGAATTAAAATCGCAAAAACAACTCGTTGAAAATGTAATTAAAGAAGAAGAACAATCGTTTTTAAGAACATTAGACCAAGGTTTAGTATTGTTAAATCGTATCGTTGAAGAAACTAAAGGCACGACCGTTTCAGGCGAAAAAGCTTTTGAATTATATGATACTTACGGTTTTCCGATTGATTTAACAGCGCTTATATTAAGTGAAAAGAGTTTGAATTTAGATGAAAAAGGGTTTAAAGAAGAACTTCAAAAGCAAAAAAATCGTTCGCGTGCTGCGAGTGAAATGTCTACCGAAGATTGGACCATTTTAGTAGAAGATAAAGAAGAAGAATTTGTAGGATACGATTATCTTGAAGCTAACGTGAGATTAACGCGATACAGAAAAGTGGTGTCTAAAAAAGATGGCGAAATGTATCAAATGGTATTTAATTTAACCCCGTTTTATCCTGAAGGAGGCGGTCAAGTAGGTGATAAGGGTTATTTAGAAGACACGCACGGTGATGTGGTTTACATATTAGACACTAAAAAGGAAAATAATGTAATTATTCATTTTTCGAAAAATCTACCTAAGCATATTAACGAATCGTTTAAAGCTGTTGTAGATGCAAAACAACGTCACAGAACAGAATGTAATCATACAGCAACCCATTTATTACACCAGGCATTGCGAGAGATTTTAGGAACACATGTTGAGCAAAAGGGTAGTGCTGTTCATTCTAAAAATTTAAGATTCGACTTTTCTCATTTCTCTAAATTGACAAATGAAGAATTACAAGATGTTGAAAATTTTGTAAACTCTAGAATATCAGGAAAATTACCTCTAGTTGAAAAACGAAATATTCCTAAAGAAGAAGCCATCGCAGATGGTGCGATGAGTTTGTTTGGTGAAAAATATGGCGATACAGTAAGAGCCATACGTTTTGGAAAATCGATAGAACTTTGTGGTGGAACACATGTAAAAAACACATCGGATATCTGGCATTTTAAAATAATATCAGAAGGTGCTGTTGCGGCTGGAATTCGTCGTATAGAAGCTATTACAAATGATGCTGTTAAAGGTTTTTATTCTGAAAACAACAGACTTTATGCCGAAATGAAAGAGTTACTCAATAATGCGCAAGAACCGGTTAAAGCACTTCAGAATTTGCAAGAGGAAAACACAAGTTTGAAAAAGCAAATAGAGGTCTTGTTGAAAGATAAAGCTAAGAATATTATTGGGGACCTTAAAAATGAATTGAAAGAAATTAATGGTATTCAGTTTTTAGCTAAGAAACTTGATTTGGACGCATCTGGTATTAAAGATGTGTGTTTTGAATTAGGTGCACATGATGAAAATTTATTCTTGTTATTCGCTGCTGAAAATGAAGGAAAGGCGATATTAACCTGTTATATTTCAAAAGAATTGGTAGCAAGCAAAGGATTAAACGCAGGTCAAGTGGTACGAGAACTTGGAAAACACATCCAAGGAGGCGGAGGCGGTCAGCCATTTTTTGCAACGGCAGGTGGTAAAAACCCAGCAGGTATCGATCAAGCGTTGAGTGAAATAAAAAATTATATCAAATAATTTTGTTGTTCCTGCAAAAGCAGAAATCCATTATGAAGTTACAAACTCATATACCATTAGCAAAACAGTCTAGCAATCTAATAGACTACAATTCTAGCATTCTACTGTTAGGATCTTGTTTTGTTGAGAATATGGGCGATAAGTTGTCGTATTTCAAGTTTCAAAATCTTCAAAATCCGTTTGGAATTTTATTTCAACCTAAAGCTATTGAATCGTTAATTTCAAATGCCATCAATCAAAAAAAATATTCGGAAGCAGATATCTTTTTTTATAATGAACAATGGCATTGTTATGAGGCGCATTCAAAACTGAGTAATCCTTCAAAAGAAGTGTTATTAAGTAATTTGAATCATGCTATCAAATTAACCAATAAACAAATCAAAGAATCAACGCATATCATAATCACTTTAGGAACCGCCTGGGTGTATCGTTTTGTGGAATCTGATAGTCTGGTCGCGAATTGCCACAAAGTGCCTCAAAAGCAATTTGTAAAAGAATTATTATCTGTGGATGCGATTACACAATCTTTAGTAACCATAGTAAATTCTATTTGCAGTATAAACAAAAATGCGGACGTAATTTTTACAGTATCTCCTGTGCGTCATATTAAAGATGGTTTTATTGAAAACACGCAGAGTAAATCACATCTGTTTACCGTGATACATCAACTGATTAATGATCAATTATTAATTGGGAATGGTCAATTAACCTACTTTCCTTCTTACGAAATTATGATGGATGAGCTTCGCGATTATCGTTTTTATGCTGAAGATATGGCACATCCTAATCAATTGGCTATAAACTATATCTGGGAAAAGTTTCAGCAGGTATGGATTACAGATGAAACTTCAAAAACAATGGATACAATCGACAGTATTCAAAAAGGATTGCGACATAAACCTTTTAATCCAAATTCTCGGGCACATAAAATTTTTCTTAACGAGTTAGATTTAAAAATCAAAAAAATCAAAAAAGATTTCTCCCGTATAGACTTCTAGCACTAAGTCTTTTTAGTTTTTATATAGTCTTGTGGTGAAAAGGAGGTCACTTTTTTAAAAGCACTAAAAAACGGATTGTATGAAGAAAATCCTGTTTTATGTGCCAAAGACTCCAAGGTATTGGTTTTTAAATAACCAGCTTCCATTAAATGAATACTGTCTTCAATTCTACTGTACATACGATATTCTGAAAAAGATATTTTCGAATGGTATTTAAATAAATACACAATATGGCTTGTTGGCACTCCTAATTTTTCGGCTATTAAAGTCGGTGAAGCTTTCGGGTCGCTGAAAATACGCTGTTCATTACTTAATTTGTCAACTTCTTGAATATAACTACGAATGTTAGACATGATTTTTTCTTGTAATTTCAGGTCTTGATCGTTGTTTTTATGATGACTGATTTCTAAAATCCAATTATTATTAGCTGATTTTTTTAATTGTTCGCTAACGGCTTCATTTAAATTGAACTTTAAAATTCTCTTGTTAAGAATTGGGAGTCCGTATAATATTTCTGGTGTAAATAATATTTTGAAATAAATAAACAACCAAAATAATAGCAAAATAATAGCCAGCGATTTTCCGGAAAGATTCGCTCCGCTATTTATTTCGGTATAAATGGAGGCAGTTAGGGTAAAAGCAGCTAAAATATTTAATGTGAACAAATAAATAGTCCAATTTTTAACTAATATAAAATGCTTGTTATTTATTTCAAGGTCCTTTTTAAACCATATATATTTACTTAATGTCTTATAAATTAAAAACAAATAAAACAGAATAAAGATTCCAATTAGAACCAAATTGGTTAATTGTCCAAAGTGAAAAATAACACTTCCAACAACCATGTTATTTGTGTTAATTATATAAAGGAATGCAATAAAAGCGAGATGTTTTAAATCTTTTAAGTTGTATGTTTTATTCTGGAGTGAGAGATATTTATAGTATAAATAAAAACAAGGAATTATAATTAAATAGAAAACTGAAGGCGGTCCTTGGTCTGGCGATAAAACAGATTGTAAACCTAATTCATAACTGCCATGAACTAAAAACCTAATCGATATAATAACTATAATTAGTAATAAAAAGACATTATAAAAAGGATTCGATTTATAAGAAGAAATCATAAGCGCTATGGTAACCATACCAATAATACCCGTAAACAAAAACAAAAACGATTCTAACAATTAATACGAGGTATTTATTAAATAAATGTAACAACTTGATAAAGTATTTATCATTTCTTAAAAACAAATTTATATAGTTTCCTAAGATATTGTTTTAATATAATTTTTTTGTACCTTTTGTCTTAGAATTTGATTATTGAGGGTAATAATTTTTAATTGAAGAAATTCTGAATATTGTTAAATGGGTTGCCTTGTTTTAAGGCAACCTTTTTTTATGCTTATAAATTGAAACGAATTATGCTTGTATATCAATATTATAAACAACGATAAAGATTTACTGAATTGCATAAATCCTTATTGATTCCTTTAAAAAACAACCTACTTCCATTTGTTAGGTGCTAAGCATGAATTTTTATTAATATGTTTACTTAATTGTTTTATTTAAATATAGACAACTTTATTCTCAAATAGATGTAGTTATATTAAATGTATTAGAATTTTAAATTATTGAGGGTTAAATTTTTTAAGGAAGTAATTCTAATATAAGTTTGAAAAGGTTGTCCTAAATTAAATGGTTGTTTTAATAAGACAACCTTTTTCATTTTTTAAATTTCCTAAACTATAAAACTGCCTAAAAAATCACAAGCATTTACGGAGTATTTAATAAGCGTTATTTATTAACAATTGGTAAGGAAAAGGTGGGCATTCAGAAAAATAATGAGAGACTTAGTTTATTAGTGAGCTACAAGTTTGAATAAAAGCAAACTAATTACATTCAGTGTTTTGAAGTGTATATATGTTAGTTATGTCATGAGAAATCCCATTTTTGCGTTTTATCTTTTTTAATAACATTTCATCGAAAAATTTACTGATTTTCAGGCAATTAAGTTAGATTTATTATGCTATTAATCAGTTTATATTAAAAACATCAGTTGCGATAACCAGTAAAACGGTCTGCGATTGATGTTTTTTTTATGCCTGTATTTGAACTGTTTTTGCATATATTAAAATAGTCGTTTCTGTTTTTGACAAGTTTAGAAATAGTTATACATTCGTTATACTTTTTATATCTAAGTAAACTGAAGTTTTTGTACTCCCGATGAGAAAAATTGTAACCATTGTTATTATAACCTTAATTGTATTTTTTACTTTTAAATATTGTGGAGACAAGAAGGAAGATAGAATAGTACTTCAAGAAAGTTCGGCACTCATTCAGAAACAAATTAAAAATGTTGGAAAACTAATAGTTACAGAAGGCCATTTTAGCGAGGTCTTTAATTATAGAAACTCAAAGGAAATTTTTGGTTCATTTTTCACTTCAGAAAAGAAAGCCCTAATTGTTGTAAATGCAGATGTTTTTGTGTCTTATGATTTAAGTCTCATAGAATATAAAATTGATGAGAAAACAAAAACACTCACTATTTTAAGTATTCCTGAGGAAGAAATAAAAATAAACCCAGATTTAGAGTATTATGATATTCAGGCAGATTACTTAAATGCTTTTGAAGCTAAGGACTATAACGACATAAAAGAAACTGTAAAAAAGTCTTTAATGAAAAAATTAGAAAAGTCCGAAATTAAAACAAATGCCAAAAACAGATTGATTAGCGAATTATCTAAATTTTATATTCTAACAAATTCGCTTGGATGGACACTTAAGTACAACGAAAACACTATTGAAAGTTCGAGTCAACTCGAAACTATTAAACTATAGTTTATTACTCAAACTCATCCAGCCGCCACCATTGGTCGCTTCAATACCATTACTTTTTAAAATACCTGCAGCACTTCCAGAACGCGCACCACTGGCGCAACATGTAATAACCGGTTTGTTTAATTTTTTAATCTCGTTAATTTTTGAACTAATATTTTGCAGAGGTATATTTTTAGAACCCTTAATAGCACCTTGTTGGTATTCTCGTGTAGTTCTAACATCTAAAATAATAGCACCTCTCGATTGAAAATCTGTAATATTTTTTTGATTGTTCCCAAATAATAAATCCAATAATCCCATAATTTAATTTTTAGGCAAATTACTTCAATTTTTTTTAAAGTGAAAGTAACATAAGTTGCTTAACAGTTCATTAAAAAATTATGTATATTCAACCTTTAAAAAGACAATATTAATTGCGGTAAAATGACAGAACCTTACGTTACTTTAAACATTAAAAACAAAGTTGGATATATTGAGTTTTATCATCCGAATAGAAACTCAATACCCAGTGATATTTTAGTTAAGTTGAAAGCAACTATCGAAGATGCTGGGAGTAATGAAGCGATACACGTAATTGTTATAAAAAGCGGTGGAGACAGAACGTTTTGTGCCGGTGCTAGTTTTAACGAAGTCATGGCAGTAGAAGATCCAGAGCAGGGAAAAGCTTTTTTCTCCGGGTTCGCCAATGTTATCAATGCGATGCGAACTTGTCCAAAACTTATTATTGGACGTGTGCAAGGAAAAGCAGTAGGTGGGGGCGTTGGATTAGCCGCCGCAACCGATTATTGTTTGGCAACCAAATATGCCTCTATACGATTAAGTGAATTAAGTATTGGTATTGGGCCTTTTGTTATTGAACCAGCGGTAACCAGAAAAATTGGTCTAGCGGCCATGTCGCAATTGACGATAGATGCTGAAACCTTTTTTACTGCGGAATATGCAAAGCGAAATGGATTGTTCGCTGATGTTTTTGAAACCGTTGAAGCCTTAGATGAAGCAGTGAAAGAGCTCACTGAAAAGTTAAGCAACTACAATCCCGAGGCTTTACAACGAATGAAGTCCGTCTTTTGGGAAGGTACACAACATTGGGATACACTACTAACCGAACGTGCCGAAATTAGTGGAGCCTTAGTTTTAAGTAAGTTTACTAAAAACACTTTGAAACGGTTTAGATAATCTTTAAGTACGTACCTTTTTATTAGTAATAATTTTCAATCCGTCATCAATCAATCTTCCAACTTTGGGTTTAATTTGTTTTATTGTTTCTAAGTGATGCAAAATAGTTTCACATAATTTAGTTTCACTTCCTTTAAATGCTAATTCATACAATTCAACTGGTAATAACCAATCCGTAGGGTGATTTTCAATAAGTTCATCCAGTACCTTTGTTCTTGAAATGGTTCTGTTTTTACCTTCGCGATACTCCCTAATTTGTTGATATAGTGATTCTAATTTTAATTGCTCGTTTGTTTTTTTTATATGAATGGTTTTTGATGAAGGGATATGGGTAATTAAATCGAAACTATTTAAATCGGCAGGTCCGGAAAAAGCTGAAACTATGGTTTTTCCAACAGCCATATCATAAATTCCGTATTCAGGTTTAAATAAAACAATGTCACCATGTTTAACTGTGCAATTATTAAAACTGATAAGAATTATTTTTCCCTGAAGATTACGTTTGCCAGTAATAATATCACCCGAAACGGTAATACCTCCTTCAAATTCAAGTGTCACTGTTTTTTCTTCATAAATGTGGTAAGCGCTTAAGTCGCGCGGACTCATATCTTCAATCGCTAAATTAATACCTTTTAGTTTCCCAATAGGTGACCCAAATCCTTTTTCGTGTGTGTTGGTACCGTGTCCTACCAATTCTTTTTCTCTATAAGACAGCGCAGTTTTATCTGTTGTTTGAATATAAATGGGATAGCCGTTATCTTCAATGACCTTGGTAAAAACACCGGAAACTTGAATACCTGTACTCAATTCAATGGTTCCTAAAGCATTCGACTGTATTAATTTATTTAATCCCGAAAGCCCACCTTTTCGCAATGCCATAGTGTTAGCGAATTCTTCCAAAACCAGGCTTAAATGCGCAAAGTCTGGTGTCACAAAAAGTTGAGGCTGCGTTTTTGTGATGTCGAAATCCTTATAAATCGCTTCAATAGTGTAAGGTAGTTTTTTAACTTCGTCGGTCATGCACCAGGCACTTTCTCCAATGGAAGATAATAAACCGGCGCCATATATTTTCGGATTTTCGAGGGTTCCTATTAAGCCATATTCAACCGTCCACCAGTGTAAATTTCGAATGAGCGCCATTTCACTGGGTATACCCATATTGTTTTGTAAATTTTCTACCTTTTTTTCCGTGGAAACGATATCTTTTTCATCTGTATTTGGTGCTTCCTTAATGATGGATAAATGTCTTACGGCTTCATAGAGCTCATAATCTTTAGACGATGAAATAGCTTTACAACCAATTTCTCCAAACCTGCGCAAATACTCTGCATATTCGGGATTCGCGATAATAGGTGCATGTCCAGCTCCCTCATGTATAATATCGGGAGCAGGAGTATATTCAATATGTTCCAATTGGCGAATATCACTGGCTATAACCAGTACATTGTAAGCCTGAAATTCCATAAATGCATTTGGAGGAATAAAACCATCTACAGCCACCGCTGCCCATCCTATATCTTTTAGTATGCGGTTCATACCATACATATTCGGAATGCTATCGACTAAAATCCCTGTTTGTTTTAAACCATCCAGATATGATTTGTGTGCTAATGTTTTTAAAAAATCGACATTTTTCCGCATTACATAGCGCCAAACTGCTTGATTTATTGCTGAATAATCCTCGTAGTTTTGAGGTTTAATAAACTGCAACAAATGTTTTGGTAAACGATCAAGAATAGGATTTGCTTCTATGGAGTTGGACATTGATTTTTTATAATGCTAGGTTTAAGTAAAAATACAAATTCTATATAAAACTGTTTTAAAAGTGTTGTTAAATAAAAAAGCAACTCTTTCAAGTTGCTTTTTTAGAATATGTTATTGAGTCATTCCCGGAGGATATTTCTCCATTATTTTAGAAACAAACTCTTTAATACGTTCTTCTTTTTTCTCCATGTTTTGGGTTAAGTAACCTGTACCCATACCTTGCCACACTAATTCTTTTTTATTGGCATCAATTAAATCGATATATAAAACGCCTTCAGTTCTTGTAGAAACGCTAGGTTGTTGATTCCAACCCCAGCCCCAACCAGGTCCGAAGCCTCCCCAGCCCCAGCCACCATAGCCCCAAGAGTTGTTGTAAACATCAACACGTTGGTTAGACTTAGTGAATAAACTTATAAGTAAATCGGGATTTTCA